>Ga0308166_1001706_pt1 | contig 22448 bp, 7 predicted proteins | sample PhyCR2_2_FD_202137 | JGI IMG/M metagenome (GOLD analysis project Ga0308166, IMG submission 202137) | Phyllosphere microbial communities from UC Gill Tract Community Farm, Albany, California, United States - DLSLCC.R2 | ecosystem: Host-associated > Plants > Phyllosphere > Unclassified | place... | reverse complement strand
GTTGCGCTTGTCAGCGTGGGCATGGCCGTGGCTCGCGCCCATCGGCCGGCGGCGGCCGCTGGGTTCTTCGAAGCCTTTGAGTTCGCGCATGGTGGTCAGCAGCGTCCAGCACAAACCGTCCTTCAGGCGCACGTAGCCTTTGCCGCGCGCCGTGTCGGTTTCCAGGCTCATCCAGCCTTCGAGCACGCCGTCGCTGAGCGTGGCTTCACCTTCGAGTTGCCAGCGCTCGGGCCGGGTCTGCTCAAGGCGTGTTTCGAGCATGTCGCGAATCGCCGGTTTGCCTTCCAGCGTGACGAGGTTCCAGCTGAACAGCAGCAAGTCACGCCAGTGGCATTCTTCGGCAAACAGTTCCAGCGTGCCGTCCACATCTCGTTGCGCCAGACGTTCGCCGAGGCGTTCCACCCAAGCGGCGAGTTGCGCTGTTGGCGTTTGCAAAGGGGTTTCGATAGCGATGTTCATGGGGCCACTCCCGATCTTGTTGTTTTGGTAAGCCATGGCACCAGAGCAAGGCTTGGGCCAGCTCTTTGAAAGGCACGGGCCAGAGCGTCTGATGCATAAATCGGAGCGAGGTGCAGAGGGCGCCCTGTCACGAATTCGGGAATTGAGGATGACACTGTGTCACTCGGCGCGAAATTCCCCCGCAGCGAGCTTTTCATCTAAGCTGCGGACAGACCGTGTCTTCACCGAAGCGGAGCACAACAACAATGAAACCGGCCTCGATCAACGCCCACGCACGCCAGGTGCTGCAAGCCGTGCAGGGCACTGTAGCCAGTCCCGGCGCGGCAGACCTGGCGATCACTCGCTCATGGCGGCGTTGCCTGGATCAATACCAGCTCGATCCGGCCAGCCGCCGCGCGCCGGATGTGCTTGAACAGGCACGCTTGCGCGAACACCGTGCGCCGCTGGAACACATCATCTCCGTCGCCCACTGGCAGATGAACAGCCTGCACTGGCAACTGGGGCGTGACGGCCATGTCGTGCTGCTCACCGATGCACGCGGCGTGGCGATCGACAGCGTGTTCAATGAGGCTGAACGCGGTGAATTCCAGCGCTCCGGGCTGTGGCTCGGCTCGGTCTGGAGCGAGGAGCACGAGGGCACCAACGGTGTCGGCACCTGCCTGGTCGAGCGCCAGCACGTGACCATTCGCCGCGACGAGCATTTCCGTGGCCAGCACGTCGGCCTGACCTGTTCGGCCAGCCCGATATTCGACGCCAGCGGCGAGTTGCTCGCGGTGCTCAACCTGTCTTCGGTGCGCGAGGAGAGCAGCCTTGAGCAACGCTTCAAGGCCATGGCCCTGACCAATCTTTCGGCCAGGTTGATCGAGAGCTGTTTTTTCCTTGGCCACGATCCGCAGCGCTATTTGCTGCGGTTTCATCCGGATGCCGGGTTTGTCGGACTGCTGGGTGAAGGCCTGCTCAGCTTCGACGAGAGTGCGCGGATCTGTTCGGTGAATGCGGCGGCGCTGGATCTGCTGGGCCTGAGCCGCGAGCAAATGGTCGGGCAGTCGCTGACCCTGCTGCTGGAAACGCCGATGGAGCAGTTGCTCGATCAGGCCAGTGCTCAGGCCCACGTCTGCTGGCCGATGCGGCTGGTAGATGGACGCCTGTTCTATGGCCAGTTGCGTGAACCGATTCGCTCCGCGCCGTTGACCCTTGCGCCTGTTCCGTCAATCAAGGATGAGCGCGTATGCCTGGAAGACCCGCGTCTGCAACGCGGATTCGCCCGCGCACTGCGAGTTCTTGAGCGTGACGTGCCGGTGTTTCTGCAGGGTGAAACCGGCACCGGCAAGGAAGCTTTTGCGGCAGCGCTGCACCGCGCCAGCTCCCGTGCAGGCCAGCCGTTTATCGCGATCAACTGCGCGGCCATTCCTGAAACGCTGATCGAGAGCGAGCTGTTCGGCTATCGCGGCGGCAGCTTCACCGGCGCACGCAAGGACGGCATGGTCGGCAAGCTCGAGCAGGCCCATGGCGGCATTCTGTTTCTCGACGAAATCGGCGACATGCCCCTCGCGCTCCAGACACGCTTGCTGCGGGTGCTCGAAGAGCGCCAGGTTGTGCCGCTGGGCAGCGCAACGCCACGCGCGCTCGATGTCCGTTTGATCAGCGCCAGCCACCAGAATCTGCAAGCCTGCGTGGCTGACGGACGCCTGCGCGAAGATCTGTTTTATCGCATTGGCGGTTTCGCCGTGGAACTGCCGCCGCTGCGCGAGCGTTCCGACAAGGGCCGTCTGCTTGACCTGTTGCTGCGCGAAGAAATGGCGGGCGCCAATGTGCGGCTGGAAGCGGGAGTTCGAGAGCATTTGCTGGCGCAGCCCTGGCCGGGCAACGTCCGGCAACTGCGCACCTGTTTGCGGACGTTGGTAGCGTTAGCGGTGGACGGGCGGATCACGCTGGAGGATGTGCAGGAGTTACTGCCAGCAAGTCACGACCAACCTGTTGACGATCCACTGGGCGTATCCGAACGCCAGACGTTGCTGAGCTTGATTGAGGCGGAGCACTGGCATGTCGCGCGTGTTGCCAGTCGTCTGGGCATCAGCCGCAATACGCTGTATCGCAAACTGCGTCAGCATGGAATCATTCGACCTGGTTGAAGAAAATCGCGATCATTTGCGTCCATTCGCTGTTGATCGCGCGCATTGCCGGGAAATTGCTTGGATCCAATCATTGATTCGCTATATCGCATGCCGACAAGCGGTAGGCTCAGGCTATTGCTAGAAGTGATGGCGCAATGACATATTGCAGCACCTTCCCTCACTTCAAGATGTACCGAAAATGCGCCCCCTCAAGTCACTTGTTGCAGCGTCGTTGCTGCTCAGCGGGTGCAATGGAATGCCAGTCGCTTTTGTTCAGGATCCTGTTTTAGACCAAGCCTTTGTCGTCCACTCCGGTGCACCTTTGCCTTACTTGCTGATGGGTTCGGCTGTGCAATGGAATGAGGATTTTGCCGTGACGGTGAAGCACATTCCTTACTTGTCGGGCACGGTTTTCCAGGGGCAGGCAGACGTGCAGTTCTTCCGTCACAAGGCCAGTAGTGTGCCGGCGTGGCGCGGCTACACGCCGGGCGAAGAGCTGACTTCGGTGGGATTCAATTCGCTGTACATGTCAATCAAGGGCACCGGCCAGGCTTTACCGGCCATGGTTCGCCTCGACGTCAAAGAGGGCAACGTGCTTTACGGCACCCACAATGGCGCACTGGCCAAAGGCATGTCCGGCGGGCCGGTGTTTTCCGCCGATGGCAAAGTGGTCGGCATCAACGTGGCGTTCCTCACCCGTGACGACGTCAGCCGCCTCAAGCGCAAGGACTTGCTCGATCAACCGCGCGTAAGCATCTTTTTGCCGTACGCGGAGATCAATCGCGAGTGGTCGCGCTATCAGGCCAGCATCACCCCGACAGCGCCACCGGCGACCAAGCTGGCCAGCCGCTGATCAGCGTTCGCGCAACGCTTCGCGGGCGCGGTTGAGCGGTTTGATCAGGTAGTCGAGCACGGTTTTTTCGCCGGTACGGATGTCCACCGTGGCGATCATCCCGGGCACGATGGCGAAGCGTTTTCCGGCCTTGTTGCGCAGTTCATCCGACGCGGTGCGGATGAACACGCGGTAGTAGAAGATTTCCGGCTTGGCTTCGTCCTGAATCGTGTCCGGCGAGATCGTCACCACTTCGCCGTCTAGGCTGCCGTAGATCGAATAGTCATAGGCGGTGATTTTCACTTTCGCCGCCTGGCCCGGGTGAATGAAGGCGATGTCGCGCGGCGAGATACGCGTCTCGATCAGCAGTTGTTCATCCAGCGGCACGATCTGCATGACCTGGCCGTTGGGCGCAATCACGCCGCCAATCGTGCTGACCTCGATGTCCTTGACGATGCCGCGCACCGGCGAGCGCAGGGTCAGACGCGACAGTGAATCGGTGCGACCACGGATTACCGCTTCGAGCATCTGCGCTTCGGCGTTGGCCTTGGCCAGGTCTTCGCGGGCGCGGACCATGTAATCGGAACGCGCCTCGGTGGCCTTCAATTCCAGCTCCGAGCGCTGACGGGTCAGGCGCAGCACTTCGACCCGGCTCGAGGCACCGATCTTCGCCAGATTTTCAGTGATCGCCAGTTCGCTGCGCACCAGTTTCAGCGAGCTTTGAATGCCGTCGAGGGTTTCTGCCAGACCTTTGCGCCGGGTCTGGTAGAGCTCGGTTTCGGCGCGGATCAACTCGGGGAATTCTTGCAGCGATGCGTCGAAAGTCAGGGGCTTTTCGCTGACCTCGGCCTGCAAGCGGTTGACGCTGGCCAGCGCTGCACGGTACTTGGCCGCGCTTTCGCCGACGTTGGACTGGTTCTTTACCGGGTCCAGTTGCGCGAGAATCTGCCCGCGCTCGACCAAAGCGCCTTCGCTGACGTTGAGCTGTTCGAGAATGCCGCCCTCCATCGACTGAATCACCTGCTCGCGCGAGCTGGGCACCACTTTGCCGGTACCGGTCGAAACTTCGACGATCTCAAACCACGCCGCCCAGGCAATGAAACAGGCGAGCATCAGCGCGCAACCCCAGATCACTTTTGCACCACCGGCAATTGCGCGCTCATCGCGGCCGTCGAGGTAGGACATCGGGTTCGGCACGTCGGTCATCATCGGCTTCATACCGCCACTCCTTTGCCCGGTGTGCGCAACCGCGCCAGTGCCGCGTCGCGATGGTCATCGATGACGATACGTCCGTTGTCGAGAACGATGATCCGCTCGACCAGTTGCAGGACACTGACCCTGTGCGTGGCGACCACCAGCGTTCGGCCCTGGGTCCAGGTCGCGAGTTTTTCCAGCAGCAAACGCTCGGTGACGTCATCGAGCGCGGCCGTCGGTTCGTCGAGCAGCAGCACTTGTGGCTGGCGGATCAACAAGCGCGACAGCAACAAGCTCTGACGCTGACCGCCCGAAAGGCCCAAGCCGCCCTCAAGGACCAGGTGATCCATGCCTTTGGGCAGCTGCCGAACGAAGTCGAGCGCGCCAGTGACAGTCAGCGCGGCGATGATTTCCTGATCGCTGGCCTGACCGGCGCCGAGGGTGATGTTGTCGCGCAAGGTGCCGTGAAACAGTCGCGCCTGTTGCGACAGCAGGCCGACGTCGCGGCGCAGGTCGGCCGGATCCAGATGCGCCAGGGCGATGCCGTCCAGCGTGGTTTCACCGCTGCTGAGATCCATCGCGCCGCCCAGGGCTTGCAGCAGCGTTGACTTGCCAGCGCCGTTGCGGCCGAGCAGGGCGATGCGCTCGCCGGGGCGAATGCTCAGATCGATGTTGTTGAGCGCCGGGGTCGCTTCCTCGCTGTAGCGGAAGCTGGCCTGACGCAGGCGGTAGTCGCCGCGAATCGCTGGCAGGTGCACGCGCTGGCTGCCCTCGGGATGATCCACCGGCATCTGCATGATCCGGTTCAAGCCTTCGAGCGCGACCTTGGCCTGCTGCCAGCGGGTGAGCACGTGGGTCAGTTGCGCCATCGGGCCCATCATCCGCGACGACAGAATCGACGCCGCGACCAGGCTGCCGGTGGTCAAGTCGCCGGCAATCACCATAGGCGCGCCGAACACGATGACCACCGCAAACACGCCGCCTTGTACGTTCTGCGTCCACGCCACCAGGCTGTTGGTCAAGGTGCGCAGGCGCAGGCTGCTGTCCGCCGAGGCGGCGTTGTACTGGTTCCACTGTTGCTGAAAACGCTGCTCGGCCTGCAATGCCTTGATGTCGTCGAGGCCCTGAATACTTTCCACCAGCATGGCGTTGCGCAGCGCCGCTTCACGCATCGAGGCATTGGCCAGTCGCGCCAGGCGCGGTTGCGCGATGATCCCGGGCAACAACATGAACACCAGCGCCACCAGTGGAATCAGCACCAGTGGTCCGCCGATCAAATAGAACACCAGCAGGAACAGCAGGAAAAACGGCATGTCCGCCAGTGCCGTGGCGGTGCTGGAGGTGATCAGGTCGCGGATCTGCTCCAGCTCGCGCAACTGCGAAATGAACGAGCCAGTGGATTTCGGTCGCGCGGAATTGCGCAGGCGCAAAGCGTGGCCGAAGACCAGATCGGAGACGCGCAAATCGGCGCGCTTGCCCAGCACATCGGTGATGCGCAGACGCAGAATGCGCATGACGAAATCGAACAGCAGCGCCAGCATCACCCCGCCGAACAACACGTACAGGGTCGGCAGCGACTCGGCCGGAATCACCCGGTCGTACACCTGCATGGAAAACAGTACTCCGGCCATGCCCAGCAGGTTGGCCACCAGCGAGGCGATCATCACTTGGCTGTAAGGCCGCAGATCGGTGAGGACGATGCGCCGGAACCAGTGCTCGTCGTACGGTTTGATGTAATCGTTGGTGCGCACGTCGGCCACCGGTTGCGTCGGACGCAGAATCACCGTGCGCAGGGCCTGCTCGGCGAGAGCGGCGGTGTCCATGCGACTCTGCAAACCTTGATCGCCACTGAAGCAGATGCCCAGTTCGCCGGTTTCGCCGATGCTTTCGAGCACGCCGACCTGACCATCACGCAGTTGCACCACCAGCGGCGTGCGCCAGCGGCTCAGGCTCTTGTTATCGAAGACCGCGAATTTGACGCTCAAACCGGCCTGACGCGCCATGTGCCGAACCACTTCTTCGACGCGGCCTTCGCTGTGCACCGAGGCCAGACGCACGCTTTCCGGCGAGACGTCGAGGCGATAGTGGCGGGCGACCTTGAGCACCGCTTCCAGCCACGGTGAATAATCCTCGCGAGCCTCGGTCGCGGCGGGTTCGGGGACAGTGATGCTGGCATCGGTCATGGCAGGATCTCGACATTCTGGATGGCGCTGTGGTCGATGCCGAAGACCCGGCGAATCGCACCGCTGTTGTAGAAGCAGTCGATCTGCAGGCGTTGCAGATCAGCCTGGGTGTTGACCAGATCGAAGCGCGACTGATGGATTTCCTGCTCGGCGTTGAGCAGGTCGAGCAGCGGCCGCGTGCCCAGTTCCAGGTATTGGCGGCCATACAACATGCGCGCCTCGGTGATGCTGGTCTGGCGAAATTCCAGCGAGCGCAGCCGCCGGTTCAGCCCCGAGGTTTGCGCCTGGGCTTCAGCCAGGCCCTGGCGCGCTTGCAGGCGGGCGAGGTCTTCGGCCGAGTCCGCTGCGGTCAGCGCATGTCCGGCGGCGCGGCTGCGCGCACTGATCGCACCGCCCTGATAGATTGGCACTTCGAGGTTGAGGAAGATCCCGACCTGGGTGCGATCAGCGCGCGAGTTCTGATCGTCGTAATGATCGTCCAGGTATTGGTTGACCGACGGTTGCAGCGACAGGGTCGGGTAGGCTTCGGCTTTGGCCTGGGCCAGTTCGGCCTGGGCCTGGGTGCGTTGCGCAGCCGCTTGGAGAACGGCGGGCAGGGTGTCGGAGATTTGCGAGGCGTCACAGGCCTGACTCAGCGTCGGCGCGGCGGCGTCGCTGACTGCCGGCGGCGTGCGCCGTCCGAGCAGACTGGTCAGGGTCGCTTGCCAGCGCGCGTATTGCGCCTTGAATTCCTGCAACGTCGCCGTCGCGCCTTCGGCCCGGGACTGCGCCTGAACCATATCGGAGCGGGTGCTGGCGCCCATGTCGCTGCGTTGCCTGGCCAGGTCGACGATGCCGCCGATGCCCTGAATCTGTTCACGGGCAACCTCAAGCAGACGCTGATAACGCTGCACTTCGATGTAGGCCTTGGCGGTGTCGCGGGCGATGTCGTCAATCGCCAGCAGAATCCCGGCCTGACTGCGCGCCACCCGGGCGCGGGCGGCGTCGACTGAACTGGAAACCTTGCCAAAGTCATACAGCATCTGTTTCAGGGAAATGTTCACCGACTGGCTGCCGGCATCGCTGCCGTAACCGCTGGTGTAGCCACCCTTGATGCCGCCGGTGACCTGCGGGTAATAGCCGGATTCGGCGACGTTGACCCCTTCGCCTTGCTGGAACAGGGTGCCGATGGCTTCGCCGATGCGTGGGTGCCAGTCCACGGCCAGCCTGACCGCTTGTTCCAGCCCCAACGCGTCCGCATCGGCGGACGCTTTCAGAGCAGGGGCAGGGCGCTGACGGCTGTCATTGCCTGCCGGTTGTTGCAGTTGCGACGGGCTGATGCTGCGCAAGCTGCTGGCGAAATTGTCGTCGGCGCGAACGTCGACGGTGAAAGCGGGGTAGAGGCCGATGGTCAACAGGACCACCGGCCATTTCTGGCGAAAAACTGACTCCACAGACTTCCCTTACTGTTGAGAGACGGACGTTTGATGTCTTTTTTCAAACCACTTGAATGCCGTTCTGTACCCACAAGTGGTGGCTCGGATCCTCCTGCGCCGTGTATTGAACATAGTCGATGCCGTCGGCCTGTTGCGAACCATCGGCGACCCAGCCATCGGTCATGTGCACGCTGTCCCTGTCGTCACCCTTGATCATCAGGGTGTTGTTGTCCGAGGACGTGATCGCCAGCAGGTCGCTGAGATTCAGTGTCAGCGCAACCGCACTAGAATGGTTGAGGTCGAGGATCTCGACGTTGTGGATCTTGCTCTGCAGATCGCCGAGGTTGATCGACACATCGCCACCGGCCCAGAGCAGGGTGTCGGTGCCGCTGCCGCCGTCCACCGAGGTGAACTGCTGATCGGCGATGATCAGCGTGTCGTCGCCACCGCCACCTTGCAGGGTCACGGCGCCACCGTGCGAGCCGTCGAGGGTGTCGTTGCCCTCGGTGCCCTGAATCAGTTCGCTGCCCGTGGCATGGGCCAGACCCAGGTCATCGCTGGCCAGCGCCGAGAACGCGGTGCTGGCAAATGCGCCGGCCTTGTTCAGGTCGATGGTCAGTGTCGCGGTATCGACCGTGCCGTTGGGGTGGGTGAGTTGATAGGTGAAGGTGTCTTCCTGACCGATCACCGCATCGGTCAGCCCGGCCTTGAGCGTGTAGGTGTAGTTGCCGTTGGCCTGAACCACCAATGTGCCGTAGTTGCCGACCAGCGACACGCCGTTGTAACCCGGCGCCACGTAACTGCCGGCGACCAGTACGCTGAGCAAGGTGTACACCGAGCCCAACACATCGGCGCCGCCGCCTGCGGTGTCGGTGAGCAGGTTGCCTGACACGGGCGTGTAGCTGCCGACCACGAACTGGTTGTTGTAGGTCGCGACGTTGATCAGGCTGGTGTTGACGCTGGTCAGCAAGCCGAGGCCGCCCACTGCCACCCGCACTTGATAGCTGCCGGCGGTCTGGTCGTCGAATTTGATCCCGTAGTTGCCACCGCCGAGGCTGACCAGCGCGTTGCCGCCGTAACTCTTGACCAGTACGTACTGGTTGGTCGCCGTGTTGAGCTTGTACAGGCCGACCGTCATCGAACCGAGCAGCGCCAGCAAGTTGCTCGAGTTGACCACCACGGTCAGGTCACTGACGGTGTCGGCCGCAACCACCGTGTTGTAGTTACCACTGCCGCCGCCCAGCAGCACATTGAACGTGCCGAGGGTGGAGTTGGTGGTGACTTCGCGGTTGATCAGGGTGACGTCGGTCGAGGCGATGTCCGCTGTGGCATCAACCACCAGTGCTGGGCTGCCAAGGTTGGCGTCGTTCCAGACTTCGGTGGCTTGCGGGCTGTCGATGCGCACATACAGATTGGCGGTGTCGCTCAAGCCGTTCGGGTGCACCAGTTGATAGTTGAACACGTCGACCTTGCCGACACTGCCAACACTGCCGTTCGGCTTGTAGCTGTAGTTGCCGTTGGCGTCGATGGTCAGCGTGCCGTACAGGCCTTGCACCGTGGTGCCGGCCCCGGCGCTGACCCAGGCGCCGTTCTTGAAGATCTGCAACTGCGCGCCGTTGTCCGGGCCGGTTTGATCGACCGTTCCATCGACGCCGACGTTGGTGATGACGTTGCCGGTCACCGCTGGCCCGGCGATGCCGTTGAACTGGGTCAGGCTGCTGACGTCCAGTTGCAGTTGGGTATTGACCGTGGTCAGCACGCCGATGCCGGTGCTCGACACCGTCAGTCGATAATCGCCTGACAGCAGGTTACCAATGTCGACCCGCACGCCCTGGCCGGCCAGGGCAATCAGATCGAGCAGGCCGCCGCTGCCGTTGACATCCAGAGTGACCCAGGTGCCGCTGGCATTCTTCACCTGCAGTGTGTAGACCACGCCGTCGAGCAGCGAGATCAGGCTGCTGGTGGTCAGCGTCAGGGTTGGATCAAGACGCGTACCGCCGGCCACGGTGAAGGTAAAGGTTTTCGAAAACCCGGCCAGCAGCGTGGTGAACGAGTCGTTGAAGGTCTGCGACGCGGTGACCGGGGCCAGGGTGACGGTGCCGACGGCGAGGTTGTCGCTGGCGATGACCGGCGCATTGACGTCGACATCCGGCGCGATGACGTTGGCGGCGACCGATACGTTGCCGCGTGCGTCGCTGAGGTTGATGGTGAGTTTTTCGCCGTTGATCTGCGCACTGCTCAGGGTGACCGTGAACGCGCCGAGGTTGTTGACCGTGCCGGTGCCCAGGACAGTGCCGCTGGCCGACTTGATGGTGACGGTTGCGCCGGCTTCGCCGGTACCGGTGACGCTGAGGCCATCGGCACCGACCAGCAACGCCGTGGCCGCAGCGGGCGGCGTCAGGTCTGGTGCCGTCGCGGTCGCCGCTGCCGATACGTTGCCGCTCGGATCGGCCTGGGTGACGCTGAGCACTTGGCTGTTGATCTGCGCCGAAGCCAGCACCACGGAGAAGCTGCCGTTGGCGGCGACGGTGGCGGTGCCGAGCACCACACCGCCGACGCCGCGTACGCTGATGGTTGAACCGGGCACACCGACGCCAGTCAGCAACGTGCCGCTGCCATTGACGCTGACGCCAGTCGGCACGCCGGGTGCGGTGATGTCCGGCGCTGTCACGCTGGCGTTGGGCGACAGGTTGCCGGCCGGGTCGACCAGCCGCACGGTCAACAGCTGCCCATCCAATTGCGCGGTGTTCAGGTTGAAGCTGAACGTGCCGCCACTGCCCACGGTGGTGGTGCCAATCAGCGCGCCGCCCGGACCGTAGACGTTGACCGTTGCACCGGCTTCACCCGAACCGCTCAAGGTCAGACCATTGGCAGCGAGCGTCAGACCGCTGGCCGCGATCGGCGCCTGCACGTCGGTTGCCGTCAGGTTGAATACCGGCGACAGATTGCCCGTCGGGTCTGCCTGCTGGACGTTCAGCTGCTGGCCGTTCAGTTGCGCACTGGACAGTTGCACGGTGAAGGTGCCGCCAGCATTGACCACGGCGGTGCCGAGTACGGTACCGGCCGCATTGGTCACGCTGACCGTGGCGCCGGCTTCACCCGTGCCGCTGACCGCCAGGCCGGTGCCGTTCAAGATGACATTGCTCAGCGGCGCCGGCGCGGTGGTATCGGCGACGCTGAGGTTGGTCACCGGCGAAATGTTGCCTGCCGCATCACTCTGCGTAACGCTCAGCTGTTGGCCGTTGAGTTGTGCAGAGGACAAGGTCACCGAGAACGAGCCATTGCCCGCCACCGTCGCCGTGCCCAATACCGTACCGCCGACACCGCGTACGGTGACGATGGCGCCGGCTTCACCGAGCCCGCCGAGCACCAGGCCGGCGCCGCTGAGGACGAGAGCCGTCGGAGCGGCCGGGGGAGTGATATCGGGCGCAGTTACGTTAAGACCGGATGAGGTGTTGTTGGCCGCATCGGTCTGTGTCGCATTGAGCACCTGACCGTTGACCTGCGGCGTATTGAGCTGCGCGCTGAAGGTGCCATTGGCGCCAACCGTCGCATTGCCCAGCACCACGCCGCCAGCGCCGGTGATGGTCACCGACGCGCCGACTTCGCCGCGACCGGTAACCAGTGTGCCGCTGGCATTGACCGCCAGATCGCTGAGTGGCGCCGGGGCCGAGGTGTCACCTGCGGTGATTTCAGTCGGCAGCGAGGCGCCACCCAACGCAGTGTTGGCGGTGACTTCAAGGCTTTGGCCGTTGGTTTGCGCGGGCGTCAGCACTACGCTGAACGTGCCATCCGGGCCAGTGACGCCGGTGCCGATCAGGCTGTTGTCCGGCGCGTAGACATTGATGGTGGTGCCGATCGCCGCCGTGCCGGTCAGCGTCACGCCGTCGGCTGTCAGTACAAGATTGTCCGGCGCAGCCGGGGCTGGCACTGCTGGAACAGCCAGGATGGCGTCTTCCGAGACATTGGTTGCGACGTCGGTCTGAGTCACGGTCAACACCTGGCCGGCAGTGATGCCCGTGGCCAGATCGATCAGGAATGTACCGTTGGCCGCGACCGTACCAGTGCCGACAACATTGCCCAGCGCATCGGTCACCTCGACACTCGCGCCGGCTTCGCCGCGCCCGGCGAGCTGGCTCAGATCGCCGCTGATGGTGAGGCCGGTGACGGCATCGGGAGCCGTGGTATCTGCCGCCGGGTAGAGCAGCACTGGCGATGCGTTTTGCGCCTCGTCCGTCGCGATCACTGACAACAACTGACCATTGGCCTGAGCCGGATTCAGCGTAACGGTGTAGGTGCCGTCGCCCAATGCCACCGCTGTGCCGAGCACGGTGCCGGTGGCGGACAGCACAGTCACGGTGCTGCCCGCTTCGGCGGTCCCGGCGAGCAAGGTGCCCGCGCCGGTCAGCGATGTCACCGTTGGTGCGATAGGTGCAGTGCTGTCCGGCGCGTCGACCAGTACGGGCTCGGACTGGTTGTTTTGCGCGTCGGCTTGCACTACCGAGAGCGCGCGGCCATCGAGTTGCGCAGCCGACAACGTGACGCTGAAATTGCCGTCTGCGGCCACGGTCGCTGTGCCGAGCACCACCGCGCCGTCAAGAACGGTGACGGTTGCGCCGGGCTCGCCGGTACCGGTGACGGTCAAGCCGTCCTGGCTGACATTGAGGTCGGCCACTTCCAGTGGATCGGTGATATCGCCCGCTTGCACGGGCGCTGTCGGCGATGTGTTGGATGCCAGATCGGTCTGATTGACGCTCAACAACTCGCCATTCACCTGCGGCGGATTGAGGGTCACGCTGAACGAGCCATTGCCGGCCACGGTTGCCGAGCCCAGTACCGTGCCAGTCGCGCTGAGCACGCGCACGGTGGCGCCGGCTTCACCGGTACCGGTCAGCGTCACGCCATCGGGCGTGAGAACAAGACTGGCAGGCGCAGCAGGCACGGTGGTGTCCGGTGCAGTAACGGGCACGATTGGCGAGGGATTCCCCGCCGCATCGCGCTGGATCACTGACAAGGCTTCACCGTTGAGCAGAGGCTGGTCGAGGGTCACGCTGAAACTGCCATCGGCCGCGACGGTTCCGGTGCCGACGATGGTGCCCACCGCGTTGGTAACGACCACTTGCGCGCCAGCCGCGCCGGAGCCGGTGATGAGGCTGCCGCTGGCGTCGATGTCGACATCGGTCAGTGCTGCGGGAGGCGTGCTGTCCGGTGCGGTCAGGGTGCCGGCAGGCGAGGCATTGCCGACCGCGTCCGCCAACACTACGAACAGCGCTTGGCCATCGGTCTGCGCCGGGGTTACGGACACCTGGAAACGGCCATCGCTGCCCACGGTGCCGGTGCCCAGTTCGGTGCCGTCCGCCGATGTCACGCGGACAATGGCGCCGACTTCGCCGGTACCGGTGAGCGTGTCGCCATCGGCATTCAGTTGCAGATCGGCCGGTGTCGCTGGCGGGGTCAGATCCGGTGCGGTGACCGACACCGGGGCGCTGACGTTGCCGGGTGGATCAGCCTGCTGCACGCTGAGGATCTGTTCGTTGATCTGCGGCGGATTGAGGGTGACGCTGAACGTGCCGTCGCCGAGCACCACGCTGGTGCCGAGCAAAGTGCCGTTGGCATCGCGCACGGTCACGGTCGCGCCGGGTTCGCCAGTACCGATGACCAACGCGCCGGACGAGTTGATATCGACGTTGTCCAGTGGATCAGGCGGGGTGAAATCCGGTGTGGTCAGGTTCACTACCGGTGAGTCATTACCCGCCGCGTCGGCCTGGACCACGGTGATTACTTCAGCGTTGGTCAACGCAGGGTTCAGAGCGAGGGTGAAGGTACCGGTCGAGCTGACCACAGCGGTGCCAAGCACATTGCCGTCGCTGTCGATGACCCGCACCTGCGCCCCCGGCTCGCCGCGCCCGGTCAAGCTTGCGCCGTCGCCACCGATGCTCAGTTGCGAAACAGCGGCTGGCGGTGTGCTGTCGACCGAAGTGAACGGCGTGGCTGCCGAGGTGTTGCCCGCCGCATCCGTCAGCGACACGGTCAGCGCCTGACCGTTGGCCTGCGGCGTGGTCAGGGTGATCGCAAAGGTGCCGTCGATGCTCACGGTGCCGCTGCCGATCAGCGTACCGGCAGCGTTGTACACGTTGACCGTGGTGCCGGCCTCACCGGTACCCGAGAGCAAGGTGCCGTCCGCGCTTGCCACCAGCGCCGCCGGCGCATTGGGCGCGAGCAGGTCCGGGGCGGTCAGATTGACGCTATTGGATTCGTTGCCGGCAGCGTCGGCCTGGCTCAGGCTCAGGGTCTGGCCCGAGGTCTGTGCCGGGCTGAGGGTGACGCTGAACGTGCCGTTGGCCGCCACCACGGCGCTGCCGAGAACCACTCCGCCAGTGCCGAGCACCGTGACGGTGGCGCCGGCTTCACCGCGCCCGGTCAGGGCCGTGCCGTTCGGTGCCAGGCTCAGTTCGCTCGGCGGGGTTGGCGCAGCGATATCGGCAGCGGTGTAATCGGTCGGCGACGAGTTGATGCCGGTGCTCGACGTCGCCACGGCAGACAGCTGTTCGCCGTTCAGCTGTGCGGCATTGAGCGTGACGCTGAAAGTGCCGTTGGCCGCCACCACCGCGCTGCCGAGCAACACGCCCGAGGCATTGCGAATGCTCACGGTGCTGCCAGCGGTGGCCGAGCCGGTCAGGGTCAGACCATCGGTGCTGAGGGCCAGATTGGTCGGTGCGCTTTCCGCCAGATTGCCCGGCGCGGTCACCGGACTTGCCGGTCCGGTGTTGCCGGCTGCATCGATCTGCACCACGGAAAGATTCGATCCGGCCACCGCCGCCGGGGACAGCGTGACGCTGAAATTGCCGTTGCCGCTAACAGTTGCGGTACCCAGCAAAACACCGCCGGCGTCACGCACCTCCACGCTGGCGCCGACCTCACCTATACCGGTCAGGGTTGCACCGTTGGCGCTGACTGCCAGATCGAAGGCCGCCAACGGCGCGGTACTGTCGAGGGCATTGACGATGGCCGGAGCAGACGGATTGCCCGCCGCATCAGTAGCCGTCACGTTCAGCGCCTGGCCATTGGTTTGTGGGCTGTTGAGCGTTACCTGGAACGTGCCATTCGCCGTCGCCGTGGTGGTGCCGAGAAGATTGCCCTGGCTGTCGCGCACGGTCACCGTGCTGCCGGCCTCTGCATTACCGGCCAGTTGCACGCCAGCCGCGTTCAGGGTCAGAGCGCTAGGAATCGCCGGCGCAGTCAAATCCACGGCGATGACTTCAACCGCCGTCGAAACGTTGCCCGGTGGATCTTCCTGAGTGACGGTCAGCACTTCGGCATTCAGTTGTGCTGCGTTCAGGGTGACGGTGAACGCGCCGCCGCTGCCAACCTGCGCGGTGCCGAGCAAGGTGCCGTCGGCGCTGCGCACGGAAACGGTGGCGCCCGGTTCGCCGTGGCCGGTGACAGTGACGCCGTCGGCATTCACTGCGACTTGGGTCAGTGCGGCGGGTGGGCTGATGTCGGGTGCATTGACGCTGGTCGAGGGCGAAACGTTGCCGGCAGGGTCGGTCTGGCTGATCGCCAACGCCTCGCCATTGGTCGGCGCTGGCGCCAGGGTCACAGTGAACGAGCCGTTCGCGGCAACCACAGCGCTGCCGAGCACGGTGCCGTTGGCGGTGCTGACATTCACTGTCGCGCCAACCTCACCCGTGCCGCTGAGGGTGCTGCCATCGGCGCTGATCAGTAGATTCTGCACGGCGGCCGGCGGGGTGCCGTCGACGGTGATCACGCCAGTGGAAGTCGAGGTGTTGCCGTTGGCGTCGGTCAGGCTGACCTGCAGGGTCTCGCCGGTGTTCTGCGCGTTGGGCAAGGTGACCTGGAAGTTGCCGCTCTGATCGACCACGCCGGTGGCCAGAACATTGCCGGCGGCATCCCTGATCGTCACGGTGCTGCCGGCTTCGCCCTGGCCTTTGACCACGGTGCCGACGTCATTGATCGAAACGCCAGTCGCTGCGGCTGGCGGTTGCAGATCGCTGGCAATGATGCCGGCGGGTTGCGACAGGTTGCCGGCGGCGTCGCTCTGGATCGCCGTAAGCGCCTGGCCATTGAGCTGCGCCGGCGTCAGCGTCAGGCTGAACGTGCCGTTGCTGGCGACCAGTGCCGTACCGAGCACGGTACCTGTGGCGTCGGTGACAGTGACCGTCGCCCCGGCCTCGCCTCGGCCGGTCAGCGTCGTGCCGTTGGCATTCAGCGCCAGATTGGTCACCGCGTCCGGGGCCGTGCCATCGAGCGCCGTCACCGTGCCCGGAATCGAGACGTCACCGTCGGGACTGGTGGCAGTGACTTGCAGCACTTGCGCATTGATCTGTTTGGCACTGAGCAACAGGGTGAAACGGCCAAAGCTGTTGATCAGCCCGGAGCCGAGCACAGCGCCGCTGCTGTTGGTCACGGTTACGGTGCAACCGGGCGTTCCGGCGCCGGTCAGGGTGAAACCGTCGGTACTCAAGGCCAGATCGGTCGGGGTCGCAACTTGCGTACCGTCCAGACCCGCCAGCGGCACGACGGGCGAATCATTGCCGCCGCCATCCGTGCTGATGACTTCCAGATTGCCGCCAGGCTCGGCCGCTGGATTCAGGGTCACGACGAAGCGGCCATCCGCGTCCGCCGTCGCGGTGCCCAGCACAGCGCCACCGCCGGCAATGCTGACGGTGACCGTGCTGCCCGGTTCGGCAAGACCAGACACTTGGGTGCCCGCCGGGTTGAGCGCGAGATCGCTTACCGCTGCCGGCGGGGTGCTGTCCGGCGCGGTGACGCTGCCGGGAAGCGAACTGTTGGCGCCGTCCGACACCACGACTTGCAAGGCTTCGCCATTGGTTTGCGCGGTATCGAGATTGACCGTGAAGGCGCCAGAGCCGTCAGCAGTTGCGGTACCGATGATGTTGCCGTCGGCGTCTCGCACCTCAACGGTATTGTTCGGCTGCGTGGTGCCGGTGACCGTCGCCCCTGCAGGATCGACGACCAACCCGGTCGGTGCGGGTGGGGCGGTGATGTCCGGTGCCGTAACCGGAGTGGCCGGCGAGGGCAGGGCACTCGCATCGGTCTGGATGACACTCAATACCTGACCGTCGAGCTGAGCCGGGCTCAGGTTGACGCTGAAATTGCCATCGCTGGCAACCACTGTCGTGCCAATTACCGTGCCGTCCGCTGTGCTGACCGTGACGGTGCTGCCGGCTTGTCCGGTGCCGGTCAACGTCACGCCGTTGCTGGCGAGCACGACGTTGTCCGGCGCCAGCGGCGCGGTGGTGTCCGCTGCCGTCAGTGGCGCGTTGGGAGAAACGTTCACGCCATCCGATTGGCTGACTTGCAGTTGCTGGCCGTTGAGTTGCGGGCTGTTCAGCGCCACCGTGAAAGTCCCGCTGCCATCGACGATCACGGTGCCCAGCGTATTGCCGGCCGAATCCTTGACCGTCACCGTGGCACCGGGCTCGCCTGTGCCGCTCAGTTCAGTGCCGCCTGCATTCAGCGTCAGATCCGAAGGGGCCGTGGGGGCCTGGATATCCGGCGCTTCAACTGGAACTGCCGGCGAACCTGAAGGCGAGCCATCGGTCTGCACCACGCTGAGATTCTGGCCATTGGTCTGTGGCGAGGACAGGGTGACTTCGAACCGGCCGTTGCTGCCGACGACGGCTGTTCCCAACACGGTCCCATTGGTGTCAGTGACAGTAACGGTGGCGCCGATCTGACCCGCGCCGGAGACCACGGCGCCATTGGCGGAAATGCTTACATCGGTCACGGCAACCGGTGTGGTCAGATCGGGTGCGATCACGTTGACCGGCGCCGAAGGATTGCCGTCTGCGTCGGTCTGGATCACTTGCAGCTGTTGCGCATCGGTCTGGGGAGTCGAGAGGTTTACCGTGAAATTGCCATCGGCACCCACGGTACCGGTGCCGATGATGTTGCCGGCCGGATCGCGCACGGTGACTGACGCACCCAACTCACCCTTACCGGTGAGCGTCTGCCCCTGAGCGTCGAGCGCGAGATCGGAGACGGCCGTCGGCCCTTGGGTGTCAGGTGTGACGTAGCTCAGCGGCGCGGAGGTATTGCCAGCGGCGTCGCTGGCACTGATCTGCAGCGTTTCGCCATTGTTCTGCGGACTGCTCAGTTGCAGGCTGAACGTGCCATCCGCCGCGACAACGGCCGAACCGAGCACGTTGCCGTTGGCGTCGCGCACGGTCACGGTCGAACCGGCCTGGCCGCGCCCGCTCAACTGCGTACCATCGATGCTCACCGCGATGTCGCTCGGCTGAGTCAGGCCATCGAGATCGATGGCGATAACGGTCGCTGCTGGCGACGGGTTGCCGGCGGCGTCAGTGACCAGCACGCTCAGCGCCTCACCATCGATTTGCGCGGCATTGAGTTGCACGGTGAACGAACCGTCAGCTGCGACTAAAGCCGTGCCGAGCGGCGTGCCTTGGGCGTTGGTGACGCTGACTGTGCTGCCGGGCTCGCCACGGCCGGTGACCGAGAGGCCATCGCTGTTCACGGCCAGATCCGTTGCAGCGCCGGGGCCGGTGATGTCCGGCGCATTGAAGGTCACGCTCGGTGATTGCGCACCGGCGCTGTTGACCGCAACGATACTGATGACTTCGCCATTGGCCTGCGCGCGGATCAGCGTCAGCAGGAAGGTGCCGTCAGCAGCCACCGCTGCGCGTCCGAGCAATTCGCCATTGGCGGCGCGGACTTCAATGGTGGTGCCTGCGCGAGCAATACCGGTCAGTTGGCTGCCGTCGCTGCTCAAGCCGAGATCGGTTGGCGTCTGCGGTTCGACGATCTCCGGCGCGCTGACTGTTGCGCCGGTCGAGATATTGCCAGCCGCATCGGTGGCATTCACGGTTAGCGGCTGGCCGCTGGTTTGCGCAGGGCTGAGGGCGACGCTGAAGGTGCCGTCTGCCGCCACAACGGCGCTGCCGAGCAGGGTGCCATCGGCGGCGCGCACCTCAATGGCGGCGCCGGCTTCACCGGTGCCGCCGAGTTGCGTGCCATCGGCGCTTACGCTGAGGTTGCCCGGGGCGGTTGGCGCGGTGGTATCCGGCGCGGTGATCGAGCCGGGCGTGGACACGTTGCCCGCAGGGTCGGTGAGCGTCACGTCGAGCGGCTGGCCATTGTTCTGCGGTGTACCCAGGTCGACCTGGAAACTGCCGTCGGCGCCAACCGTTCCGGAACCCAAAAGGTTGCCGGCAGCGTCTCGCACCTGCACGACGCTGCCAGCTTCGCCAAAACCACTCAGCACGCGGCCATCGGACGATAAGGTCAATCCGGTCGCAGGCGCAGGAGGCGTTGCGTCACCACTGCCGCCGCCACCACCTCCGCCGCCCCCACCGCCACCACCCGTTGCGGCCGCCGCCCCACCCGCGCCCAACAGGCCGAGCCCGGCAATCGCCCACGCAGGCGTTGCGCCGTCGACCACGCCGACGCCGGCGATCAGTTCGTCCAGCGAATCGATTTCGTCAAAGGTAAAGCCATTGAACGGTTCGGCGCTGTAGCGCGCCTGCCACAGCGTCGCGTCGTCACCCTGAAAGACAATGTCATTGGGCACGCCGTCAGGGCTGGTGACAAAGAAATTGGAAATTTTGATTTGCTCGCCAGACTTAAGATTGACGATCAAATCCTGACCGCTGCGACTGGTCGACGCCAGTTGGTCGGGACGGACCGGCATTTGTACAACGGAAGGCTGATTGAGCTGAACATTGCCCCAGTTCTGGGCAGTGAGCTGAGAATTGGCTTTGTCGGCAATGACGATGTTGTCCATTACTACTCCCTGTATATGGCTGGGCGGACGTCCACGGATGGTTTTAAAACCATAGATAGGGAGTTTGAAATGAGCCTGCCTGATTTCTGGCGAGTAGCCGATATGGCGTTTTTCTAACGATCAATTGACTGAAAAATAAGGAATATCTGTACGTTACCGTTTGTCGGAACGTTGGATCCAAGCCATGATCGGATGAAACAAAATGTGTCGTTTTTCACACAGGCAAAAAACGTGGAGAAACACCGCGATTCAAAGTGCGATGAGTGATGGCTAATCAATATTGGAACTTTGAAAAGTTGACTATCCCGACCGCAGACGTCCATCTGCGAAGGTATTAATCAATAAGCACAGGAAGCGCGACAGGCTCTGTATAAGAAATCGGGCTGTTTCGTTTCAGCGGACTTTTCGCCTTCAAAATACTTCATGCGCTAGCTATCGATCGCCGAAGTGATCGAAGCACATCCAGCGCCGACTGATCGGTAACCCACCCGGGGTATTGATCGAACATATGTGGCGCCCCAGGGTAGACGTGCAGCTCGACGGCAACCCCGGCGCGCGACAGGCGCAGGGCAAACGCAACGTCCTCTTCCAGAAACAGATCCAGTGCCCCGACCGCCAGAAACGTCGGTGGCAAGTCACGCATATCATCCTGCAGGGCCGGAGAAAACCAGCCGATCTGCTGATCATCCAGCGCTTGGTCAGCGCGCAGGCACTGCCAGCAGAGTTGGTTGGCTTGCGCCGGCCAGCCAATCACTCCGGTCGTACCGTTTTGCTGAGGCGCGGCTGCGCTGCCCGAGCGGTAATCGAGCATCGGATAAATCAGCACTTGGCTGGCGATGGAGTATTCGCCGCGATCCCGCGTCACCATTGCCAGCGCTGCTGCCAGCCCGGCGCCGGCACTGTGGCCCATGAGGATTACTTTGTCGGCGTCGATATTCAGCGATTGCTGGTGGGCGAAAACCCAAGCGAGGGTGGTGTAGCAGTCCTCGAGAGGAATGGGGAAGGGGTGTTCAGGCGCGAGACGGTAATCGACGGCGACGATGATCGCCTGCAGTGCTTCAGCGAGATCGGCGAGATAATCGTCTGCCATTTCCGGGCAGCCCAAGACGAAACCTCCACCGTGGAGGTACAGGATCACCGGAAAGTGAACACCCAGTACCGCGCCGGCTGGCCGGTAAAGACACAGGCGCAAATCCTCACCGTCGTGGGCCTTGGTCCATAGGCTTTCACCGCGCGCTTGTTCTGGGGATTTGAATGTCGCGTGAACACGTTCCCTGATCGCGGGCAGCGTCTCCAATGTCCAGGCTTCTGCGCCGGGGGGTAAAAAGCTCTTGAAGTCGGGATCCAGCAGTTCATGTGCTTTCACGTTCTGTCTCCTGTTTGCGAATGAACGAGCGCCTCGGATGGAGGCGCCGCTCACGGTGGAGTTACAGCCAAGCTTTGATCTGCGCGCAAACGGCCGGCGTCGAAATGCCGTAGCGATCATGCAGCGTCGGCAGGGCGCCGGCGTCAAGGAACGCGTCGGGCAACGCGATCTGTCTGAAGGTGGGGGTCACGCCGTTGCGCAACAACAAACCGGCAACCGCTTCGCCCAAACCGCCGATGATCGAGCTGTTCTCGGCGGTGACCACCAGACGTCCGGATTTACGCGCTTCGGCGAGAATGGTTTGCTCATCCAGTGGCTTGATGGTCGGCACGTGCAGCACGGCCACATCAATGCCGTCGGCCTGCAATTGCTTGGCCGCTTCCAGCGAACGCATGGTCATCAGCCCGGTAGAGATGATCAGCACGTCGTTGCCCGTGCGCAGGGTCTTGGCCTTGCCGATCTCAAATTGATAGCCGTACTCGTCCAGCACCAACGACACATTGCCGCGCAGCAAGCGCATGTAGACCGGGCCCTGGTGAGCGGCGATGGCCGGCACGGCCTGTTCGATTTCCAGCGCATCGCACGGGTCGACAATCATCAGATTGGGCATGGCGCGGAAGATGGCCAGGTCATCGGTGGCCTGGTGGCTCGGCCCGTAGCCGGTGGTGAGGCCGGGCAGGCCGCAAACGATTTTGACGTTGAGGTTTTCCTCGGCGATGGCCATGCAGATGAAGTCGTAAGCACGGCGCGATGCGAACACCGCGTAGGTGGTAGCGAAGGGCACGAAACCCTCACGCGCCATGCCCGCCGCAGCGCTCATCAGCAGTTGTTCGGCCATGCCCATCTGATAGAAACGCTCCGGGTGCGCCTTGGCGAAAATGTGCAGGTCGGTGTACTTGGACAGGTCAGCAGAGAGGCCGACGATGTCCGCGCGCTGGTCTGCCAGCGCTGCGAGCGCATGGCCGAACGGTGCCGAGCGGGTCGCCTGGCCCTCGGAAGCAATCGAGGCAATCATCGCCGAGGTGGTCAGGCGCTTTTTCACCGGCGCGCCAGTAGCAGTCGAAGGCGCAGTGTTGGCGGCGTTGCTCATTGGTCTT
>Ga0308166_1001700_pt1 | contig 22489 bp, 22 predicted proteins | sample PhyCR2_2_FD_202137 | JGI IMG/M metagenome (GOLD analysis project Ga0308166, IMG submission 202137) | Phyllosphere microbial communities from UC Gill Tract Community Farm, Albany, California, United States - DLSLCC.R2 | ecosystem: Host-associated > Plants > Phyllosphere > Unclassified | place... | reverse complement strand
ATCTTTTGAATGGGACCATTGTTGTTTTATTTTGTTCTATGTAGTAATTCTCGTACTCATCTTTTACAAAGCTATCTGTTGCTGGTTGTTTTTGAGACATTGGGGCTGGTGATGATTTAGCAGCAGAAGATGCGGCCCCACCGCCGTTGTCTTGAACGACCAAATTTTGTTTAGGTAGAAGCTTACAACCACATGAAAGAGAGTCATTAACACGAGCAGTAGCTTTACCGAAAATTTGCATATTCGGATCGCCAGACACAATGGTTGCAACAACTTTATGTGTTGGACATGTTGCTTTGTCACCAACACATGCAACGGCAATACCGTCAATTAGGAACATACTGTTCCCTGAAATTACTTGGCCGCCTCCAGTAGTGGGGCAGCCAATAGTTATATATGGGGTTGCCAAATCTATACCTTCTTATTTTCATGAAGCAGAGGAATGTTAACAAAGAGGGATAGACAGTGCTGTATAGTTTTATTTATTTGGATGCACAGCTCATAAGAGCAATAATTATGTGAGGATTGGCTCAAAAATAATATTGTTTGATGAGGATAATGAACTTACATGAATTGTTAATTAATAAATCCTTATAAAAATAATTAAATTTGTCCTAAATGGAAATATAAATGTCCTATATGATTAATATATTGTAACTATAATATTTTTTGTAATTATTTTGTTGGTGTTATGTATGTTTTATCCATTGGGGTTTGTTAATAAAATAGTGGTTTATAAGTTTCCGATTGAAAATAATGCATGTTTTAAATTTGTGAGTTCTTATGAAATTCTTGAGTTAATTAGATTGGCTGAAGAGGATGAAATAATGCAAAGAAAAAGACTTAATAAATATAAAAATAATGATGAGTATTGGTTGGATGAGTTTAGAGTTTGAAATTATTAAATGGAATTTTGAAATGAACAGTTATATTTTTTGGGATTTTATACTTATGCTTTTAATTACTTTAGTTTTTATAGGTTCACTAATTTTTTCAATTGTTAAAATTATAGGTTTAAAAGAAAATCCTTATATTAATTGGTTTGATAAAGTTTTAATTGTTATATTTTATCCTTTTACAATTGTAGTATTTTTTTTATTTTTTATTATGGTTGTAGGATTGATTTTTTATTAACAATCTAAATTTTTTTTAAATTCTTGTGGTGTTTTTCCAGTCCATTTTTTAAAGGCTTTGCTAAAGCTTGCATTGTTTTTAAAGCCAATCATAAATGCAATTTGTTTATAATTGTAGTTTGTAGAGGATATTAAAAAAATAGCTCTATTCATTTTATACTCATTAATAATTTCTCTAAATGATATGCCCTCAGAATGGAGTTTTCTTCTTAATGTTCGGGGGTGCATATTTAAAAAATTTGAAATAGTAAATTCATCGATATTTGAATCCTGTTGAGAATCTAATATCGATAAGATTTTACTTTTCATTTTATTGATTGGTTCTTTGTTAACATTTGTTTTATTTAATAATGTATCAATTTTTTTACGAATATCTCTATAGGGATAAGGAGTGATTTTTTCATAAAGTTTATCACGCGTTATATCTATGGTGATAGAATTCTCAGGTGAGTTGAAAATCACTTCACAATTGAAATAATTCTTAATTATATAACTATATTCATTTTCTGCATACTTTACTTTAATCTTTTTTACGAGTAAAGAATTGCAAATAAGCTGTTTAAGAAGACTATATATCTGACTTAGATGATACTCTACAGAAAAAATATAGCCATACTGTTTTTCATCAATAAATAAAAGTGGATCTATTGTGAATTTTAAAATTCGACTATATAGAAGCTCTACCTGAGCAAATGGAAATATTAAACTTTGATTGTCCGTTATAAACTGTAATGCTTGTAAGTAATTTTCTTGAATTTGAAGGCCTAATTCAATTAATCCATAATTATTTATATTAATCTCACCAGCTTTAAGAGGGATACCTAAATCTCTTAACGTTGAACAATATTTTACTAAGTTTTTAAATGCAACTTTACAATTATTTGTGTTTATAAGGCTATCTATCCCTTCAATTTTTAAAATTTTAGAGTCTATTTCAGGATTAGAAAGCTTATTACTAACTAAGTAATCATAAATAATATGAGTGTGTTTGATAAAAATTGCCATAGAGTTGAAGGTACAAAAATTAAACAGATTGGTTTGTGGGAGATATGTATATTAATGTTACATAAAAAGATGAATAATTTTATAATTAATATTGTCCAATTAGGACTTTGTGTTTTCAAATCAGGACGTTATTTTTATTTTTTGGTAAAATTATTTTATTTCTACAATTTTATATTCGTGTTCTTTATTTTTTATAATGAGATTTAAATTTATGTTTATTTATTAATGTGTGAAATGTCTAACATAATATCGCACTCTTATTATTTAATTTTAATATATTAATGTGTAATATGTTTTTAAAATTTGAAGGAAAAATCACATAATTTATAAAATTGATTTTAAAATAAATCATTGTTACTTTTAGTTCGAGGCAACCCAAACCTCGCTTAGCCTTTGTTCTACTTATCCAATCGAGTCATAGAACACCACCTAAGAGTTACAGGCATATCCATCTTAGGTGTTTTTTTATTTTACTAATATCAACTGATCCCATCGAAACGGATTCCTACTCAACTTATCACGGCTCATCGACCAATTGCGACCAGGTATAAAGCAAGGTCCGACTCCTAATTTTTTTTTACCGAATTTTGTGTGCACGTTATCAAGAGCTTTCATTAATTGTTCTTTCTTCTCTATTAGTTCAAAGTCGGTTAATAGGTCATATGTGTGACCAGATTTAGGCTCCAGACCTGTAAGTATTACGCCACATTTTTTATATTTGATGCCTTCTTTATAAATTTCACCAACCATGCGTACCGCAGCTTTTACTAAATCTATAGCACAATCAGTTGGCTCTGAAAATGAACCGGTAATAGATTTATTGTAGAAAGGAAAATTCAGATTGAAAGGATTTGATTGTACAAAAGCAATCATACATCCGCATAATAACTTCTCATCCCTTAAGCGTTTACACGCATCCTGAGCATACATCGAGATAGCTTCTTTTAGATCTGTTAATTCAGTTACACGACCACCAAATGATCGGCTGGCAACAATTTGCTTTTTAGATGGGGGAGTGTGCTCGATCTCAATGCATGAGATGCCTTGCAATTCGTAAATGGTTCTTGCCATCACAATTGAAAACTTCTTTTGCATCTCGCGCGGTTCAGCACAAGCTAGGTCAAGGACAGTATTAATTCCCATACCTTGCAGTTTTTTAGAGTGCTTACGGCCAACGCCCCAAACTTCAGATACTTCAATTAATGAGAAATAATATTCTTTGTTGCAAGGATCCATATTTACGAGATCGCACACACTGTTAAAGCCAGAATTCTTTTTAGCTATATGGTTGGCTATCTTAGATTCTGTCTTACTTCTTCCAATACCAACGCAAACTGGTAAGCCAAGCCATTTCCATATTTGTTGTCGCATCTCTTGGCCAACTTTTTCTAAATCAAAGTTTTTCTCATAAGCGGTAAAATCAACGAAACACTCATCTATTGAGTAAGGCTCAACCTCTTCATCAGTTACGTACGAACTCAGAATCTTATGAAAACGCCTCGACATTTCTGCATACATTGCATAGTTGCTTGAAAGTACGATTACGTTATGCTGCTGAACAATGTCTTTAATTTGAAAAAGTGGCACACCCATCTTTATATTTAAAGATTTCGATTCATTGCTGCGCGCCACGGCGCACCCATCATTGTTAGATAGAACTATGACTGGCTTATCATTCAAACTTGGATCAAAGACTCTCTCACATGAAACATACATGTTATTGACGTCAATCAAGAAAAATACTTTGTTCTCATGCTTCATGATTTGTTTCTTGTCATTTTAATAATATGTGTGACAACGCCCCAGATAAGTAGTTCTTGGCCTTCTTGTAGATAGATATTTTTAAATTCTGGATTTTCTGCTTTGAGCCATTTCCTAGACTCTTCAATCATTAAGCGCTTAACCGTAAAATCATTATCAATTAGTGCTACGACAATATCGCCGTGTTTAGCATCTAAGCTACGATCAACAATTAGTTCGTCATCAATATCTATACCAGCGTTGAGCATTGAAAGCGATGCGACTTTGACTATGAAAGTTGCAGTTTCGTTTTTAATTAAGTGCTCATTCATATCGAGCGCTTTGTCTATATAGTCTTGTGCTGGACTCGGGAAACCTGCTGAAATCTTCTCAAGTGCATAAGGGATAAGCATGTGAGAGGAGGGTACAACCAACTTAATAGACATAACATCAGATAAAACAGCACCTTGTAAATACGGCTTTATCTGGATAATGGATGGTGCAATTTCGCTCATAGCATATTCCTCTTAGTTTGATTTCGTTACAAATTCAAATGATATGCTAGAGCTAGAATAAAATTCAAATTGATTCTGATGAAATACGGGAAATTGATGAGGCTGTTATGGATTTTTAATGTTAATTAAGGTTAAAATTTAATTAAATATGTAAACTTAAAATCAATAAGTATGAATGCAATAAATGTGAATGCAATCAAGTATCTTAAAAAATTTTGCATTAATGATGTGGTCCCATTTGATTGCCCCATTTGTAAAAGATCCTGCCTGATAATTGACAGACAATCTCTTAATAAAGTAGAAACAGAAAGTAGTAAAAAATTACGCAAATATGTTGAATTTGAACCTGAATGGATTGAATACTCATACTCAGTGGTTTATCGATGTGCCAATCCTCATTGTTCGGAGATTGTTCAATCTGTTGGTAACGGTGGTGAAGAGCAATTTTATTCTTATGATGAATATGATCAGCCAGAAGACGCATATTATGAAAGCTTCTTTGTTCCTAAGCTTTTTTTGCCGGCTATAAATTATTTTAATATTCCTGAAACTACACCTGATAAAGTTAAGGGTCTTGTTTTAAATGCATTTGAATTGACGCCTATATCTCCTAGTAGTGCAGTAAATAAAATTAGGGCTGCAATAGAAGCCATTTTAACATTGAACGGTATCAATGGAAAAGACGATCAAGGTAAGTTCGTTACATTAAATGAAAGAATAAAGTCAATAATCGAATCCCATCCATTGCATCCGATTAAAAGTAAAATGTTAGCAATAAAATGGCTAGGGAATGCTGGAAGTCACGAAGATGATGATATTGAATTAGAGGATTTATTTGATTCATTTGAAATATTAGAAACGATGTTGAATGTTCTCTATAACCACAATCCAAGAATTAATAAACTTGTTGATAGTGTAATTCAGCATAGAGGACCGATATCACGTAGAACACGAAGATCTATTAATTAAATTTATAAGCGGCGAAAAGAGGATGTGGTAAATTCACCCAAGGGCATATCAAAGAAATATTGATAAGCATCCTCTTTTTTGCAGTTTAGCCATTCATTTCTATATTCTTTTGGAATAACAATTAGCGACCTTTTCTCATCTTCGGGTTTATGAAACTGGTTCATGAAGGGATGGGCGTCAGCGTTAATTGTGAGCATAGACATTGAGCGAACTTGCTGCCCATCAATAACAGTTGAGTCATAAATTGCAGCGACTGTGAAAGGCAAACCATCCTCTCGATAGATTCCCCAACGTTCTGCTTTTCCATTTACATATCTTGGCTCAAAAATTTTTTCAACTGGTATTAGCGCAAACTGACTTTTAGCCCAAGCATGGCGAAAACTAGGTTTTTTATCTACAGTTTCTGTTCTAGCGTTATATGTGTATTTTGAGAATTTAAGATCATGGTTCCAAGGTGGAATCATGCCGAACTTTACTTCTCGCCATTCTATATTTCCATTGTTACTAAAAAGTAAAGGACAATCGTAACCAGGGTAAACATCCTCTTTGTAGTCAAAAGTTGGTTCGAAAAGATCAAGAAGGTGTACTCGATCTTTTGAGATGGGTTCGTAATTTGCACACATAGCCAAATCCTTTAACTTTTTTATAACTTATTATTTTTGTACAAACTTGTGTACATATTTTTATTACAACTTGTATATTCTTAAATTAGTTTAGATAAATCAATTACTTGTTAAATGTACCATTCTTATCAAACATTACGATTTTAGACATATTTAAATATCTCCAAAATCATTTAAAGCAAATTTTTTAAGACACATCTACCATATATCCTTTTTAAAATCATTAATTAAAGAAACTTCGAGATATAAAATTAATTTAAAACTCCACCCATTAATTCTTTCAAAAAGGTGTTTTGATTAATGTGATGGGTAGGGAGGATAAGTGATTTGAAAATTATAGCGTGTAATTTTGCAAAACAGGAAACAATAATAAGTGCTTTTTAGTGGATAACTTTTACTGTGTTTGAAGTAAAAATAGGGAGCCAAAGTTTTGCAATTAAGAAATCTTAAAAGCCATCTATATTTATAGTTAATTTTGCTTACATAGGATACGTATTGACATACATTTTATAAATTGAAGGATACTTGTTTAAAGATATATTTAAAATTAACCCTAATAAGAATTTAGAGAAAGCAATGAAAATTGGATTTATTGGCGGAGCCAATGACGGTATTGTAATCAATGCTGCTGATGGCCTTGATACCTATAAGCTTGAATGGCATTACAAAGCAGAAAAGCACTGTGAATCGCAGCCAACATTAGGTCTTAATGGGCCTGAGTATGATTACTACAACCTCTTAATACTAAGAAAAAATAAAGAGGCTAAACTCTTTTATGTACTCACTACAATGGGAAAAGATGATATCGCAAGTAAAATCCATGAGTATTGGGAGTGCTCTACATCTGTTGGCTATGATTTCGATGATTAAGAAAATTTTTATTAATAATTTAAAATTTTGACTTTAATCAAACATTAAATGAAGAGCTCGTAATTTCATATAACACATGTGCTTTTAGATGGTGATGGAGAGGAACCTTGGGATGATCAAAGTTTTTAACTTTGTGCATTCCAAGTCTTTCCATGACCGCTTGAGAGGGTATATTTATGTTAGCGGTAAATGAAACGATCTTATCTAAATTCAGTACATTAAAACCATAGTCTAAAGCCGCTTTTGCTCCTTCAGTTGCATAACCTTGTTTCCAGAATTCTTTTGCAAGTCGCCACCCAATTTCCACACATGGAGAGAAGTCAAATTGTTCAGGTTGGCTATGTAAACCAATAAACCCGATAAATTGATGGGTTTCTTTTAATTCTACTGCCCAGAAGCCCCAACCATTTTTATTAATGAGAGATGAAATTTTTTGGATTAAATTATGGCTTTCTTGGGGTGTTAATAGATTTGGGAAAAATTGCATAACATCTTGATCTAAGCCCATTGTTATAAAAGGCTCAACATCACTTTCTTTCCACGGTCTTAAAATTAAACGCTGAGTTTCGATCATGAGATGGCTCTATAATTAAAAATGATGGGTCAAAGTGGCTTTTGCACAATCTTCTGTAAAATGATCTTGGAATTGATGCTCACTACACCTTTTATTTTATTTAAGGTATTAATGACGAAATGAGAAAAAGAACTCAAATCTTTGGTCGCAACGTGTAAAACATAATTAGATTCGCCAGTAATAATATATGCATTAATGACTTCATCAAAATTTTTGATCTGACTTAAAAAGAAGTTGTGATCATTTTCTGTGAGTTGGGCAAGCTTTATTTCGACAATTGCCTCAATTTTTATACCTAGTTTTTCATAATTAACTTTCGCTTGATATTTTTCAATTACACCATTGCTTTCTAAAATTTTAACTCGCCGATGACAAGCTGAAGCCGAAAGGTTAACGAGATCGGCCAGTTCTTGGTTACTTAACCGAGCGTTATCTTGTAAATGTTTTAAAATTTTAAGATCAATTGCATCTACATTCATTTTCGAATTTCATCCATGTTTTTTAATTTTAATTCGAATTTTATACGAAAATAGTAAATTTTAATCAAATATTATCGAATAAATCGAAAGAATTGGCGTGATAAAATTCAAATACAAAGGAAATGTTGAAAATAGGTGAAATAACAAATGATTACTCACGAACAATGCCTCTATTGGGATCAGGAAGATGAACTCAAAAATTTTAAAGACGAATTTGCACTACCAGAAAATGTCATTTATTTAGATGGTAATTCTTTGGGTGCAAGACCAAAAAAATCATTAGAGGTTGCTCAGCATATTATTGCAAAAGAGTGGGGTGAGGACCTCATTAATAGTTGGAATAAAGCCGATTGGTGGGGACTACCGACTAGACTCGGAGATAAAGTCGCGCAGCTTATCGGTGCTGAAAAAGGTGAAGTGGTTATTTCAGACTCAACGACCCTAAATCTATTCAAAGTTTTATCAGCAGCGGTAAAAATTCAAGCTGAAAAATTTCCGGAACGTAAAATTATTGTTGCAGAAAAAGATGCCTTTCCAACCGATATTTATATTATTGAAGGCTTTATCGATTTGATTCATCAGGGTTATCAAGTTGAATTGATTGATGGCACCGATGATTTATCTCGTGTTTTAGCAAAAGATGTGGCGGTTGTTGTTCTTTCTCATGTGAATTATCGGACTGGATATTTCTATGATATGGAATCTATTAATCAACAAATTCACGCTAAAGATGCTTTGATTATTTGGGATTTATGTCACTCGGTTGGTGCGGTGCCTATGGATCTTAATCAGAGCAATAGTGATTTTGCGATTGGTTGTACTTATAAATATTTAAATGGTGGCCCAGGTTCTCCAGCGTTGTTATGGGTAAATCGAAAGCATCGTGATCAGTTCTGGCAACCTCTCTCAGGCTGGTGGAGCCACAAGAAACCTTTTGATATGGCTCAGCACTATGAACCAGCTAACAGTATTCGCCGTTACTTGTGCGGAACTCAACCCATCATTTCTATGAGTCTAATTGAATGTGGTATCGATATTTTCTTACAAGCTGATATGCAACAAATACGTGAGAAATCACTCAAATTAACTGATTTGTTTATTCAACTTGTTCAACAAGAATGTGCACAGTTTGGTTTTGAACTGATTACCCCTTTAAACCATAAATATCGTGGTAGTCATGTCAGTTATAGACATGAGTTCGGTTATGAAATTATTCAAGCTCTCATTGCTCGTGGGGTAATTGGGGATTATCGAGAGCCGGAAGTATTACGTTTTGGAATTACACCTTTATATCTAGGATTTGAAGATATTTGGAATGCCGTACAACAACTTAAGCAAATTATGCTGAATAGTGAATGGAAAAATGAACGTTATCTGGTGCGTAGTGAAGTGACCTGATCGTTAGAGATCAACATTAGAAAAATGGCTAGGAGGGCCTATGAGCAGTTTTGATGAAATACAAAATCGAGAAGCGGGTTTACATAAAAAATTATCCGCAAAACAGATGGGAATGATTGCAATTGGTGGAGCGATTGGTACAGGGCTGTTCATGGGAAGCAAGTTCGCAATTAGCTTTGCTGGCCCAGCCGTCATTGTGAGTTATGCCATTGGAGGCTTAATCGCATTTGCTATTATGGCTTGTTTGGCTGAGATGACAGTCCAGCACCCTACGTCAGGCTCATTTGGGGCATATGCTGAGCATTATGTAAGTCCGCTTGCTGGGTTTTTAGTCCGTTATTGTTATTGGGCATGTATTGTATTAGCGGTCGGTACAGAAATTACAGCAGTTGCTGACTATATGAAATTATGGTTTCCTCATGTAGGTTCTTGGGTCTGGATTGCGTTTTTTTCGCTAACCTTACTTGTGGTTAATGCATATAGTGTTAAAGCTTTTGGATTGGTTGAATATTGGTTTTCGACCATAAAAGTCTTTGCAATTATTGTATTTATTCTTTTAGCAATTGGTATTTTGACTCAAGGTCATGGAGGAACAGCTCAGGTTGTCTCTAATCTAACTGATCATGGGGGCTTTTTTCCTCATGGTTTTAGTGGAGTCTGGATTGGAGTAATCATTTCAATATTTAGTTATTTAAGTATTGAAATGATCGCTGTTGCAGCAGGTGAGGCTAAAGATCCAGAAAGAGCTGTTAAGAAAGCTTTTAAAAGTACGGCAATTCGCTTAATCCTATTTTATTTGCTGTCTTTATTTCTCATTGTGGCCCTTGTTCCTTGGACAACTTTAATTGGAGCCGACGCGACCAGCCCTTTTGTGATGGTGATGAAAATTGTAGGGATTCCATATGCAGACAGTATTTTAAATTTTATTGTAATTGTCGCGGCCTTATCAGCTATGAATAGTATGTTGTATATCTCAACACGTATGCTATTTAGCTTGTCACGAGCAGGAGATGCGCCAAAACTATTTGGTCGTATTAGTCACAATGGTGTACCAATTAATGCGTTGTTATTGTCAGCAGTAGGTATTGGAGTTGCGAGTATTGTTTATACCATTAATCCGAGCTCTGCTTTCCCGATCATGATTGCTTTATCTATGTTTGGTGCGTTGTTCACTTGGGGTAGTATTTTTGTTACCCATATGTTTTTTAGAAGGAATATGGCACGAAAAGGAGAACAGTTAAAATTTAAGGTTCCAGCGAGTCAGTTAATCTCCCTGTTAGGACTAATCGCAATTTTAAGTATTACGATCACAACGTGGTTTACCAATGAATTCAAGTCAACTTTACAGTTTGGAGTCCCATTAGTTGTTGTTCTTACATTTTTCTATTATTTAAAACGTTCATCAGCCAAGCTTGCTTTAAATAATCATGAAGAATCTTTGAAGTGAGAGACCTATGCGACTATATGATAACTCTAGAACCGTAGCGAATGAACATGAAATATTGGCAGAATTTAAAAGAACAAGCTTGTTGAGCTATCAAAAATTTACCCATATTGCAGATATCCAATATGGTACGCACTCACGGTCAACTTTAGATTTTTTCCCATTAGAGCAAGCCAAAAAGACTGTTATTTTTATTCATGGTGGTTATTGGCAATGGTGTGATAAATCAGATTTTGCATTCATCGTACCTTATGTTCTAGCCAAGGGTGCACAATGTATTCTTTTAGAATATGATCTAGCCCCACAAAGCAAAATTTCAGATATTGCTTCTCAAGTTAATCAAGCTCTCGATTTTATTCGAGAGCAAGACTGGAAAACTAATGAGGTAGTTTTGGTTGGGCATTCGGCAGGGGCGCATCTGGCTGCTTTGTCATTAGGCCATCCACTCATATCTGAGATGGTTTTGTTAAGTGGAATTTATGATCTGGAACCTATACAAAGTACACATTTAAATCATGCTCTCAATCTTTCAAGCGAAGATATCTTAAAATATAGCCCTGTTCATCAGTCAAAACGAATTACTACTTCATGTTCAATTTTCTGTGGTGAACTCGAACTTGACGAGTTGAAATGGCAAAGCCAAAATTATTTTGAAATGAAGAAAAGGCAAGATCAGCATTTTGTTTCTTTCAAGCTTATTCCTGAAATTAACCATTATTCTATTTTAAATCATTACTTTAATAATATTTTAGTTTAAGTGTTTGAAATAGAATGTAACTGAGTAAAGAAAAAGAGATTAAATTCATTAGAAGATAAAATGTGAGATAAATCACAACTCAACCTAATTTTTATAAAAATTAAGTATCCTTATTGACCTGACTATAGAACTTAATTAGATTAAAAAGATAGTGCTTTCTCACTAAGCGGCAAAATGTTTAGCTGTTGTTTAGTTGAGTTTCAAGTCCGTAGCTTCCCAAGATGCGGACTTTTTTATTTGATTTTTAAAAACAATAAGATAAATCGAATTTTGTTCTTGGATATGGCGGTAATATCTATTTAATGATTAATATGAGTTAATCACATAGCCCTTTGCCAAATAAGAAACAAACTAGTATTTGCTTTTCATTATTTAACTGGAATTATCATTTAATTAATAGATTATATAAAATATATTTTACCAAACTAACAAAGTGTGAGATTACACTCGGAGCTTCATGAATTTGTCATATAGGTTAGATAAATTAAAAACAGAAAAATAAAAGAGAGAAGGCTATAGCACATAATTTAATAATATGTAGCATCTGTAAATAAATGGTTTAGTCGGCTCTTATGAGTTGGCTTTTTTATTTTTAAAGGAGTGTTAATGAAAGTACAGTATTTTGAAGGAGGCATGTATAAACATATGTGTCCTGCTTGCGGATATCTTCATTATATTCCTGTACATTATCCTTTCTCTAACGGCAACCAATGGTTTTTTAATGGTAACTTGGAAAAACCGACATTTGATCCCATCATAAGTATAAATGAATATTGTAATTACTTTATTAAAGATGGCTTTATCGAATATAGCGTTAATTGTAGGCATCATTTAGCTGGTTGTAAGGTTGAGCTGCCAGAACTAAAATTAAAAAACTATAGAATATAATTGATTTTGGTATTTATTAATTATGGCCATTTAAAAGACTGCACATTTCCTTAATTATCACATATTTTTGCAATATATCTTTACATATTTGATACTGAACACATATAGTTTAAAAAATTGTAAATCTCTTTTAGTTGAAGGTTATATTATAATTTGCAAGAATTTTCATAACTTACTGTTTTATATTTTTATTTATGGATATTTGGAAATTTTTAAAAAGCTTTAATACAACTGGAACATATCTCATTATTTCTACAGTTATATTATTTTTAATGATTATATATTTTTACATTATACATCCTACCTAAACTAAATTATAAATAAAGTAAGATAATTATTTATTCTAAAATGTTTGATGTATTGGTTTATTTGAATTGGTTCTCAATTTTAAATGAAAAAAGATAATAGCATTGTATAGGTCCAAGTTTTATGAAAACATGACGTGGTTATAATATATGGAGAATATAATAAAAATTCCTTTCTAAAGATGTTAATCCCTAAATATAAAGACTGTACTGATCATAACAATGATGTCTAAAGTAAAAAATATGGAGATTTTCTATGAAGTTTTGCCAAGTTTCGACTTTTCTTTTAGCAATAGCGCTGAGTCATTTAACATATGCTGCACCTGCTACAACCAATTCTATATTAGGCTCATCTGAAGCAAAAGGAATTATTAAAAATCAATATATTGTTATTCTTAATAAGGATGTGGGTTCTTCTAACGAGTTTGCACAAGGTATTGCTAAACAACATGGTGGGAAGGTATTACAGACCTATGATGCTGTACTTAAAGGATTTGCAATTTATTTACCCGATGTTGCCGGTACTGCTTTTGTTGAAGCAATGAAAAAAAATCCGAAAGTCGTTTCTGTTGAAAATGACACAATCATGAAAATTGATGCCACTACACAAAGTAACCCAGATTGGGGACTAGATCGTATTGACCAAAAAAACTTACCTCTAGATTCAGCCTATTCGTACTTACAAACAGGTTCAGGTACAACTGCTTATATTGTTGATACAGGAATATTGTCTACACATCAACAGTTCTCTGGACGGGTATTAAGTGGCTATACCGCGATATCTGATGGAAATGGCACAAACGACTGTCATGGTCATGGTACCCATGTGGCAGGAACAGTTGGTGGTAGTACCTATGGGGTTGCCAAGAATGTAAGCTTAGTGCCTATTCGGATTTTAGGATGTGATGGTTCTGGTGCTTCGAGTAACGTGATTGCCGGGTTAGATTGGATATTAAAAAATGGTAAAAAGCCGGCAGTGGTAAATATGTCTTTAGGCGGAGATGCGAACACATCTTTAGATAGTGCAGTAGAAAACTTATTTAATAATGGTTATGTAATGGTTGTGGCAGCAGGAAACTCGAATACAGATGCATGTAGTTCTTCTCCTGCCAGAGTAAGTAAGGCAATTACTGTTGCTGCTACAGATAGTACAGATACTCGAGCTAGTTATTCGAATTATGGAAGCTGCGTTGATATTTTTGCGCCTGGAAGCCAGATTAACTCTTCTTGGATTGGGAGTAATACAGCAACTAAAGTTTTAAATGGAACTTCAATGGCTACTCCACATGTTGTTGGAGTCGTAGCTGAAATGTTGCAAAGTACACCTACAGCAACACCTCAGACAATCTCGAACAATCTTTTAAACCAAGCAAGTAATAATGTAGTAAAAAATCCTTCAGGTAGCCCAAATCGGTTGCTATATAAATCTGCGCAGTAAAAGCAGTTATTTAAATTAGAAAAGGTCCCGAAGGACCTTTTTTAGATTTTTGCATGAGTACCGTATTTATCAATCATGATTGAGCTGGCTTCATTTAAACCGCGAACCGTTACCTGAATACCGTTCTTTTGAAATTTATTTACTACTGAATCTAGCATGGCAACTGAAGTCACATCCCAAATATGAGAATGGGTGAGATCAATAATGACTTCTTTAACTTTTTCTTTAAAGTTAAAACTTTGCATAAATTTTTCAGATGAACTGAAAAATATTTGGCCTCTTAATTCATATAAACGAGCTTGATTTTCGAATGAAGTTTCTATACGAATATCATTTTCAAGTTTATTTGCTAAGAAAAGTGCTGAAAGTAATACCCCAGTTAATACACCTAACGCTAAGTTATGGGTAGCAACTACTACAATAACGGTTGCGATCATAACGACATTACTACTTTTAGGATTATTTTTAAATTGAGTCAGTGAACTCCACTCAAAAGTACTAATTGATACCATAATCATGACGGCAACCAGAGCGGCCATGGGAATAACCTTTAACCAGTCACTTAAAAATACAACGAGAATAAGTAAGAATATACCTGCACAAAAAGTGGATAAGCGTGTGCGACCACCCGATTTTACATTAATCATTGATTGACCAATCATGGCACAACCCGCCATACCTCCCATAAAACCTGAAGCTATATTTGCAATGCCTTGACCTTTACATTCTTGAAATTTATCACTAGATGTATCTGTCATTTCATCAACGATTGTTGCAGTCATCATTGATTCAAGTAAGCCAACAGCGGCAAGGGCTAAAGAATATGGAAGAATAATAAGGAGGGTTTCTAAATTAAAAGGAATATTCGGAATCAGAAATATCGGCAAAGTGTCTGGTAATGAACCCATATCACCAACCGTGCGAACATCAAACCCTAAAAAAATAGCGAGTAATGTGACCACTACAATACAAATAAGGGGCGAGGGAAAGAACTTTCCAATTTTTGGAATATAGGGGAAAAGGTAAATAATTCCTAAACCAATTGCTACTAGTAAGTAGACATGCCACGTCACACTTACCAATTCTGGTAATTGAGCCATAAAGATGAGTATGGCGAGGGCATTAACGAATCCAATAACCACCGATTTAGAAACAAAACGCATGAGTTTAGCGAGTTTGAAATATCCTGCCAAAATCTGTATAACGCCAGTTAATACTGTCGCAGCGAATAAGTATTGAAGCCCGTGTTCCTTTACGAGCGTTGTCATAACCAAAGCCATTGCGCCTGTAGCCGCCGAAATCATAGCGGGACGACCGCCTACGAAAGAAATAATAACGGCAATACAAAAGGATGCATATAAACCGACTTTGGGATCTACACCCGCAATAATTGAAAATGCAATTGCTTCTGGAATTAAAGCAAGACCCACAACAAGACCGGAAAGAATATCTGCGCGGACATTAGAGAACCATTGTTCTCGGACATTCGATAACATGAGAGATAGCCTAATTTCTAAATTTTGAAAGGCTAGTGATGTGATATACCAACACAAGCGACTACACCACATCACTAAACAGTGATGAGTTATTTACAATAGATAAGGGTAAATAAACTTAAGGTGGCGTAAGTGTCATAGGTATAGAGAGTTTGAGGCATTTAAAAGTGCCCGAAGAATAGCATAAGTTTTTAAGGCTGACTAACCTAAGTCGACTAAACCGATTTAATCATAATTTTTCATTTCAGCTTTTGGCATTGAGGCAAATTCATTCGCAGGCATATCTAAGAAAAAATCTTTTGCTTCAGAATGCGTGCAGTTGAGCCAATCATTTCTAAGATTATCAGGTATCACAATAACCGAACGTTTTTCATCATCAGGTTTGTGAAATTGTTTCATGAAAGGGTGATGATCAGCATTAATTGTTAATAGCGACATTGACCTAACTTTCTGTTCATCTATAAGTGTTTCTTCATAGATTGCAGCAAGGGTAAAAGGTTGCCCATCTTGACGGAAAATACCATACCAATGTGCTTTCCCATTGATATATTTAGGTTCATAAATAGCTTCAACAGGAATAAGCGCAAACTGGTCATTTAACCAAGCATGTTTAAAAGAGCGCTTTTGTTGTACTGTCTCTGTTCTGGCATTATACGTTGCATATTTGAATGCGATTTCTTTAGCGTAAGGGGGAAGCATTCCAAATTTAGCTTTTCTCCACTCAAGCTCATTTTGATGAGATAAAATGAGTGGACAATCATCACTCGGAAAAATATCCATCTTATATTCAAAAGTTGGTTCAAATAAGTCTAATTGATTGGCATGTATTCTCTTAATAGGTTTAAAGTTTGCACACATAAGACACCTTCGTTGTAAAATAGCTCTCAATTACAGCTTCTAACTTTTAGTCTTTAGTGATGTATATTTTTATAATTAGAATTGTCTCTTTGAGTATTAATTTTTAACTATCAATTACTTCGTTAATAAATATTTATTTAACTCATGGCCATTTCAAAAAAGTTTCAGATATAAAGTTAATAGAATAGATAAATCGTATAGTTAAGTTGCTCATCTTAAAGAGAGTTTATTTATTTTTAATAGCTACTTTTATGCAACAGAGCCTTTCAGAAATTTAGATTTTAATAGATTTGTTATTCATCATAATACAAATCATATAGAGAACTCGTACAAACCAGTGAGTAAAGGTTTAAAAATTCTCGGAAAATTTTGACAATTTATAAGGTGGACACATGAATAAACATTTACTGGCAAAAATTGCTTTATTAGGCGCCGCTCAGCTAGTTACACTCAATTCAGCATTTGCTGATGTTCCTCTTACTCCATCTCAATTCGCTAAAGCAAAAACAGAAAACTTTGACAAAAAAGTTATTCTGTCTAATTTAAATAAGCCGCATGCTTTGTTATGGGGACCAGATAATCAAATTTGGTTAACTGAGCGAGCAACAGGCAAGATTTTAAGAGTTAATCCAGAGTCTGGTAGTGTAAAAACAGTTTTTCAGGTACCGGAGATTGTCAATGACGCTGATGGGCAAAATGGTTTATTAGGCTTTGCCTTTCATCCTGACTTTAAAAATAATCCTTATATCTATATTTCAGGCACATTTAAAAATCCGAAATCTACAGATAAAGAATTACCGAACCAAACGATTATTCGTCGTTATACCTATAATAAATCAACAGATACGCTCGAGAAGCCAGTAGATTTATTGGCAGGATTACCATCATCGAAAGACCATCAGTCTGGTCGTCTTGTGATTGGCCCAGATCAAAAGATTTATTATACGATTGGTGACCAAGGGCGTAACCAGCTTGCTTATTTGTTCTTGCCAAATCAAGCACAGCACACGCCAACTCAACAAGAACTGAATGGCAAAGACTATCACACCTACATGGGTAAAGTACTACGCTTAAATCTTGATGGAAGTATTCCAAAGGATAATCCAAGTTTTAATGGGGTGGTTAGCCATATTTATACACTCGGACATCGTAATCCACAGGGCTTAGCATTCACTCCAAATGGTAAATTGTTGCAGTCTGAACAAGGCCCAAACTCTGACGATGAAATTAACCTCATTGTCAAAGGTGGCAATTATGGTTGGCCGAATGTAGCAGGTTATAAAGATGATAGTGGCTATGCTTATGCAAACTATTCAGCAGCAGCCAATAAGTCAATTAAGGATTTAGCTCAGAATGGAGTAAAAGTAGCCGCAGGGGTTCCTGTGACGAAAGAATCTGAATGGACTGGTAAAAACTTTGTCCCACCATTAAAAACTTTATATACCGTTCAAGATACCTACAACTATAACGATCCAACTTGTGGAGAGATGTCCTACATTTGCTGGCCAACAGTTGCGCCGTCATCTGCCTATGTCTATAAGGGCGGTAAAAAAGCAATTACTGGTTGGGAAAATACATTATTGGTTCCATCTTTAAAACGCGGTGTTATTTTCCGTATTAAGTTAGATCCAACTTATAGCACTACTTATGATGACGCTGTACCGATGTTTAAGAGCAACAACCGTTATCGTGATGTGATTGCAAGTCCAGATGGGAACGTTTTATATGTATTAACTGATACTGCCGGAAATGTCCAAAAAGATGATGGCTCGGTAACAAATACATTAGAAAACCCAGGATCTCTCATTAAGTTTACATATAAGGCTAAGTAATACAGACCATTAAAAAACCGATCTATTAAAGATCGGTTTTTTAGCTTTAGAAAACTATTCAGTTACGACTAATACCGGTAAATGAATTTCTCCTAAAAGGGCTTGAGTCACGCTTCCTAAGAAGAACTTTTTAAACCCTTTTCGCCCATGCGAACCAATCACTAATAAATCTGCTTTTAGCTCATTAGCTGCTTTAATAATTTCTGTGTGGATTGTTTGGCCCTCAACAATTTTTGTTTCAACAGAAATTCCATGTTGGCTAAATTGTTCTTTAGCTTGGTCTAAAATGCTCTGAATCGATGCTCTAGCTTTATTAAAATAATCCTGTGCTAATTCTGTACTATCAATGAACTCTACAGAAATGAAAGGATCTATGGTAAGTGCATATACTAGAGTCACTTTACTGCCAAAGGCCTTAGCAATTGCTGTTGCATGATTGACGGCAATAAGTGAAGTAGGAGAACCATCGACTGGAACCAAGATATGGTGATAACTCATATATTGCTCCTTATTGTCTAGTGACAATGTATGGTGCGGGAACACGGAAATTATTATCTTTATGCTTATATTATGAACAGTTTTTAAAAAATTATTGTTTATTTTTAGTATGAATAAAAACTAAAAGGTTCATTAAACCTCTTATTTTCAAAGATTGTAATGACTTTCTAAGTAAGGCTGATTTTGTTTAAGTATGGAAATAACCTGAGTAGCATCTATAGCAGATTCAAATAAGAACCCTTGGCCTATGCTATAACCAAATTGTCGAAGCAGTTCTTCTTGTTCTGGAGTTTCGATTCCTTCGGCGATAAGCCCAAGTGATAAATTTGGAGCGAGTAAACCAATTGCTTGGACAATCGCATAAATTGATGGGTCATGTTGCATCTTTTGGATAAAGCTACAATCTACTTTTAAACTGTCAATCGGATAATCGCGAATATGGGTTAGCGATGAGAAACCAGTCCCAAAGTCGTCAAGTGCAATACGTACCCCATGCTGTTTTAATTTATTAAGTGCACGGATCACATATTCCGAGCCTCGATCGCCTAGCATGTGTTCGGTGACTTCCACTTCAATATAGTGCGTCGGAATTTGAAATTGATTAATCTTTTTCAAAAGTCTCTCAGCATAATTATCTCTTAAGAACTCAACTGGTGCAGCATTTAGTGAAACAGGGAGAGGGGTAATACCAAGAGTTATCCATTTGGCGATATCACGTAGAACTTGGTGTTGCATCGTTTCACCGATCTTACTCGCTAAATTATAATCTTTAAACGCTTCCGCAATTTGTGCAGGGTAGCCTCTTTGAGCTGAGGTTGTATGCCATCTTAATAAAGCTTCAAATCCCACTACACGATGGGTATTTAGGTCTACTTTAGGTTGATAATAGGGTTGGATGGTATGATGGCGAATCAGCTGACGAGCTAAATTAAGCTGAGAAGCGACTGTTTCGGTCATTTGCATCATGCATGGATCATACATGCGAATACCCCCACGACCACGCGCTTTTAGATCATGCAATGCCATATCGGCACAACTAAGCAAACCTGACTGGTCTATGGCATCTTGCGGATAAATTGCGCAGCCAATGCTCATCCCACCATTTAAGACATTTCCTAAATAGGTAATCGGCTGATTTAACTGTTGAAGTAAAATGGCTGCTAACTCTCGGACATCATTTTCAGAATTGAGATTATTAATAATAACCGCAAATTCGTCTCCGCCTAACCGCGCAACAAAGCACTTTTCATCATCTACACAATGACTAAAGCGTTTAGAGAGAACTTTTAATAGATGATCGCCTGCGCTATGCCCTAAAGTATCGTTAATATGTTTAAAGTGGTCGAGGTCAATTAAAAGTAACCCTACACTTGTTTGAGTGTCTTTTGAATATGAGAGAGTACGCTTAAGTTGAAATTTAAATGAACGCCGATTATATAATCCTGTCAGTTCATCTCTCTCACTCATATTCCTAAGCTGGTTTTCTGCCAAATGTTGTTGAGTAACATTACGTGATACACACAGAATTTGTCCAATTTCACCATTTTCCCGATGAATTGGGGTAAGCATATTATCCCAATACTCAGGATCCTGATCTGGTAAACAGCTCATTCCTGCAAATCTAGCAACTTTACCTTGAAGAGCTTTTTTCAAAGCGACTCGACCGCGTTTACGAATGTGCGGTGGTAATAGTTCGAGCCATTTCATTCCAAATTCTGTTTCATCAACAGGTATACCTAAAGCGAGGCATCCTGATTTGTTCATATGAGAAAGTGTGCCGTCTACATTTAAAACTTTAATGCAATCTACACTGATATCTAACATCTGATTTTGTATTTCAATGTTCTTTTGCAAGTTTTGTTGTTCTTGAATATCGTGATCTATATCTAAAAAGCTAACATACCATTCGCTAGTTTGTGAGGAGCTGCGATATTTAGATGCTTGAATCGATAGTTTGCACCATCTATATTGATTTCCAGCTCGTAAAAGTCGACATTTTAATTCGATTCTTTTTTGTAGGCGAATTGCTTCGAGCCATCTGTTTTTGACTTCATCTAAATCGGCAGGATAAATAAAATCTAGCCATTGCTCTGGCAATGGAGAAAAAGTATCCAACCAATATTCTGTACACTCTATATTGCAATATAATATCAAGCCATTTTCATCACTTACCCAAGTTGGGAGTGGAATTTGCTCAACAATAAAATGCTTTTGGGTGTTGTTCGACATTGAAGTCATAACATGCCTAGAAAGATTGTGTTGATTAATCTATTTATTAGCCATTATTGTAATCTTTCTGTAGTAAGCAAAACAGCAAATAATAAATTTTATGTGTATTTTTTTTGAACTAAAATTGAGTTATTAAAACTAATATATACTAAAGATTTAATTTATGTTTTTGTTATTTATTAATTTTTATTTATCTTTCTTTAAAAAAATATTTATGCTTATTTTTGTAAAAAACTTATTAAAACAGCAGCTTATAATTATCCACATATATTTGTCATATTAAAAATAAAACTAAGAAAGTAGAAGGAGTAAAGATAAAAAATAAAGAATTTGATAAATCAAATTTTATTCATAATATAAACAAAGAAGCTCTCAAAAGAGGTTAATTAAATACAATAATCGCTATTAAGTTTACAAAAGTAATATAAAATAATAGCTTGTATTATCGTAAAATTCTTTTTGTCAAAAAGGATATATATTTCCTTTTTGTGCATTTTATAGCCTACATTTTCCCCAAGATGTAGGTTTTTTTTATGCATAACTTTTATAGATTTTAATTATAAAAATAAAAAAAGCCAAAATGGCTTTTTATACAGTTTCTGGCTTGTTCAACTGTTGTTGTATGTACAGATTCATATAGTACTGTTCGATATAATCATCAGCATAGTTGTTTGCTAAGGTTTTTGTTGCCACTTGCTCATGTTTTAAATAGCAGTTTGATTCAAGGTCTTTTTCAAGTACCCACCAGCTACGGTTAATACGACGTACCTGAAATTTGTCACTTTTGTATTTTCTTTTAGCCATTTTCCGAAATTTGCTATTCAGTTATTGAAAGAGAATTTCTACTGGAGTTAAGAGCTCAAGTCAACAGATGGAAGGTTAATTGATTATTTTATGTGGGATGCCATTTCTCTCAATATTAAAGTAGAGACATTAAAATAGTTAAGCTCTCATAATGAGAGCTTAACTATTGGGTGTAAATAGATTCTTATTTCATCTTAGCGAGAAAGGTTCTTTAAAAGTAATTTTAAACTTTCCATCATTTTTTCTAACTGTAAGGGAGTAATACCTTCAAAAGACTGCTCAAGTACTACACTTGTAAGATCATTGATCTTGTTGATCATTTCGGTTCCTTTTTCTGTAAGTACTACACGAGTAATACGACCATCAGTTTGGCAAGAGTAAGTTTCAACCAAACCTTCATCTTTTAAACGATAAACAATTTTTGTGGTAGTCGACATTTTTGAAATAATCATATCTGAGAGTTCAGAAACACTCGCATGGGGCTTGCTGCTTAAAGCCAACATGATACGTCGACGTGAGTTATCTAAACCATATTTTTTTAAAGCATTATCAATGTTTTGTACATATTGAGCATGTACTTGAGTAATCCAATAATATGGAAAATCTTCAAGAGTAAAAGATTCTGTTGTAGGTA
>Ga0308166_1001698_pt1 | contig 22507 bp, 21 predicted proteins | sample PhyCR2_2_FD_202137 | JGI IMG/M metagenome (GOLD analysis project Ga0308166, IMG submission 202137) | Phyllosphere microbial communities from UC Gill Tract Community Farm, Albany, California, United States - DLSLCC.R2 | ecosystem: Host-associated > Plants > Phyllosphere > Unclassified | place... | reverse complement strand
ATTCCAGATCATGCAATTCGAGCTGCAATTCGTGCTTTAAGCAAAAAACGCTTAATTCAAGAAGGCCGTTATGACCCTGAACAAGGGGCGCAGCGATACATGGATGTGCTTAATATGTTAAAACGGAGTGAAATCGCCGTTGAAACGGATAAGGCAAATGAACAGCACTATGAGTTGCCGACTGAGTTTTTTCAGGCGGTGCTTGGAAAAAGACTCAAATATAGTGCATGTTATTTCCCGACTAAAACAACAACTTTAGATCAGGCAGAGGAGCTCGCACTTCAGCTTTACTGTGAACGCGCACAACTTAAAAACGGCCAACAGATTTTAGAGTTGGGTTGCGGATGGGGTTCTTTAACCTTATGGATGGCAGAAAATTTTCCGCATTCACAGATTACGGCTGTTTCTAATTCTGCTACACAGAAGAAGCATATTCTTGGGCAAGCAAAGTTAAGAGGTTTAAACAATATTGAAGTACTTACATGTGATGTAAATGTGCTTGAACTAGAAAAAGGTCAGTTTGATCGAGTCGTATCGGTTGAAATGTTTGAACATGTTCGTAACTATCAACGTCTTTTTGAAAAAATTCAGGGATGGTTAAAAGCAGATGGTTTACTCTGGTGTCATATTTTTTGCCATCGCTTTTTACATTATCCTTTTGAAGTGAAATCAGACTATGATTGGATGTCCAAGTATTTCTTTACTGGCGGTTTAATGCCGTCGACTTCAACTTTTTTGCATTTTCAAGAGCATTTAGAGTTGGCTCAACAGTGGCAGTGGTCGGGTGAGCACTATATGAGAACCGCAAATGCTTGGCTTGATAATATGGATAATCAAGAAGTTGAATTGAAGCCTCTGTTTAAAAAAATCTATGGAAAAGATGCCAATATCTGGTGGCAACGCTGGCGTATTTTCTTCATGGCTTGTGCTGAGTTGTTTGGTTTTGAGCAAGGACAAGAATGGGTGGTCGGTCACTTTTTATTTAAGAAGAGATCATTGTAATTTCTATAGCCTATCTCGGCGATAAAGATATGATAAGAACTCGAAATGATGGCAAAACTAGTCATCCATTAGCCCAAATATTCAATCGATATTATTGGTTGCAGATTGGTCTGATTGCATTATCGATCGTGGTCGGGTTGGCTTGTAGTGCTTGGGTGATTAAAGGCTCTTTACTTAAAACTGCTTTAGAACAGGAAATGGAACATTACTGGTTACGCGTAGAACGTAACCCAAATGCAGATTTACCAGATACGAAAAATTTATATGGATATCGGTGGAATACACAGGTAGCACCACAACCCTTTAAAGATATGCGGTTAGAAAGTGGGGTTCACCGAATATTTGTTGATGGTAAAGAACGTATGACTGTATATGGTGAACGTAAGGGACAACATGTACTTTTGGTATTTGGTGAGAGTAATGTCAATAAGCTGATCTGGTTATTTGGACTTGCTCCACTCATGTTCAGCTTATCTGTTTTATATAGTTTTTTGTGGTGGTCAAATCGAAGAGCTAGGCGCTATTTTTCACCTATTACACGTTTAGCAAATGCATTAGAAAATATTGATTGGGCGCATCAAGACACGCAAGCATCACCTTTTAAAGATATAAATACTAATGGCAATATGGAAGCAGAATATCTGAAACAAGCCTTGGAAAAATATCATCAGGTTTTAAGCGAGTTTATCCGACGCGAAAGAGAATTTACGGGAGATGTGAGTCATGAGCTGCGCACTCCGCTCACCATTTTGAAAGGCAATGTGCAACTTTGTCAGGCGAAATATGGTGATGATAAAGCCTTAGTTCGTCTTCATAATACGATTGAGGACATGCAGTTATTAGTCGACACCTTACTAGCAATCGCACGTAATACAGTAAAAAGCTTACCATCTGAGAAGAATTTTTTATCTAAGACTGTAAATGAATTAGTTGAAAGTTTAGAAGCAGTGAGTGAGAGTAAGGGGATACATATTCATATTCAGCCGGACTCAGCCGAACAACCACGGTGGTTATATCCATCTATGACCAAAATGGTTTTAAGCAATATTTTGCGTAATGCGCTGAACTATTCTCAAGGTTCACAAATCGACATTATTCAGCAAAAAAATAGTCTGATTATTGCCGATAATGGAATTGGAATTTCTTTACCGAATGATGTGAAGGTTCAAGAACTCAGTGATTCCCAACTTTCTTTAAAAGTTAAAGGCCATGGTATTGGGTTGCAACTGGTACAAAAGCTTTGCAAACAATTGGGATGGAGAGTGGAGTTGTTCGATCGACAATATTATTTAACCACTCATCCTGAATTAGATCTGGAGCCAACTACGGGCTTAATTGTTGTGGTCTATTTGAGTTAACTTGTAGAACTGTCTAAAGCAATTTTTAAACCAACACCCGCCACTGTGTGTAATAGCTTAGGGTCAAAAGGTTTATCAACCATTTTTCTTAAGTTATAGATGTGACTGCGTAACGCATCACTTTCAGGTTCTTCGTCGCCCCATAGCTCCATCATCAGTTCTTGTTTGGTCACCACTTTTGGAGACTGACGCATCAAAATTTTTAATAGTTTAAATTGAATAGGGGGTAACTCAATATTATTACCGGCACGAATCACGGTTTGAGTTGCACTATCAAGAATTAAGTCGTGAATCTGAATTTTATGATGCGTGACTTCACCAGCTGCTCTTTTAATTAATGCACGAATACGCATCACTAATTCATTAAAATCAAAGGGTTTCACTAAATAATCATCTGTTCCAGCTGCAAATCCTTTAAGTTTGTCATCTAAAGTATCTCTTGCTGTTAGCATCAGGATTGGAATATCAATACCTTGTTCAGTTCGTAGCCAATTGCAAAGGTCATAACCTGAGCCATCAGGTAAGTTTATATCGAGCAGTAAAAGATGGTAATGCTGTGATTTAAGAAAAGTACGTGCTGCATCTAAATTACGTGCATGATCTATAACGTAACCATGCACTTCAAGAAATTCGCAGACCGTTGCTGCAAGTTCAAAATGGTCCTCAACAATGAGGATAAAGTGATTACCCATGAGATTTTATTAAGCCATTAATTTAATAGTTGTTGTTTTAATTTAGCATTAAATGGTTCAGCACCAAACCAGATTTTAAAATATTGATTTGCATTTGGATTGTTTATAGAACCGAGTAACTTCTGATTTAATTTGAGCTCCAGTTTCTGATTTTCATGTTGATAATAGAGACTATATAAATCTCCATTTTTAATCGGTCTATAAAGCTCATTAATATGGTTAAGTGGAGATTTTGCATCAAAGCCGCTAACATTTTTCTTCAAAAAGTGGGTTGCTGCACGTTTAAATGCCCACTCGGGAATATCGCGGTTATAGCTAAAGTCCAGTTTGATGCTTTGGCTTTGCCAACTTTTTAGGCAATCTTCAGCAAAGTAACTGACATTACCTAATTTCTTACTCGCCACCATTAGGGGAGCGGAACTGCATTTTTTCAGTTCGGCTGCATTCGCTTGAGATACGATCAAAATTCCTAGGAATATTAAGACTCGACTTTTTTGAATGGCAATATCCATTTATATACTCCTCCAAATATTGGTAAGGAACGGTAGAGACCATTTGCTGGATCCCAATAATCTTGCTGGAAAATAATTTTTTGTTGCTCATTAATTTTGATTTGGCTAATTCCATAAGAAGCCATAGTTTTAGATCGGCCTAACATTTTGAAATCGTAAGTCATATACCAGTGAATATAGGCAGTATCTTCATGATGAGTCGCACTAATGAGTTTTACAGTAACGTTACTTACTCGAGCATTCATGCCTTCAAAATGCTTAATGAGATCTTTTTTATGAGAGAACTGCGAGAGTGTATCGTTGATATAAAGCTGATCAGCGTAAAGATGAGCGGTATTCTCTACAAAAGCGGGAGTGCCAAGGGTATTAAATGCAGCAACGAAACGATTGCCAATATTTAAAGCCTGTTCATCATTTAATGTTATTCCGGTAATTTTTTGTTCAGCTTTGCCATAGTCATTTGAATAGCTAGGCACGCTTTTACAGGCTGTTAAACTTACTAAAGTAATCAGCCCGAGGGCTGTAGTTATAATTTTCATGAATGAATCCTAGCCAACTTTATAAGATTAAATTAAAGAGCTGGTCGTGAAGTTTGCGTGAATTCTTATATTTTTTGATTTGTACTAAAAGATGATTTCTACTCTGTATAAAGACTATCTATTAGAACTATTCAAGTTATAAATTTCTCTGGACTCTACAGCTTTAAGTGTTAAGAAATAGGGTGAGCAAGAAAAAGTTTAAAAAAGCAATTTTATTCTAGTCATGTTTAGCTTTATATCGATATATAGAATAAATCTAATAAAAGGACTGAAAAAATGAAAACGATTGGTTTACTAGGCGGAATGAGTTGGGAATCTACGGTTCTGTATTATCAGCAAATAAACAAAATGATTCATAGTAAATTAGGAAAATTGCATTCAGCTAAAGTCATTATTAATAGCGTCGATTTTGAAGAAATAGCAGCGCTGCAATCTAAAGGTTTATGGCAAGAAGCTGGAGCATATTTAGCCGAGCAAGCGCTAAATTTAGAAAAAGCAGGCGCAGATTGTATTTTAGTCTGTACCAATACCATGCATAAAGTTGCGCCTCAAATTGAGGATGCTATTACGGTTCCATTCATACACATTGCCGATGCGACAGCAAAAGAAATTTTGAGTCAAAACATTGGTAAAGTCGCACTTTTAGGAACGGCCTTTACGATGGAACAAGATTTTTATAAAGACCGATTGGCAGAGTCAGGAATAGAAGTAAGGATTCCTAGTGAGGAAAATAGAAAAATTGTTCACAAGGTAATTTATGAGGAGTTGTGTTTAGGCATCATCAATCCAGATTCAAGACAAAAATATATGGCAATTGTCGATGAGCTTATAGCAGAAGGCGCAGAAGGGATTATTTTAGGTTGTACTGAAATTTGTATGTTGATTGGTGAGCTTAAATTTTCGGTTCCTTTATTTGATACGACGGCCATTCATGCAAAAGAAGCGGTGAGTTTTAGCTTAAATGAAAATCACAACGCTCATAGTCTCAACCTACGGCTGTCTGCTACGGACACTATTTAGCAATCTTTTAAATATTACCCTTGTCACTAATCGTTAAGCCTGTGTCGTCAAATGTAAAGTGGTGCATATCCTAACTATTGTAATTTTGGTTATTGCTTTTATAGGCAGTCAATAAAAAACCAAAATATGGAATAGGACATGACGTTGAATAAAGCTATACGTTTCTATGGAACAGGAACGCCCGAAGTTATGCGCTATGAAGAAGTGGAAGTTGGCGAACCAAGAAAAGGAGAGGTTCGTCTACGCCATGTAGCGGTTGGTTTAAATTATGCCGATACATATTTTCGCAATGGAACTTATAAAATTCCAATGCCTAATGGCATGGGTGTCGAAGCTTCGGGTGTCGTAGAGGCCGTAGGTGAAGGCGTTTCCCAATTTGCTGTAGGTGATCGGGTTACTTATACGGGCTTTTTAAATACTTTGGGTGCATATAGCACTAAACGCCTCATTCCAGCCGATGCTTTAATTAAATTACCCGAAGAAATTTCTTGTGAAACAGCAGCCGCTATGACAATGAGAGGGCTTACAGCCGCTTATTTAATGCGACGTATTTATGACTTTAAAGCTGGCGATTCTATTTTATTACATGCAGCTGCTGGCGGTGTTGGGCTGATTGTTTCTCAGTGGGCTAAATTACTTGGTTTAACTGTTATTGGTACAACATCTTCAGAAGAAAAAGCGGCCGTAGCACGAGCGCATGGTTGCGATCATGTCATTAACTATAGCCATGAAAATGTTGCTGAGCGTGTACGCGAGTTAACAGGTGGCGTGGGTGTAAATGTCGTTTTCGATAGCGTTGGCCAAGCTACTTTTATGAGTTCATTAGACTCACTCAAACGCCGTGGTTTGCTGGTGTGTGTGGGCACTGCATCTGGACCAATTCCTGCTTTTGATCCGGTATTACTTGCCGTGAAAGGTTCACTGTTTATAACACGTCCAGCGTTGGCCGATTACATTGCAGATCCTGCCGAGAAAAAAGAACTGGCAAATGAACTATTTGATCATGTTCGACATGGACGAATCAAAATCGAAATTAATCAGCGTTATGAGCTAAAGGATGCCGTGCAAGCTCATCGTGACTTAGAAGCACGTAAAACGACAGGTTCATCAATCTTTGTAATTTGAAGGGATTTCTTATGCAAATTGAACAGTTAACTTGCAATATTGGGGCTGAGTTAAGCGGTGTAAAACTCGCTGATGCAATTCATGATAATGATTTATTTTCTGAAATTCGTACCCAATTGCTTAAACATCGTGTTTTATTCTTACGAGACCAGCATTTAACACGTCAAGATCATGTGGCATTTGCAGAAAAATTTGGGCAGCTAGAAGATCACCCTGCTGTAGGGAGCCATCCTGATCATCCGGGTTTAGTACAGATTTATAAAAACCCAGAAAGCCCAGTCGATCGTTATGAAAATGCTTGGCACAGCGATGCGAGTTGGCGCAAGGTCCCACCAATGGGATGCGTGCTGCATTGTGTCGAATGCCCACCTGTAGGGGGCGATACAATGTGGACGAATATGGTTATGGCCTATGCGTCTTTACCTGATGATATTAAAGACAAGATTGCAGACTTACGTGCTTACCATAGTATCGAGGCAAGTTTTGGTGCTGCAATGCCGCTTGAAAAACGCTTGGACTTAAAAGCAAAGTTTCCCGATGCTGAGCACCCTGTAGTACGTACTCATCCTGAAACGGGCGAGAAAATTTTATACGTCAACGCGTTTACTACACATTTCAGTAACTATCACACCAAAGAACGAGTCCGCTTTGGACAAGATGCCAATCCGGGCGCATCCGAGCTATTAAGTTATTTAGTCTCTCAAGCATATATTCCAGAGTTTCAAGTGCGTTGGCGTTGGAAGCCTAACAGCATTGCAATCTGGGATAACCGCAGTACGCAACACTATGCCGTTATGGACTATCCGCCTTGTCATCGAAAAATGGAGCGGGCAGGCATTATTGGTAACGCAACCTATTAAGCGTGTATGTTAAATAATTTTATCTAATTGAAAATTCTAAAAATATATAAGGAGATGCACATGCAATTCTTTGACGACTCATTGCACCCAGAAAATATGGAAAAAGTGGTCATTACCGTTGCACCGTATGGACCGGAATGGATGCCAGAAGATTTTCCTGAAGATATTCCTGTGACAATGGAAGAACAAATACAAAAAGCGGTCGATTGTTACGAAGCTGGCGCAACTGTGCTGCACTTACATGTACGCGAACTCGATGGAAAAGGTTCTAAAAGACTCTCAAAGTTTAATGAACTCATTGCGGGCGTACGTGAAGCTGTGCCAGACATGATTATTCAGGTGGGTGGCTCGATTTCATTTGCACCAGAAAGTGAAGGTGAGGCAGCCCTATGGTTAAGTGATGACACTCGACATATGTTAGCCGAACTCACACCAAAACCCGATCAGGTCACGGTGGCTATTAACACCACACAAATGAATATTATGGAATTGCTCTATCCGGAATATTTAGAAGGGACATCATTGGCGCATCCAGCGACTCAGGCAGCCTATGCAGAGATGACTGTGCCAGCAGGTCCTGCATGGGTTACCGAACATATTAAGCGCTTATGTAAAAACAATATCCAACCGCACTTTCAATTAACCGGCATGCATGGACTTGAAACTCTGGAGCGTATGGTACGTAAAGGGTTGTACATGGGGCCGTTAAACTTAACTTGGATTGGAATTGGTGGTGGTTTTGATGGTCCAAATCCATTTAATTTCTTTAATTTTATTCATCGCGTACCTGATGGATGTACTTTGACATCTGAATCACTGCTCAAAAATGTGTTGCCTTTTAACACCATGTCGATGGCAATGGGGTTACATGCTCGTGTTGGTAATGAAGACACGATTATTGATCATCACGGCCGCCGTTTTTCATCTGTAGAGCAAATCAAGCAAACGGTTCGGATTGCACATGAATTAGGTCGTGAAATTGCCTCAGGAAAAGAAGCCCGTGAAATTTATCGTATTGGGGTGCAATACAACAGTATTGAAGAAACCCTAATCGCAAATGGTATGTCACCTAATCGCCAAGCAGGGCAAAAAGGCGTTCCTCAACGTCATTAATATGATGAGGTCTAATGGAATTTAGACCTCAATTTTAGTGCAGTTTATTCGCTTTAATTTTAAAAGTGTGTTGCTGCACTAGCTAAATAGAAATTATAAAAAATACAAGGAGGTCGTATGAATGCACATCAGTATTCAGATCCGGTGAGTAGTGTTGATACATCAATCGGTATTCCTCGTCGTTATGCGTGGCTCGTTTTTGCTTTGACCTTTGGCTTGCTCATTTCAGATTACATGTCGCGACAAGTATTAAATGCAATCTTTCCTTTACTTAAAAGTGAGTGGTTACTAAGTGATAGTCAGTTAGGTTTACTCAGTGGCATTGTTGCTTTAATGGTGGGTTTATTAACGCTACCGCTATCTTTAGTGGCAGACCGTTTTGGACGAGTTAAAAGCTTGGCCATCATGGCGACACTATGGAGTCTAGCGACTTTAGGGTGTGCACTTGCAGAAAATTATGAGCAAATGTTTATTGCCCGTTTTATGGTTGGTGTGGGTGAAGCTGCCTATGGCAGTGTTGGAATAGCGGTTGTTGTTGCTGTCTTTCCTAGAGAAATGCGCGCAACGCTAGCAAGTGCTTTTATGGCTGGCGGTGTATTTGGTTCATTTTTAGGGATGGCTTTAGGTGGTGTTATGGCACAACACTTTGGCTGGCGTTGGGCTTTTGGGGGTATTGCTTTATTTGGATTAATTTTAGCTTTTATATATCCGGTTTTAGTCAAAGAAAAAAGAATAGTTTCATCACAGCCAAAACGAATAAAGCACAGCAACGTATTAAAAAATCAGAACCCTTTAAGAAGCTTGTATTCAAGTCGTTCCATTATTGCAACTTACATTGGCAGCGGACTGCAATTGTTTGTTGGCGGAACAGTTATTGTCTGGATGCCGAGTTATCTCAATCGCTATTACGGCATGAGTACCGATAGAGCAGGAGTGATGGCGGCTCTCATTGTACTTTGCAGTGCGGTGGGTACTATTTTATGCGGCATGTTGTGTGATTATTTAGGTCGTAATCGTCCTGATCGTAAGGTCAGTTTAGCAATTACATACTGCTTGGTGGGTTGCCTAATCCTATCCATAGCATTTGCTTTGTCGGCTGGGCGTAGTCAGCTCATTTTAATTTGCCTTGGTATGTTTATCGCTTTAGGAACCAATGGGCCATCAAGTGCCATGGTGGCTAATCTTACCCATAACTCAGTTCATGGTTCTGCTTTTGCAACGCTCACTTTGGCTAACAATTTTCTTGGTTTAGCACTTGGTCCTCTGGTTGTTGGCAAAATATCTGATGTGATTGGTTTACAAAATGCATTTCAACTTATGCCATTGGTCAGTATTGCCGCCGCCGCCGTATTTTTTTATGCCAAGCGCCACTATCACAAAGATATGGCTCGTTTTAATGATCAAGAAATGAATCAATCTATCGCCCAGTCGGGTAAACAAATAAAACAATGCGGGATGAATAACAAATGATGATTCGGCAATTACATATTGATGTATTTTTTGACTTTATTTGTCCTTGGTGTTTGATCGGAAAACGTCAGTTGCTGATCGCTATCAATAGATTTTATCAGCTTAATCCTCGAGTGAAAGTTGTAGTCCGTTGGCGTGGTGTTCAGCTTATCCCTGACTTGCCTACTGAAGGTGTACCTTTTCAAACCTTTTATTTGAAAAGGTTGGGTAGCTTGACTGCGGTTCACATGCGACAAGAGCAAGTCAATAAAGCTGCCAATCAGGTAGGACTCAAAATTGATTTTGAACGAATTAAACGTATGCCAAATACAGCGAAAGCCCATCGACTATTCGAAAAAGCACTCAATATAGGCAGTCCTGAACAGTGCAATATGCTTTTAGAACAACTATTTTCTGCATATTTTTATGATGGGTTAGATATTGGAAATACAACAACATTATTCAAAATAGCAAAACGTTGTGGCTTCTCACGTGAGCTTATAAAAAAATTGCTTATTCAAGATTATGAAGATTTTATATCTGCAAGTACGGGAGGCAATGGTGTGCCTTACTTTATTTTTGATAGCGGTTCCGCGTTAGTAGGAGCACAGTCAGCAGATGCACTTTATCAGGTAATGCGTGAGGCACTGGTTGTACAAGGAGAGTTGATATGACCAATCGATTTGAAGTGCCGCTAGAGAAAATACCGAAAGCTGGTGAGCGGGTGTTCCTTAAAGTGGGGAGTAAAACCCTCGCACTATTTAATATTGCGACCCAGTTTTATGTAATCGATGACAGTTGTCCTCATCAGGGCGCCTCACTATTTAGTGGGCGTTTAGAAGGTCGAGTCATTCAGTGTTGTGCCCATGGTCTGCGCTTTGATTTAACAAATGGCTGTTTACTTAATTCTCCTCACCTCAAAGTTGCAACTTATCCCGTAGAAGTGAGTGGGGAAAAGATATTTATTGTGATGGGTTCTGGGGAAAATCATGGCTAGTTTAGTTTTGAAAAATTTTACCCAGCGTACACGAGAATTAGCACCTGGTTTTATTGTAAGTTCGGTTGTTGCTGCGGCTGCGTGTTTTTTATCTGAACACTATGGCGCGCCAGTGATGTTATTTGCCTTGCTGTTGGGAATGAGTCTAAATTTTTTAGCAGCTGAAAGTAAATGTAAGGCGGGCATAGAGTTTACTGCGCGTACTGTGCTTCGGATGGGAATTGCTTTGCTCGGAATGCGTATAACTTTGGGGCAAATTACTGCACTAGGGTGGCAACCTATCGCTTTAGTCATAACGCTTGTTATTGTCACAATCTCGGTTTCAGTGATTACTGCCAAAATTTTAGGGTTCAAAAAATTATTTGGTATGTTAACGGGTGGGTCGACAGCAATTTGTGGTGCTTCGGCTGCTTTGGCTCTTTCTGCTGCATTTCCTAACCATCCGCAAAAAGAAAAAGCGACCCTGTTTACCGTCATTGGTGTATCAGCACTCTCAACCTTTGCAATGATTGTATATCCCATGATTGCTAAGTGGTTAGAGTTATCACCACAAGCTGCCGGTATTTTTCTTGGTGCTACTATTCATGATGTCGCACAAGTGGTCGGAGCAGGTTATAGCATGTCAACCGAAACAGGCGATATTGCTACTGTTGTTAAACTCATGCGTGTCGCGATGCTACTTCCAGTTATTGTGTGTGCAGCAATGATTACCCGCATGCAAGGCGCAGACTCAATGGGGCAACGCCCGCCATTATTACCTTGGTTTGCAGTTGGCTTTTTGATTCTCGCTTGTATTAACAGTACTGGATGGGTGCCTGTAATCATTCAAAATGGTATCAATGATTTATCACGCTGGTTTTTAGTGATTTCAATTAGTGCTTTAGGAATGAAAACTCAGTTAAAAGAGCTGGCGTCTGTTGGTATTAAACCTATTCTGTTGATGGTGGGTGAAAGTGCCTTTTTAGTGGTATTGGTGTTGGCCCTAATGCATTGGTGGTTCTAATTTTATCAGTTAAATAATTAAAGGAAGTTTTGGGACAAATTTACCAACGCTTCCTTTTATAATTCACAGACCTTCATTTAGCTTATTAAGCTGTAGCAAGTTTGAGATAAAGACACACTAATTCAGAAGAGCTTTGTTTTGATTCCGCCACATGGTAGGCGACATGCCAAATTGACTAATAAACCAACGGGTAAAAGAACTCGGCATTGAATAACCTAAAATATCAGAAACTTGAGCGAGTGAATAATTTAGATTTTTTAAATAACGAAAGACAAGGTCTTTACGTACTTCATTCATTAAGTCACTAAAACTTGTATGCGATTCTTCTAAACGACGTTGTAATGTACGCACATGAATACCGTGTGCTTGGGCAATTTGGTCAATGCTAGCGCGGCCCATTGGTAAAAGAAGATAGATACTTTTTCGAATATCAAAAAGTATGGTTGATTCATTGTCATTTTGCAGAATATCTAAATAACGTTGAGCATGGTTGGCCATGGCTAGATTGGCTTGCGGGTTTGTCGTATCGAGTTCTGCTGTGGTACAGACAATGCCATTAAAGTCACTACCAAACTCTAATGAACAACCAAAAATACGCCGATGTAATGATAAGTCGCTTGGTTCACTATGGGTGAAATGCACACTTAATGGTCGCCATTTTTGCATCAGTAGAGCTGCACAGAAACGATGTGTAATGCCAACGGCAAGTTCTGTTGCCTGACGGCTATATCCCCAAGTTGTCGTTATAACTTCTTCGCGAATAATGACAGTATGACTCACTTCTTCAATATAAATTTCCAGTGAGTTATTAAATAAGTTGCGATATCGAACAATGGTTTGTAAAGCATCACGTAAAGTATGCTGATAATTGAGTAGTAGACTAATTTCTCCAAAATCTGCGATTTCACGCTGTTCTGCCATATGTAGGCCAAACACATCGCAACCACTCATTTGAGCTGATTCTTCAAGCAACGAGATTGCTTTATCTACCGGAATACGTTGTTTATCATTAATTATTTGAGTTTGGCTAAGACCCACACGTGATAATAAAGGGTAAGGATTAACATCTAATTGTTGGGCAACTGCCAAATAGTTTTTTAAAGAGGCCGTATGCGCAAGAGGAACCATTTTATTATCTCCTTGTTCTTAATAAGCCATATTCCTTACAGCTCATATTTAGTTATAACCAAAATATCCACATTACAAAAGCTTTTATTTAAGAGCTGAAGCATAAAGTAATGTGCTTTTACGGGTCTCTCTTTTAATTTATTTGTAATGACTAAAATATTTAAGAAGTTTTGACAGTTCTGTCATCAAATGAAAAGTCTCTGACGCCTTATGTACATCATTCAAAGAAATGAGTCTTTATTGTGAACTTAAATTTTATACAAATCCTTATGCATCGTAGATGGCTAGGTTCACAGGTGTCGAAATGGAAAAAATACAAACTAAAGCAACTATTTTAATTATTCCGGGGTTACGTGATCATGTCGAAATGCATTGGCAAACCCTCTTGGAAAAGCGCCTAGCTAAGGTATGTTCCGTAGCTCCTGTACAAACGAATAAACTTAATTGCGAAAACAGAGTTACTGCGATCCAAAAACAACTTGAACAAATACAAGGTCCCGTCATTTTGGTTGCGCACAGTGCTGGTGTGCTAATGACCATACATTGGGCTGCGAAATATCAACGACCGATTCAAGGTGCTCTATTGGTTGCACCTCCTGATTTAAATGAAAGTTGGCCTGAAAACTATCCGAATCCAGCCACACTTAAACAAGAAGGGTGGAGTCCTTTGCCAAATCAAAGCTTACCTTTCCCAAGCATTTTGGCGGCAAGTACAAATGACCATTTAGCTCGTTACGAAGCTGTAAGTGATATGGCAGCAAAATGGGGAAGCCACCTTGTAAATTTAGGTGATGTGGGACATTTGAATCCTGCATCTGGCTTTGGCTATTGGCCCTTGGCTGAACAATTCATTCAACAGTTAGATCATGTGGAACAACCTGCCTAGTAGAAAAAATAGCTGCTTATGTAAATCCTTTAAAGGCCAAGGGATGGCTTTTAGTCATAAGCAATAAATAAGAAAAATCATATTTATAGGGAGACAATATGATGGGTCATTACGTCTATTTAAATCAAATCAACAATCATCTTTTATACATTCACAAAATAGGCGTTTCATTAAGTCTGATTTTATTCATGTCTAAAGCGCATGCGGTTATTTTTGATTTTGATAAAGACTGGCAACTAGAATCAAAAACGACATTAAGTTTAGGTGCTAGTTGGAGTACACAAGATCCTTCCACTTCATTACTTTATCGGCCCGATGCAAACAAAATAGGTAAACAAGGCTCTAGCATTGATGTGAATGGTGATGATGGGCGCATGAATTTTAGTAAATATGATGCCATTTCACAGATCATCAGAGGCATAACTGAAGTTAAGTTAAATGGAAAACAACAAGGTGCGGTCATTAGCACTAAATATTGGTATGACCATGCCTATGAAACTGGACACGGAGATTTAAAGGCTTTTAATGACTCATCTTGGCCAAGGTTAGCAAAATTTAAAGGTATCGATTTATGGAATGCCTATATATGGAAAGATTTTGAATTAGGCGATGGAAAAAACATCAACTTAAAATTGGGTAAACAGACTTTAAATTGGGGGAAATCACAGTTTTTTCAAAATGGTTTAAACTCGGTAAGTGCATTCGATTTTGCTGCAATTAACCGACCGGGTGGCGATGTCAAAGAAAGAATGATTCCAACCGAAATGTTTTCATTTGATGCAGGCATTAATAAGAATTTGAAAATAGAAGGATTTTATCAATTTAAATTTAGACCATCGGTGGTTGATGGTAGTGGCACTTTCTTTGAAATTTCTGACTTTGTTCCCGAAAATGCGGGGCCAGTTCTGCTTGCTGGAGGAGGAGATAAGTTATCAGAAACCGCAATTCGTTTACGTACCTATATTCCACGTACTGAAAGTAGAAAAGCAAAAGACAATGGTCAATATGGTATTGCTCTGAAACAAACCTTAGCGAATTTGAATAATGCGGAACTGGGTGTGTATTTTGCGAATTACCATAATAGAAACGCCAACTTTGATGGAACCGCTGTGACTTCACCGGGACCAGAAAACTTTAATACAGCTAGTTATTTTTCGATTTACCCTGAAAATATCAAAATGTTTGGATTAAGTTTGACGGGGAAAGTTGGAACAACAACCGTTTTTAGTGAATTAACCCACAAACCTAATCAACCTTTACAACTAAACGGTACAGACATTGTCTATGCCCAAGTGCTATCGGATGGCACACCATTTACCCCACCCGGAGTTACGCCTGAGTTAGGTCGATATATTCAAGGATATGTCCGCTTACCTGTTACGCAATTTTCAGTAGGTGCAATAGATAGCATCTTTAATATTTTAGGTGCAGATTCGCTGAATTGGTCTACAGAATTCGGCTTAAATCATATTGCAAATATTGGTAATCATCGTATAGGGCGGACTGGTGCTTTTGGGCGTAGTGAGCTTTCAACAGGTGCTTATAACCCTGAAACAGGGGCATTTAAATGTACGCCTTATGGTACGGCTAATCTCTCAAATGAAGAAGTTGACCAGTTAAATGAGAGCTTCTGTAATAAAAAAGGATTTTTTAACGAATGGTCCTTTGGTTATCGCTTACGTGGGGCATTAAATTATCAGAATATTTTACCTTTAACTGTATTTACCCCAAGTCTTAGCTTTAGACATGATGTCTCTGGCTTTAGTCAAAATTTTCAAGAAGGGCAAATGAGTGTAAGCGCAGCGTTATCTATGACCTATCAGCAAAAATATACAACTGAGATTGCTTATAATAACTTTTTTGGTTCCAATGAATTTAGCACGATAGATGATAGAGATTTTGTATCCTTAACATTTAAAGCCAATTTTTAATTTGTTAATTTCTTAGCTCACGATAAGTTAGAATAAATGAAAATTAAATAAATTTTTGATTCATAAGTTTTAATAAAGGAGAATATATTTTGAAATTTACTTCAAAAATTGATTGGTGGCTTTTATTAATTCTTATCATTGTTACTGTAAGTATAATCTCAAAAATTTATAAAGCTCATCATAGCTATTCTTTAGCATCTAATTTTACCTACTTAGTCATTTATAGCTTAATTATTTTTCTAATGTGGATGCCTGTTTTTAATACTTATTATGTGGTTGATCAAAATAAATTAATCATTAAAAGTATGGTTTTTCGTTGGAAAATCAACATCGATGATATTACTAAAATTGAAGAAACTCATAATCCGCTTTCTTCACCAGCACTCTCATTAGACAGAATAAAAATTTATTATTTTAAAAATGGCAGTGTGAATTCGATCATGATTTCACCAAAGGATAAAGAAGGGTTTTTTCAAGCCATAAACAAAAGACCCAATTAAAGCTTCTTGTTTAATTGCAAACATAAACTACGCTATTTCTATTACGACAAAAAATAATGGAGATAACCCATGTCCACACGTTTTTTACTGCCAATTTTAGGCACGACGGTTTTAGTGGTACTAACGGGATGTGCTTCATCTGCTCAATATTCTATTGCAGAAAGTTATGGTCCCGAACCAAAACTCCCCGATCCTAAATCAAGTTTAATACCTACGGTGAATATTGCCCCTGCGAAAGGTTGGTCTCAAGGAGAAATGCCAAAAACCGTTGAAGGTTTAAAAGTGAAGGCATTTGCACAAGGTCTAGAGCACCCAAGGTGGCTACATGTTTTACCTAATGGAGATGTATTGGTTGCTGAAACCGATGCACCACCTAAGCCAGATGACGGTAAAGGGATCAAAGGTAAAATTATGACAATGGTGATGAAACGTGCCGGATCATCCCATCCTAGTGCAAATCGGATTAGCTTACTTCGTGACACCAATGGAGATGGAATTGCCGACCAAAAGACGGTATTTCTGAAAAATTTGAACTCACCATTTGGTATGGCATTGGTGGGTAATAATCTTTATATCGCCAATACGGATTCCCTCATGCGTTTCCCTTATCAAGAAGGTGAGACTCAAATTACAGCAACTGGAACCAAAGTATTAGATTTACCGGGTGGGCCTTTAAATCACCACTGGACCAAAAACGTTATTGCGAATCCTAATGGTACAAAACTATATATTACGGTGGGATCAAACAGTAATGTGGCAGAAAATGGGCTAGATAAAGAAAAAGGCCGTGCACAGATTATGGAGTTTGATATTGCAAGTGGACAAGCAAGACCATTTGCAACTGGATTACGTAATCCTAACGGAATGGCGTGGCAACCTCAAAGTGGTCAGTTATGGACAGTGGTTAATGAGCGTGATGAGATTGGCAGTGATTTAGTACCCGATTATATGACATCGGTTAAAGATGGCGCTTTTTATGGTTGGCCCTATAGCTACTATGGTCAACATGTAGATGTACGAGTAAAACCACAAAATCCAGAAATGGTTGCCCGAGCGATTAAACCAGATTATGCACTAGGTAACCACACAGCATCTTTAGGCCTTGCATTTTATGCAGCCGAACTCATGCCACAATACCGTGGTGGTGCATTCATTGGTCAACATGGTTCATGGAACCGTAAACCCCATAGTGGTTATAAAGTGGTGTATGTGCCATTTAGAAGTGGTCAACCTTCAGGCCCACCACAAGATGTATTAACTGGTTTTTTAAATGAAAAAGGTGAAGCTCGTGGGCGACCTGTGGGGGTAGCAATAGATTTTTCTGGAGCAGTGTTAGTCGCCGATGATGTCGGAAATACAATCTGGCGAATATCTCCAGTTGCAGAAACGACTTATGAGGCTCCAGTGAGACGTGCTATAGGAACTCCGCCAACGACAACCCCATAAAACGTATCGAAAATATTTGATTAGTATGGGCAGCCTTTAATTTTTATAAAGGCTTGCTCATGCACCCATTATTTAATTTTTAAATAACTGAACAAAAAAAATACTAATTGGACTTTATAAGCCAACTTCTCAAGAATGAATATGTGAAAACGATAATGATGTTTAAGGATCAAACACATGAATACACATATTCGAATTGCCGTGGTCGGTGGTGGTATTGCTGGGCTGGCTTTAGCAAGTAATTTAAGTAAATATAGCCATTTAGATGTTCAAATGTTTGAATTACCTTTTGCTATGAATTCTTTTAAGGTGAGCTTGAACTGGTTTAACCGGAGCGATGACATTGTCGCTAGAAAATGGTTAATTAAATCTGTCGGTGAGATATTTGAAGTTTTATAAAATAAATAATTCAATTGTTTTCTATTTTTAGAGTAGCTTCGGTTAATTAAACTTGTTTCACAATTCATTATTAAATTTTGATACGATTCGCACTATAGAAAATAAGAACTGTTGATATAAATCATGACCGATCAATTAAGAGCAAAATTTGAGAATTTAGAACTGAACGCTGGTTTGGGAAAAATCAGTGCTTTCATTTCAATGTCATTAAGCTTGCTGTGTTTATTTGGGGCGTTGTGTTTTTTATTTCCTAGCGTACTTACTACACCTGAGTTGCGTCCTCTTTACGCAAAGCACCATCACATTTTTTATTATGGCCTTATTACAGGCATTATTATTAGTGCTGGTTTTGGTGGATTCAGTGCAATTGTTCGCCAAAATCGTTACGGATTTTACGGACTATGTTTTTCACTTGTGGCAGCAGTTTTGGGCTGTGGGGTAATTGAAGCACCCGTTTTACCAAGCGTACCTTTTTATGCAGGTATTGATTATTTTGTACTGACCTTGTTCATCCTAGCTTTTATTTTTATTCCGCTTGAAGGCTTTTTTGCTAAAAATCCAGAACAAAAAATATTACGCGTGGGGTGGGTAACCGATATGAAGTACTTTATGGTTAGCCATGTGGGTATTCAGTTATTCAGCTTTTTAACTGTAATGCCCATTCAATATTGGATTACGCATTTACCTGATAACCCAATTGTGCCTTATGTACAAGCTCAGCCGATTTGGCTTCAATTTATTGAGCTACTGATTGTGGTCGACTTTACGGTGTACTGGTTGCATCGTGCTATGCATGAAGTTAATTTCTTATGGCGCTTTCATGCGATTCATCATTCAACCGAATATATGGATTGGTTGGCATCTTCACGTTTACATGTCATTGAAGTGCTGATGACACGCTTTATTGCAACATTGCCAATTTTCCTTTTAGGTTTTCATACCTCTGCCGTTTTTGCCTATTTAATCTTTATTTCATTTCACGCTATTTTTATTCATTCTAACGTCCGTTTTCGCTTTCCATATTTACGCTGGATTATTGCGACACCAGAATTCCACCATTGGCATCACTCTTCTGAAAAACCGGCTATTGATAAAAATTATGCTGCTTTTATTCCTCTATATGATGTCATTTTTAAAACCGTCTATATGCCTAGTCATTTGGCGAGTGTATATGGGACAGTCGGCTATAAAATTCCAAATAGTTTTGTAAAACAATTTACGTGGCCATTTAAAAAGTATGTAAAACGTTTTTTAAAACCTTGGCGTGATCAGTAAATCTTAAGTTTTAGTTTAATAAATGTAGGATGCTTAAATGACATGTTTAAGCATTTTTTTTGGCATCTGCCGCTGCAAAATGAGCTATTTGGTCAGCATACGCTTTTTGAAAAGAAGGACGTGCAGTCGCTCTTTGAACATATGCGAGACAATGGGGAAATTCTGTTAACCCATCAAATTTACTCACCAAACGTAATACGTCAGCCATCATAATATCAGCAATAGAAAATGACTGCGTTAGCCATTCGCGCTCAGCAAGAAATGACTCCATATGCTGGAGTCGAGAGAGAAGAAAGGCATCAAATTGTTTGTGGGCGGGAGTATCTGTCTGAGCATTAGAAAATCTTAATAAAGCCCAAGGAAGGCTCGCCATTTCTACTGAATTAAGTGCGGCAAATAGCCATTCTATAACTTCATTACGCTGTTTGGAATTTGTAGGTAAAAGTACATCACTACGTTCACCCAAATAAAGTAGGATAGCGCCACTTTCAAAAATTGAAATATCTCCATCTGTTAACCAAGGAACTTGTCCAAAAGGCTGGTGAGAAAAATGATCGTCTCCACGCTCATAAAAAGATACGCTATTTATTTTATAGGGCATTTTTGCCTCTTCTAATGCCCATCTTATCCTTATATCTCTTACAAAACCTCGTGGTAGTTCTGGAACCCAATCAAAAGTTGTTAAAATGAAATCATTCATAATAAATTTCCTTATATTTTATAATGATAACTAGAAATTACTCTCGAGCCTTTCCCTTATTTTGTATTTAAACTTATCTTGCGAGTGAATCTTCATATTAAAAATAGTCTAACGAATTTCAATCGATATCAATGTAGCAATCAGAAGCTAAATTAGTTATTTAAGTATTATTTGTTTTTAAGTTGTTTAAGTCAGCTTCATTTGAGGCTGACTTTTTAACGCATCCTTATTTACTTTTTAATATTTTTAAAAATCATCACAAGAGCTATAAGAGCTAGGCCAATAATTAAACTAATATAAATGTTGGCGCTGTTCATAAGTCCGATTTTACTCACAAAATAGCCTGCAAGAATTGCCGGAATACTAAATGCTAGATAACTTTCAACAAAGAATGCAGCCATTAAGCCTGCACGTTCTTCGGGCAAAGCAAGCGGCATGACTGTACGAATAGCTCCCATAAAAGCTGTACCGAAACCCACTCCTGTAATAATAGAGCCCAAGAACAAGGTAACAGCGCTGGTAAAGTTGACTGCTAAAAATAAAATTGCTGCACCAATAATGATTGATAAGGTACCAGTCAGCAAAATACGAAAATTTGTAGATTTTCTAAGAGTTAAAATACCGGCAGCTCCTGAGAGAGCGAGAGCCATAAACATAATTCCGTTTAACCATGCAGAAGATGTCTGGAAAATCTTTGCGATTAAAGAAGGCATAAGCGATAAGAAAAACCCACTCACCATCCAAAGTGCAATATTAATAGGACTAATACTTAATAGCGCACTCCTTGCTTGATGGGGAATAGCCATATTAGGTTTTAAAGAGGCAAGTGCACCTGATCTTTTTTGTGCAGTTTCGGGGCTAAGAAAACTTAAAAGAAGTTCGCATAAGAAAAAGACGCATAAAAACTCGAAAACGAGCTGTAGAGGCTCAGACGAAAATTGCAAAATAACGCAAGTAATAAAAATACCTACAGCCATCCCTACCATGGGAGCAATACTATTAATTAAGGAGCCTTGATGTTTACTGAAATCTAAAATTGCAGCACCTATTGCGGAAACTGCAAGTCCTGTCGCGATGCCTTGTAGGCCACGCGCAATAAATAACATAGAAACATCTGAGGCAAAAAGAAAAAAACTCATTGCAACAATTTGGAGAAAAATTGCTGAAATGATGACAGGACGACGCCCGATATAGTCTGAAAGAGAGCCAATAATGAGTAATGAGGCAAGTAAAGTAAAAGCATAAGTAGCAAAAATTAAAGTTAACGTAACAGGCGAGAATTGCCATGCTTGCTGATATAGACGATATAGAGGTGTAGGGGAGCTAGAAGCCGCCATAAATGTCATCAATGTAATGGTATTTATAGTTAAAGCAGCTGTTGAACCTAATTTAAAAACGGGTTTGGAATGTTTTAAACTTGAATTGTTCATAAGAGATGCATAACATAAAAGCGAATATTTAGCTTTTATACATTATTTTCACACTAAAGCAAAGAATTAGCTTTAGTGTATTTTGTATATATAAATAATTTTTTTAAATTTAAGTAGAGCAAATTAATGGTAAAAGTTGTTACTGGATTACGTCCCGGTGGTCGTAGTGAAAGAATTCAGACTGCTGTACACCAAGCTGTAAAAGAGCTGCAAAAAACATTAGATCAAAGCCAAATTACAATACCGTTAATTGCTAACCAAGCTGGAGTAACACCTTCAACAATTTATCGTCGTTGGGGCGATATTAGTCAATTATTTTCAGATGTTGCACTTAATGAACTTAAACCAGATATGGAACCTAAAGATCTAGGTTCATTCCAACTTGATGTGACCGCATGGATTGAACAGTACTTTGAAGAATATTCTTCTGAAGTAGGGCAGCTATTGTTACGTGATGTGCTATATGCGGCAGAGTCTTCAAATGCTAAGAAGTGTGAAACTTTAATTATTCAACAACTTGATATTATTCAAGCAAGGGCTAAATCGCGTAATGAGCCCACGATTGAAAATCAAGAAATTATTGAAACAGTTATTGCGCCTATGCTATTTCGAATTTTATTTACCGATCGCGCTTTATCTGTAAGCTACGTGCATAGTTTGCTAGAACAGCTGTTTAAAAGGCACACCTAAAAGTGAGTTAAATGAGAGAGGCAGAAGATCAAATTTTAAAATAGAACGTGAAATTTTTAATTATCATGGCATCATAATCTTTTATATCAATTTTACTTATTATTTTTAAACTAAATTCTCATAATTTATAATTAATATGTTTATATTAAAATCATTTATTTAATAAATGATAGTCGGAGGGCAGATAAATAAGTATTTAATGTATGTTTTAGTGCCTTTAAAAACATAAAAGTTTATTATAAATAATGGCTTATGAGTTTATTTAATCATTTTTATGATTTTTCTAGCTTAAAAATAAAAACGATTCTATACAATTTAACGCATGATTTTTGAATTTGACATTTTTTAAATTTATAACACAGGGTGTTTTTTATTCTTTACAATGGCTTTTCCTTGTTAAAGCAGCTTGTGGTGCTTGCTTTATATTTTATTTTTTTATCCCCATCGAAAAG
>Ga0308166_1001697_pt1 | contig 22526 bp, 15 predicted proteins | sample PhyCR2_2_FD_202137 | JGI IMG/M metagenome (GOLD analysis project Ga0308166, IMG submission 202137) | Phyllosphere microbial communities from UC Gill Tract Community Farm, Albany, California, United States - DLSLCC.R2 | ecosystem: Host-associated > Plants > Phyllosphere > Unclassified | place... | reverse complement strand
GCGTCACCGTCGACCTGAACGAGAAGGACGATGTGTTCCTCGAGTTCCCGGAAGGCGACGTCCCGCCGCCGCCGGAACCGGTCGAGACCGTCGAGATCGAGTAAGCGATCCACGCATCGCGCGGCCCCTCGGGGCCGCAACGGAAGCCCGCCTCGTGCGGGCTTCTTTTTTTCGTTCGTGCATTTCACAAAGAAATTGCCGCGTGGCACAAATATTCATTTTGTTGTCATCGGGCATTTCTACAATCGTCCGCATCGCTTCCTTCCGACCCAAGCCATGCGACTCGCCCAGTTCCAGACCCGTACCAAGATCCTCGGCGCCTTTGCCGCGGTCTCCCTCGCCATCGTCCTGATCTCCATCGTGGCGCTGTGGCGCATGCAGGCTGCCGACGCCATCACGAACGACCTCGTGCACGACAAGCTGGCGCGCCAACAATTGACGGCGGAACTGCTGGGGGCGGCCCGGCTCAACAGCGTGCGTACCGTCGCCATCGCGCGCAGCGACAGCCTGGAAGCGGGCGACTATTTCCAGGCCCAGCTGGCGCAGGGCGAACAGACGGCGGCCGCGCTGGAAGCGAAGCTCGGCGCGCTGCCGGCCGACCGCGACGAGCGCGCGCTGCTGGACGCCGCCGCCCGGCGCAAGGCCGACTACCTGACGGTCCGCCGGCAGGTGTTCCAGGCCAAGGACCTGGGCAAGACGCAAGACGTCGAACAGATGGCGACGGGACCGCTCGCCGCGACGTTCGATGCGTACACACAGGCACTGGATGCGTTGCTGGCGCGCCAGACCCGCGCGGCGCGCGACATGGCCGCCGCCTCCGCGCAGGCGTTCGCGTTCAGCCGCGTGCTGCTGCCGGCCATCGGCCTGGCCGCGCTGCTGACGGGATGCGTCGCCGGCTGGCTGCTCGCGCGCAGCATCGTGACGCCGCTGCGGGACGCCGTCGGGCTGGCGGAACGCGTGGCGCAGGGCGACCTGGGCGCCACGATCGACCATGCGCGCGGCGACGAGATCGGCCGCCTGTTCGATGCGCTCAACGGCATGACGGGCGGCGTGTCGGCCACCGTCGTGAAGGTGCTGGACAGCGCGCGCCTGATCGACGGCGCATCGGCGGAGATCGCGGCCGGCAACCGCGATTTGTCGCAGCGCACGGAAGCGCAGGCGCAGAGCCTGCATGCGACCGTGCAGGCGATGGCGGACCTGACGGTGGCCGTGCAGCAGAACCACGTCAATGCGCACGATGCGAACGCACTGGCGCTGGCCGCGTCAAGCGTGGCGCAGGAGGGGGCCGGCGCGGTGGCGCAGATGGTCGAGCGGATGGAGACGATCCGCCAGTCGGCCGCGCGCATCGGCGACATCACCGCCATGATCGACGGCATCGCCTTCCAGACCAACATCCTCGCGCTCAACGCGGCGGTCGAGGCGGCGCGCGCGGGCGCCGAAGGCCGCGGCTTCGCTGTCGTCGCGGGCGAAGTGCGCAACCTCGCGCAGCACTCGGCGGCGGCGGCGCGCGAGATCAAGGGGCTGATCGGCGAATCGACGGTCGCCATCGAATCCGGCGCCCACATCGCCGGCGCGGCGGGCGGCACGATGCGCCAGATCCTCGACCGGGTGCGGCAGGTGGCGGACCTGCTGCACGCGATCGACGGCGCCAGCTCGGAACAGGCGGCGGGCATCGCGCGCGTGCGCGAGGTCATCGCCGGGATGGACGCGGCGACGCAGCAGAACGCGGCGATGGTCGAGCAGGCGGCAGCGGCCGCGGCGGCGATGCGGGCGCAGGCCGAGGCGTTGACGGAGGTCGTGGGCACGTTCCGCGTGCGTGCGGAGGAGGGCGGCCGTGACGCCGGCGGCGGCGTCGATCAGGCCGGCGAAGCCGATGCGGAAGCGGCAGTGCCGGCGCGCAGGTTGGCGCTGGCGTATGCCTGAGCCGGTGCGGCCCGACGTCGACGTCGTTTGAACGCCGCGAGTGCCGAGCATCGCCCGAAGTCGCTATCGCTCGCACGCCGTCACCGTTCGCAAGGCGACGCCACCTGTCAACGTCGTCCCCGCGAAGGGGACCCAATGCTGCATGCACGATTGACACCTTGCAGTACTTAGGTCCCCGCCTGCGCGGGGACGACGTTCTCTGGCAGCAGGTTGCTGCTAGATCGCCGCCAGCGCGCGCTTCAGATCCTCCCGCTGATCCTCGACATCCTCGATTCCGACCGACAGCCGGATCAACCGGTCCCCGATCCCGAGCCGCACCCGCTGCTCCGCCGGTATCGTGGCATGCGTCATGATCGCGGGATGCTCGATCAGGCTCTCCACGCCGCCCAGGCTCTCGGCCAGCGTGAACACCTCGCATTGCTCCAGGAAGCGGCGCGCGCCTGCGAGGTCGGTGTCGAGGTCGAGCGAGACGATGCCGCCGTAGCCGTGCATCTGGCGCCGCGCCAGTTCGTGCTGCGGGTGCGACGCCAGGCCCGGGTAGACGACACGCCGCACCTTCGGTTGGCCTTCCAGCCACTGCGCGAGGTCGAGCGCGTTGGCGTTGCTGCGCTCGACGCGCAGCGCCAGCGTCTTGATGCCGCGCAGGACGAGGAAGCTGTCGAACGGGCCCTGGATGGCGCCGACGGCGTTCTGGATGAAGCCCAGGCGTTCGCGCCACGCCTGCTGGTGCGGCTGGCCGCCGACGACGGCGACGCCGCCGATGACGTCCGAGTGGCCGTTCATGTACTTGGTGGTCGAGTGCACGACGACGTCGATGCCCAGCTCCAGCGGACGCTGGTTGATGGGGCTGGCGAACGTGTTGTCGCACACGGACATGACGCCGCGCTCGCGGCACAGCTGCGCGATCGCGTGCAGGTCCGCGAGCTTGAGCATGGGGTTGGTCGGGGTCTCGACCCACACCATCTTCGTCTCCGGGCGCAGCGCGTTCGCCAGCGCGAGCGGGTCGGTCAGGTCGACGTAGGTGAAGTCGTGGCCGCTGCTGGCGCGGCGCACGCGCTCGAACAGGCGGTAGGTGCCGCCGTACATGTCGTCGCCGGCCACGATGTGCGAGCCGGCCGGCAGCAGTTCCAGCACGGCCGCGATGGCAGCGAGGCCGGACGCGAACGCGTACGCGGCGCCGCCGCTTTCGATGTCGGCCACGCAGCGCTCCAGCGCCCAGCGCGTCGGGTTGTGCGAGCGGCCGTAGTCCAGCCCCTTGTGCACGCCCGGGCTTTCCTGGGCAAAGGTCGAGGTGGCGTAGATCGGGGGCATCACGGCGCCCGTCGTCGGGTCGGGCGCCTGGCCACCGTGGATGACGCGGGTGGCGAGGCGTCGCTTGTGTTTGTCGTCGGGATGGGTCACGTCAGCGTCCTGCGCAGATGGTTGAGAAGGTCGAAGCGGGTGATGAGGCCATAGAAATGGTCGCCCTCGGCGATGACGGCGGTCAGGCCCCGGTCGAGGATGTCGCGCAACTGCTGCATCGAGGCGGACGGCGCCAGCGTCTGCAGGTCGGACGTCATCGTACCGGAGACCGGTGCCCCGAAGCGCTCGCGCTCGTTCGTCACGTGCAGCAGCAGGTCGGATTCGTCGATCAGGCCGACCAACTTGCCGCGCTCGACGACGGGCATCTGCGCCAGGTCGGCGCTGCGCATGCGGTTGAACGCGGTCAGCAGCGTGTCCGAGGGAGAGACGGTGACGACTTCGCCGTCGTCGAAGCGGCGGCCGATCAGGTCGCGCAGGTCGCCCATGCGCGGGCGGTGCAGCAGGCCCTGGTCGACCATCCAGCCGTCGCTGTACACCTTGGTCAGATAGCGCGTACCGGTATCGCACACGAACGTGACGACACGCTTCGGGCTCGTCTGCGCGCGGCACCAGCGCAGCGCGGCGGCGAGCAGGGTGCCCGTCGACGAGCCGGCCAGGATGCCTTCCTGGCGCAGCAGTTCGCGCGCCGTGTTGAAGCTGTCCTCGTCGCTGATGGAATACGCTGTCTTCACGCGCGACATGTCGGCGATGGCGGGAATGAAATCCTCGCCGATGCCTTCCACGGCCCACGATCCCGACACCTTCGACACCTCGCCCGTGCGGATGTACTCGGCCAGGATCGAGCCCTGCGGATCGGCCAGCACGAATTCGAGGTCCGGCTGCACGCGCGCGAAGAAGCGCGACAGGCCCGTCAGGGTGCCGGACGAGCCGACGCCGACGACGATGGCGTCCAGCTCATGGCGCATCTGGTCCCAGATCTCGGGCGCGGTCGTGGTCTCATGGGCCTGCGGGTTGGCCGGATTGTTGAACTGGTCGGCGAACCAGGCGCCGGGGATCTCGCGCGCCAGCCGCGCCGCGTAGTCCTGGTAATACTCGGGGTGGCCCTTGCCGACGTCCGAGCGGGTCAGGTGGATCTCGGCGCCGAGGGCTTTCAGGTGCAGGATCTTTTCGGAGGCCATCTTGTCCGGCACGACGAGCACGACGCGGTAGCCCTTGATGCGCGCGACGAGGGCCAGGCCCAGGCCCGTGTTGCCGGCCGTCGCCTCGATGACGGTGCCGCCGGGCTGCAGGCGCCCGTCGCGCTCGGCCGCCTCGATCATGGCGCGGCCGACGCGGTCCTTGATGGAGCCGCCGGGGTTCTGCGATTCGAGCTTGAGAAACAGGCGGCAGGGGCCGGTGTCCATGCGGGTGACTTCCACCAGCGGGGTGTTGCCGATCAGCGAAAACAGTGCAGCTTGCGACAAGTCTTGCATAGTGCCTCCGTGTGAACGGGCCGGCGCGGCAGGATGACAATCCGGCCCGTGCGCGGCGCTTCGTGGGCGCCGCGTCCGAAAAACTGACACCGGTGGGTGTCAGGCCGTAGTAAAAAAATAATAATACGGCTTTTCGGCGGTGTGTGGATTGGGTGGGATTAAAGTGGTTTTTCCAGAGCGTGAGCGCCTGAATCGTCATCCCTGCGCAGGCAGGGATCCAAGGATGCCTGCCGGTAGCGCAAAATTGGGCCCCTGCCTGCGCAGGGGCGACGTGCTGACCGCGCAGATCGCAATTAGTTGCCGGTCTTCAGCCTCCGCCACAACGTCGTCCGGCTGATCCCCAGGTACTTCGCCGCCGCGTCTCGCTGCCCGCCGAAGCGCGCCAGCACGTCCGCCGGGCTTTCCCCAGCCGCTGCGGCCGGTGCGGCGGCAGCGGGCACGGCAAGCGGAGCGGGGGAAGGCGCGGGTGCCGCGCCCAGTTCCGGCGCCACGGACAGCATGAACGCCGGCGTCAGCGCCTGCAGCGGCTCGGCCGCCAGGAACAGCGCCAGCCGCTCCATCACGTTGCGCAGTTCGCGCACGTTGCCCGGCCACGCGTATCCCTGCAGCAGCGGGGCACACGCCGCGATCTCGGCCGCCAGGTTCGGATGCGGGCGCGCGCTCAGCGCGGCCAGGGCATTCTTCAGCGTCCATTCCGCCAGCGCGGGGATGTCCTCGCGCCGTGCCCGCAGCGGCGGCAGCGCCAGGCGCAGCACGGCCAGGCGGTAGAACAGGTCGGCCCGGAAGCGCCCCTCGCGCACGCGCGCCTCCAGGTCGCAGTGCGTCGCGCTGATCACGCGCACGTCGATCGGTACCGGCCGCGTGCCGCCGACGCGCATCACCTCGCGTTCCTCCAGCACGCGCAAGAGGCGCGTCTGCAGTGCCAGCGGCATCTCGCCGATCTCGTCGAGGAACAGGGTGCCGCCGTCGGCCGCCTCGAACAGGCCCGCGTGGCCGCCGCGGCGCGCGCCCGTGAATGCGCCTTCCTCGTGGCCGAACAGTTCCGATTCCAGCAGCGACTCGGCGATGGCGCCGCAGTTGACCGCGACGAACGGCCGGTTCGCCGCGCGCCGCGGGCTTTCGCGGTGGATGGCCTGGGCGACGAGTTCCTTGCCGCTGCCCGTCTCGCCCTGGATCAGCACCGTGGCCGGCGAGCGCGCGTACAGCACGACCGTCTGGCGCAGCCGTTCCATCGCCGGCGATTCGCCGCGCAAATCGGCCAGGCCGCGCCGGACGCGGCGGTTGTCGGCCGTGGCCGTGCGCCGTCCGCGCCCGCTCTCCAGCCGGGTCAGGCGCGCCATCTCGAGGGCGTCGTCGAACGCGCGCCGGATCGAGTCGAGCGAATACACGAACACGGTCTTCAGGCCCGCTTCCTCGGCCAGGTCGGTGATCAGGCCGGCGCCGACGACGACTTCGATGCCCGCCGCCTTCAGCTCGGCGATGCTGGCGCGTGCATCGTCTTCCGTGACGTACGTGCGCTGCTCGACGGGCAGGCCGAACGTGGCCGTGAACTCGGCCAGTTCCGCCAGCGGCCGCTGGTACTGCACGAGGCCGATGCGCGCGGACATGCGCCGCGCGCGCGTCAGCGCGCCCATCACGTCGAAGCCGCTGGCCGTCGCGACGACGACCGGCACGGCCACGCGGCCCTTCAGGTAGGCGGCGTTGGAGCCGGCCGCGATCACGACGTCGCAGTGCTCCGTCGCCATCCGCTCGCGGATGTGGCGCGCGGCCTCATCGAAGCCGAGATGCAGCGGCTCGATCTGGGCCAGGTGGTCGTACTCGGGCGTGATGTGGCGGAACAGGTCGGACAGGCGCGACACGGACACCGTCCAGATGACGGGCTTGCCGGCGCCCGGGTCCGGCGGCGCGGAACGGGTCGGATAACTCATGTTTCAAGTGTACAGCAACGTGCAACCGTGTTTCATGAATGTTTCACGGCACGCCGCGCCGGCCGCGCGAATTTGTGCGAGCCGTAAGAATCGGGTAAGGCGACCCACTTAGGATCGATACCAGCCCGTCACCCTGAGCGGCGCACGACTAGAATATTGGAGACAAACGTGGAAGAAGATATCGTCCAGCGGGTCAAGAGCGACCCCAATTACCACAAGCTCGTCAAGACACGCTCCCGCTACGGCTGGATGCTGACGTGGGCCGTGATGATCGTGTACTACGGCTTCACCCTGCTGAACTCGTTCGACAAGCCGTTCATGGCGTCGAAGATCGGCAGCGGCGTCATGTCCTGGGGCGTGCCCCTCGGCCTGTTCGTGATCCTGTTCACCGTCGTCGTCACCGGCATCTACGTGCGCCGCGCCAACAACGAATTCGACGCGCTGACCGACGCCATCCAGCGCAATGCAGCCGCCGGCAAGGAAAAGGTGCGCGCATGAAGACCGTCCTCCGCACCGTTTCCGCCTTGACCCTGCTGGCCGCCGCCGGCACCGTCCTCGCCGCGCCCGACCTGGGCCAGGCCACCAAGCAGGCCACCAACTGGACCGCGATCACGATGTTCGCCGCGTTCGTGATCTTCACGCTGTTCATCACCAAGTGGGCCGCCAAGCGCACCCGCTCGGCGTCCGACTTCTACACGGCCGGCGGCGGCATCACCGGTTTCCAGAACGGCCTCGCGATCGCCGGCGACTTCATGTCGGCCGCGTCGTTCCTCGGCATTTCCGCGTCCGTGTTCGCGAACGGCTTCGACGGCCTGATCTACGCGATCGGCTTCCTCGTCGGCTGGCCCGTCATCACGTTCCTGATGGCCGAGCGCCTGCGTAACCTGGGCCGCTTCACGTTCGCCGACGTGGCCGCCTACCGCTTCCACCAGAAGCCGGTGCGCATGTTCGCCGCGTCGGGCACGCTCGTCGTCGTCCTGTTCTACCTGATCGCGCAGATGGTCGGCGCCGGCCAGCTGATCAAGCTGCTGTTCGGCCTGGACTACGGCATCGCCGTCGTCGTCGTCGGCGTGCTGATGATGGTGTATGTGCTGTTCGGCGGCATGACCGCCACTACCTGGGTGCAGATCATCAAGGCCGTCATGCTGCTGGGCGGCGCGTCGTTCATGGCGTTCTCCGTGCTGGCCATGTACAACTTCAGCCCGGAAGCGCTGTTCGCCAAGGCCGTCGAAGTGCACAGCAAGCACGACGCCATCATGGGCCCGGGCGGCTTCATCAAGGATCCGATCTCCGGCATCTCGTTCGGCATGGCGCTGATGTTCGGCACGGCCGGCCTGCCGCACATCCTGATGCGTTTCTTCACCGTCCCGAGCGCCAAGGAAGCGCGCAAGTCGGTGCTGTGGGCCACGACCTGGATCGGCTACTTCTACATCCTGACCTTCATCATCGGCTTCGGCGCGATCGTGCTGGTCGGCACCAACCCGGCCTTCAAGGACGGCGCCGGCAAGCTGCTGGGCGGTAACAACATGGCGGCCGTGCACCTGGCCAGCGCCGTCGGCGGCGACGTCTTCCTCGGCTTCATCTCGGCCGTGGCGTTCGCGACGATCCTGGCGGTGGTGGCGGGCCTGACCCTGTCGGGCGCGTCGGCCGTGTCGCACGACCTGTACGCCACCGTCATCAAGAAGGGCCAGCCGGCCCCGGGCAGCGAGCTGAAAGTGTCGAAGATCACGACCGTCATCCTCGGCATCATCGCCGTGTTCCTGGGCTATGTGTTCGAGACCGTCAACGTCGCGTTCATGGTGTCGCTGGCCTTCGCGATCGCCGCGTCGGCCAACTTCCCGGTGCTGTTCATGTCCGTCCTGTGGAGCAAGTGCACCACGCGCGGCGCGACGGTGGGCGGCTTCCTCGGCCTGATCACGGCCGTCGGTCTGACCGTGCTGTCGAAATCCGTGTGGGTCGACGTCTTCCACAACAAGGTCGAGATCTTCCCGTACACGTCGCCGGCGCTGTTCTCGATGATCGTCGGCTTCGTCGGCGTGTGGCTGTTCTCGGTCACCGACAAGAGCCCGCGCGCCGCGATCGACAAGGCCGGCTTCGAGGCGCAGGAAGTGCGTTCGGAAACCGGCATCGGCGCCGCCGCGGCGTCGGCGCACTGATCCGAGCGTGATGCGAGGCGGGCATCCATGCCCGCCCCCTACGACGGCCCGCCTTGTGCGGGCCGTCGTGCATTGATGGGCGCCACGTCAAGGTGCCACGTCAAGGCGCCACGTCGCCCGCCTTCTCCGCGAACGGCCGCGCATAGCGCACGAGCGACACGAGCGTCTTGCCCGGCTCCTCGTTGAAGATCTCGTGCGCCGAGTTCTCGAACCACACCAGCTGCTTGGCCGGCGCCTTCACTTTCGCAAACCATTCGGCGGCGGCCGTCGCCGACACGTTGTAGTCGTGCCGGCCGTTGAAGACGACGATGGGGCAGTCGAACGTCGTCAGCTTGCCGAAGTCCTGCGCCAGCACGTCCGTCAGCATGCGGCTGCTGGACAACTCGGTGCCGTCCCACATGGTGCGCAAATCGGCGTCCGTGTATTCCGGCGCCAGCTTCGCGGCCTTCGATTCGGCGTCGGAGCCGTCGCGCCCGTACACGGCGCCGCCGTAGCGGGCCAGCCATTTGCGCTGCAGGTACAGGTCCTTCAGCGCGACCGGCTTGCCGGGCGCGGCGTACGGCGCGATCGAAGCCAGCTCGCGGATCGCCTGCTCGTTGCCTGCGCGCCGGGCCGCGTCCATCGTGTACTGCCAGCCGCGCCGCTCGCTTTCCATGCCGTCCGTGATCTGGCCCAGGCCGATGTAGGCGTGCAGCCAGTCCGGATGGCGCTGCGCGATCTGGATGCCCAGCGACGAGCCCCACGAGTGGCCCAGCACGAAGATGCGCTCCTTGCCGAACTCCTTGCGCAGCCACGCCACCATTTCCTCGGCGTCCGCCAGCATGCGTGCGCGGGTCAGCGTCGGCGCGACGGCGGCCGGGTCGTTGGCGGCATAGGTCTTGCCGGCGCCGCGCTGGTCCCATTGCACGACCGTGAAATACTCTTCCCAGCCGCGCTGGAAATACCAGCTGGTCGGCATCGACACATAGCCCGGACCGCCGTGCAGCATCAGCAGCACCGGATTGCGCCGGTCCGTGCCGCGCACGCTGATCCACTGGTCGATGCCGCCGATGCGCACGGATTGCGTTCGTTCGATGCCCTGCGGCGTGACGATGCGGCGCATGTCGGCGATGATCTGCACGGCCTCGGCGCGGCTGTCCGGGCCGGCGGCGCGCGCGGGCGCGAGCAGGCACAGGCCGGCCAGCAGCGCGGCGCCGAGCCGGGTCGATCGTTCGAGCATGGTTTCCCCCTTGTCGTTGATGGTTGGACGGCTGCACGCGTGCCGGGACCGGCCGCCTGCCGTTCAAGCGCGCCCGGGATGTGCGAACCGGGACTGGTATTCGCTCGGCAGTACGCCGAGCTGCGTCGCAAAGGCACGCCGCAGATTGTATTCCGTGCCGTAGCCGCTTTGGCGGGCGGCCTGTTTCACGGTCATGCCGGGCTGTTCGAGCAGCGCGCAGGCGGCTTCCATCCGCAAGCGCGTCAGCAGCTGCGCCGGCGTGACGCCCGCTTCCTGCCGCAGCTTGCGATGCAGCGACCGCATCGACAATGCGCAGGCATCCGCCATCTGGCCGACGTCGACCGGCTGCGCCAGGCGCGGGCGCAGCCAGGCGGTCAGGCGCGCGCCGATCCCGCAGGGCTGCGACTGGGCCAGCAGTTCGGTGCTGAACTGGCGCTGGCCGCCGGGGCGCTTCAGGAACAGCACCATGCGCCTTGCGACCGCCAGTGCCGCCTCGCGGCCCAGATCGTCTTCCACGAGACTCAGCGCGAGATCCATGCCGGCGCTGATGCCGGCCGAGGTATGAAACTTGCCGTCGCAAACGTGCAGCGCATCGTCCAGTACCGACAGCGAAGGATGCGCGCTGCGCAGTGCCGCGACGTCCGCCCAGTGCGTGACCGCGCGCCGGCCGTCGAGCAGCCCGGCGCGCGCCAGCAGGAAGCTGCCCGTGCAGACCGAGCAGCAGCGCCGCGCGGCCTGGCCGGCCTGGCGGATCCAGTCCAGCACGCGGCGGCCGTCCGGATCCGACGCGGCGGGCAGGTCCTCGACGCGGCCGCCGGATACGATCAGCGTCGCCCCGTCCAGACCCGCGGTCGGCAGCGCATCGGCCACGAGACTGACGCCGGACGACGATGCAACGGGCCCGCCCGCGGCGGCCACGGTGCGGATCCGGTAAGGCGCAGGACGGCCCGCATCGCGTGCCTCGTCGTTCGCGCTGGAAAAGACCTGGATCGGTCCGGTCGCGTCGAGCAGCAGGAAGTTCGGGAAGACCAGCAGCACGACGTCGATCGCCGTCGTGGCCGTGGCAGGCGATTGCCGTGTCCGGAATGTGTTCATATTGGCGGATATTCAACCATGACTGTCATTCCTGTCAAACCCGCCCGGCTTACCATCGCGGATCGATGACTCGACAGGAAAAACGTGATGCCAGCCAGGCCGATACGGCGCCATGCCGGGGCAGTCCTCATCGCCGTCTCGTGTGCCGCCGCAGCAGCCGCGCATGCCGCCGCCGCAGCAGCCGCGCATGCCGCCGCCGCAGCAGCCGCGCATGCCGCCGCCGCCGACGCATCGCTGCCCGCCGGGTGCGACGCCGTCGCGGCCGGCAACGCGGTGTCGACGCGCCAGGGCGCGCCGTCCGCGCCGCCGGTGTTCCCGCCCGTGCAGATCGCGCTGCGCACGCCGGTCGAACCGACGGTGCTGCCGAGCGGCGGACGCAATGTTCTCGTCTATGAAGTCCACCTGCACAACTTCACGGGCGCGCCCGCGACGTTACGTGGCCTCGACGTGCTCGATGCCGACCATCCGGCACGCGCGCCGCTGGTCGGGTTCAGGGGCGCTGCGCTGGAGGCGCGCCTGCGCCAGGTGACGCTCGGGGACGGCCCGGACGACCCGCGCCGCCTGGCGGCGGGGCAGGGCGTGGTCGCGTTCCTGTGCCTCGCGTTCGACGCGGCGGTGCCGGTGCCCGCCAGACTGCGGCACCGCGTGCTGCTCGACGAGTCCAGTGCCGACGGCCCCGCGATCGGGACGCGCACGACGCCGCTGCAGGTGCTCGGCCGTCCACTGGTCGGCGCGGGCTGGACCGCGGCCAATACCCCGAGCCTGGCGTCGCATCACCGGATGGGGCTCTGGGTGGTGGACGGCGCCGCGCGGATCTCGCGCCGTTACGCCATCGACTGGAAAAAGTTCGACGGCGCGGGAAAAACCTGGGCGGGCGATGCGCGCGACGTACACGCGTATTATGCCTACGGCGAGAAAGTCCTGGCCGTGGCGGACGGCAGGGTGGTCGCGGCGCGCGACGGCCTGCCGGACAACGTTCCGAAGACCGATGCGGGCTTCGCGCCCGCGGTGCCGGTCACGCTGGACACCGTGGGCGGCAACCAGGTCGTGATCGATCTGGGGAACGGCCAGTTCGCCGCGTACTATCACCTCCAGCCCGGCAGCGTGCGCGTCAAGCCCGGCGATGCGGTGCAGCGGGGCCAGTGGCTGGCGCGCGTCGGCAATTCCGGCGATGCGCGCTGGCCGCACCTGCATTTCCAGATGACCGACAGGCCGGACGCGATGGCGAGCGAAGGCTTGCCGCATCTTTTCGAGCGCTACCGTATCAGGACGGGTGCTTCCGGCTGGGAAGACCGGCGCGGCGAGTATCCGCTGGGCGATGCCGTCGTCGATTTCGGGCCGGAATCCTGTCCCGGCTGCGCGCCCTGACGGATGTGCGCACGCCGGCGATGTTTCATCGTTGTTTCATTTGAAATCATTATGAAACAAATGGGAAGCGGCTGCGCCCGCTCCCTGCGCCCAAGTCCTTGAAATACCGCCCGTTCTCGCCCGGCGGCGACTGGCATGGTCCTTGCAATGCAGAGACCATCATTCACAGATCCGCCACGAGAAAGGCAAGACCATGACCCAGCAATCCGCCGGCGCAAAGTTCCGCCAGGCCGTCCAGGAAGAACATCCGCTGCAGGTGATCGGCGCCATCAACGCCAATCACGCGCTGCTGGCCAAGCGCGCCGGCTACCGCGCCATCTATCTGTCGGGCGGCGGCGTCGCCGCCGGCTCGCTCGGCCTGCCGGACCTCGGCATCTCCGGCCTGGAAGACGTCCTGATCGACGTGCGCCGCATCAGCGACGTGTGCGACCTGCCGCTGCTGGTCGACATCGATACCGGTTTCGGCTCGTCGGCGTTCAACGTCGCGCGCACCGTGCGCTCGCTGATCAAGGCCGGCGCCGGCGCCTGCCACATCGAGGACCAGGTCGGCGCCAAGCGCTGCGGCCACCGTCCGGGCAAGGAAATCGTCAGCCAGGGGGAGATGGTCGACCGCGTGAAGGCGGCCGTCGACGCGCGCACGGACGAGAACTTCGTCATCATGGCGCGCACGGACGCGCTGGCCGTGGAAGGGCTGGATAAAGCCGTGGAGCGCGCCGTCGCCTGCGTGGAGGCCGGTGCCGACATGATCTTCCCGGAAGCCATCACGAGCCTGGAGATGTACGCGCAGTTCAAGAAGGCCGTGAAGGTGCCGATCCTGGCCAACATCACGGAGTTCGGTTCGACGCCGCTGTTCACCGTGGACGAGCTGCGCGGCGCCGACGTCGACATCGTGCTGTATCCGCTGTCCGCGTTCCGCGCGATGAACAAGGCGGCCGAAAACGTCTATGCGGCGATCCGCCGCGACGGCACGCAGAAGAACGTCGTCGACACGATGCAGACCCGCGCCGAACTGTACGAGCGCATCGACTACCACAGCTATGAACAGAAGCTCGACGCGCTGTTCGCCCAGAACAAAGCCAAATAAGCGAAGGAGACCCCCCATGACCGACCTGAAAACCACCGACGCACCGAAGACCGAAGGCGCGACCTTCAAGCCGAAGAAATCCGTCGCCCTGTCCGGCGTCGCCGCCGGCAATACGGCGCTGTGCTCCGTGGGCCGTTCCGGCAACGACCTGCACTACCGCGGCTACGACATCCTGGACGTCGCCGGCAACAGCGAATTCGAAGAGATCGCGTACCTGCTCGTGCACGGCAAGCTGCCGAACGAGGCCGAGCTGCGCGGCTACAAGGCCAAGCTGAAATCGCTGCGCGGCCTGCCGCATGCCGTCAAGGCCGCGCTGGAGGCGCTGCCGGCCGGCGCGCATCCGATGGACGTGATGCGCACGGGTGTCTCGGTGCTCGGCTGCGTGCTGCCGGAAAAGGACGACCACAACATCGCCGGCGCGCGCGACATCGCCGACCGCCTGATGGCGTCGTTCGGTTCGATGCTGCTGTACTGGTACCACTACAGCCATAACGGCAAGCGCATCGACGTGGAAACGGACGACGACTCGATCGGCGGCCACTTCCTGCACCTGCTGCACGGCTTCAAGCCGTCGGACGAGTGGGTCAAGGCGATGCACACGTCGCTGATCCTGTACGCGGAACACGAGTTCAACGCGTCGACGTTCACCGGCCGCGTCATCGCCGGCACCGGCTCGGACATCTATTCCGCGATCACGGGCGCGATCGGCGCGCTGCGCGGTCCGAAGCACGGCGGCGCCAACGAAGTCGCGCTCGACATCCAGAAGCGCTACGAGAACGCCGACGAGGCGGAAGCGGATATCCGCAACCGCGTCGCGAACAAGGAAGTCGTGATCGGCTTCGGCCACCCGGTCTACACGATCTCGGACCCGCGCAACAAGGTGATCAAGGAAGTCGCGCGCACGCTGTCGCAACAGGGCGGCTCGATGAAGATGTTCGACATCGCCGAGCGCCTGGAATCCGTGATGTGGGAAGTGAAGAAGATGTTCCCGAACCTGGACTGGTTCTCGGCCGTCTCGTACCACATGATGGGCGTGCCGACGGCGATGTTCACGCCGCTGTTCGTCATCTCGCGCACATCGGGCTGGTCGGCGCACGTCATCGAACAGCGCATCGACAACAAGATCATCCGTCCGAGCGCCAACTACGTCGGACCGGAAGACCTGCGATTCGTGCCGCTGGCCGAACGCAAATGACGATGGACGCCGGCGGCATCGACATCCGTCTCCTCGGTGCCGCGGATGCGGCGCCGTACCGCGCGCTGCGCCTGGACAGCCTGCGCAATTTCCAGTTCGCGCACGCCCCCGCGTACGAGGATGCGCTCGCGCAGCCGGAAAGCTGGCACGCCGACCGGCTCGCGCGGCCCGACTACACGTGGTTCGGCGCGTTCGACGATGCGCTGCTCGTCGGTGCCATCTGCCTGCGCGCCCAGGCGGGCAGCCGGCTGCGCCACTCGGCGAGCCTGAACAGCCTGATGGTCGCGCGCAGCCACCAGCGCGGCGGCATCGGACGCCTGCTGACGGCGCACCTCATCGATCACGCCCGCGCGCAGGGCCACCTGCGCCGCCTGACCTTGACGCTCATCGACGGCAACGACCCCGCGCGGCGCCTGTACGATGCATTCGGCTTCCAACCGTTCGGCGTCGAGCCGGACGCCATTTTTCATGAGGGCGGGTACCGTGCGATCCATCACCTGCACCTCCCTCTCGTTTCACAGGCAACGCCATGAACAGTCAATACCGCACACCCCTGCACGGCACCAACCTGCATTACTTCGACGCGCGTGCCGCCGTCGAGGAGATCCAGCCGGGCGCCTGGGACACCCTCCCGTACACCTCGCGCGTGCTGGCCGAAAACCTCGTGCGCCGCTGCGAGCCGATCGCGCTCGTGCCGTCGCTGAAGCAGCTCATCGAGCGCCGCCGCGACCTGGATTTCCCGTGGTATCCCGCGCGCGTCGTCTGCCACGACATCCTCGGCCAGACGGCGCTCGTCGACCTGGCCGGCCTGCGCGACGCCATCGCCGACGAGGGCGGCAACCCGGCGCTCGTGAACCCGGTCGTGCCGACGCAGCTCGTCGTCGACCATTCGCTGGCGGTGGAATGCGGCGGCTTCGATCCGGACGCCTTCGACAAGAACCGCGCCATCGAGGACCGCCGCAACGAGGACCGCTTCGACTTCATCGAATGGACCCGCAAGGCCTTCAAGAACGTCGACGTGATCCCGCCGGGGAACGGCATCCTGCACCAGATTAACCTGGAGCGCATGAGCCCCGTCGTGCAGGTGAAGGACGGCGTGGCCTTCCCCGACACCCTCGTCGGCACCGATTCGCACACGCCGATGGTCGATGCGCTGGGCGTCATCGCGATCGGCGTGGGCGGCCTGGAAGCGGAAAGCGTGATGCTGGGCCGCGCGTCGTACATGCGCCTGCCGGACATTGTCGGCGTCGAGCTGACCGGCCGGCCGGGTCCTGGCATCAGCGCCACCGACACCGTGCTGGCGCTGACGGAATTCCTGCGCAAGTCGAAGGTCGTGTCCGCGTACCTCGAATTCTTCGGCGAGGGCGCCGCCAACCTGACGCTGGGCGACCGCGCCACGATCTCGAACATGGCGCCCGAATACGGCGCCACCGCCGCGATGTTCGCCATCGACGAGCAGACCATCAAGTACCTCAAGCTCACGGGCCGCGACGACGACCTCGTGAAACTGGTCGAGTCGTATGCGAAGGAAACGGGCCTGTGGGCCGACACGTTAAAGGACGTCCAGTACGAGCGCACCCTGCGTTTCGACCTGTCGACCGTCGTGCGCAACATCGCCGGCCCGTCCAACCCGCACAAGCGCGTGGCGACGAGCGAACTGGCGCAGGCCGGCATCACGGGCGTCGTCGAGAACGAGCCGGGCAAGATGCCGGACGGCGCCGTGATCATCGCCGCCATCACGAGCTGCACGAACACGAACAACCCGCGCAACATGGTCGCGGCGGGCCTCATCGCGCGCAACGCGAACGCGCGCGGGCTGGCGCGCAAGCCGTGGGTGAAATCGTCGCTGGCGCCGGGCTCGAAGGCCGTGCCGCTGTACCTGGAGGAAGCCGGCCTGCTGCCGGAACTGGAACAGCTGGGCTTCGGCGTCGTCGCCTTCGCCTGCACGACGTGCAACGGCATGTCGGGCGCGCTCGACCCCGCGATCCAGCAGGAGATCGTCGAGCGCGACCTGTACGCGACGGCCGTCCTGTCGGGCAACCGCAACTTCGACGGCCGCATCCACCCGTACGCGAAGCAGGCGTTCCTGGCCTCGCCGGCGCTCGTCGTCGCGTACGCGATCGCGGGCACGATCCGCTTCGACATCGAGAAGGACGTGCTGGGCTTTGACGCCGACGGCAAGCCGGTACGCCTGGCCGACATCTGGCCGAGCGACGCCGAGATCGACGCCGTCGTCGAGCGGGCCGTCAAGCCGCAGCAGTTCCGCAAGGTCTACGACATCATGTTCGCGCGCCGCGAGGGCAATGAAGAAGCCGTCTCCCCGCTGTACGACTGGCGCCCGATGAGCACCTACATCCGCCGTCCGCCGTATTGGGAAGGCGCGCTGGCGGGCGCGCGCACGCTGGCGGGCATGCGGCCGCTCGCGGTCCTGGGCGACAACATCACGACGGACCATTTGTCGCCGTCGAACGCGATCATGATGAATTCCGCGGCGGGCGAATACCTGCACAAGATGGGCCTGCCGGAAGAAGACTTCAACTCGTATGCGACGCACCGCGGCGACCACCTGACGGCGCAGCGCGCCACGTTCGCGAACCCGACCCTGAAGAACGAGATGGTGCGGGGGCCGGACGGCAGCGTGCGCGCCGGTTCGCTCGCGCGCATCGAGCCGGAGGGACAGGTCACCCGCATGTGGGAAGCGATCGAGACGTACATGGAACGCAAGCAGCCGCTGATCGTGATCGCCGGCGCCGACTACGGCCAGGGCTCGTCGCGCGACTGGGCGGCGAAGGGCGTGCGCCTGGCCGGCGTGGAAGCGATCGTGGCCGAAGGCTTCGAGCGCATCCACCGCACCAACCTCGTCGGCATGGGCGTGCTGCCGCTGGAATTCCAGCCGGGGACCACGCGCCTGACGCTCGGGATCGACGGTACCGAGACGTTCGACGTCGTGGGCGAGCGCATGCCGCGCGCGACCCTGACGCTCGTGATTCACCGCAGGAGCGGCGAGACGGTCGAGGTGCCGGTGGTCTGCCGGCTCGATACGGCCGAGGAAGTGTCGATCTACGAGGCGGGCGGGGTGCTGCAGCGGTTTGCGCAGGATTTCCTGGCGTCGTCCAAGGTGGCCGCGTAAAACGTAGCCGGCAGCATATACCCGTCATCCCTGCGCCGGCAGGGATCCAAGTCGTGCGCGCATCGCGACGGCGCATGAACTTGGGTCCCCGCCTGCGCGGGGATGACGTTTTGAAGCGAACACTTAACGAAACGATCCGGAGCTGAATCATGGCCCACGTACCCCAAATCAAGATCCCCGCCGTCTACATGCGCGGCGGCACCAGCAAGGGCGTGTTCTTCCGCCTGCAGGACCTGCCCGACGCCGCGCAGGTCCCCGGCGAAGCGCGCGACCGCTTGCTGCTGCGCGTGATCGGCAGCCCCGACCCGTACGGCAAGCAGATCGACGGCATGGGCGGCGCCACGTCCAGCACGAGCAAGACCGTCATCGTCGCGCCCTCCACGCGCCCCGGCCACGACGTCGACTACCTGTTCGGCCAGGTCGCCATCGACAAGGCGTTCGTCGACTGGAGCGGCAACTGCGGCAATCTCTCGGCCGCGATCGGCCCGTACGCCATCGCCAACGGCTTCATCGACCCGGCCTGCATTCCCGCCGACGGCATGGTGACGGTGCGCATCTGGCAGGCCAACATCGGCAAGACGATCATTGCCCACGTGCCCGTCGTGAACGGCCAGGTGCAGGAGACGGGCGACTTCGAGCTGGACGGCGTCACGCTCCCGGCGGCCGAGGTGCAGCTCGAATTCATGGACCCCGCCGCGGAGGAGGGCGACGGCGGCAAGGGGGAGAGCAATTCGATGTTCCCGACCGGGAACCTGGTCGACGACCTCGACGTGCCCGGCGTCGGCACGCTGAAGGCGACCCTCATCAACGCCGGTATCCCGACCATCTTCGTCAACGCCGCCGACATCGGCTACACGGGCACGGAGCTGCAGGACGCGGTCAACGGCGATCCGAAGGCGCTCGCCATGTTCGAGACGATCCGCGCGTACGGCGCCATGCGCATGGGCCTGATCGCGCACGTGGAGGAAGCGGCGCGGCGCCAGCACACGCCGAAGGTCGCATTCGTCGCGCCGCCGGCCGGCTATACCGCGTCGAGCGGCAAGCGGGTGGACGCGGGCGACGTCGACCTGCTCGTGCGCGCGCTGTCGATGGGCAAGCTGCACCACGCGATGATGGGCACGGCGGCCGTCGCCATCGGCACGGCGGCCGCGATTCCCGGCACGCTCGTCAGCCTGGCCGCGGGCGGGCGCGCGCACGAGGCGGTGCGCTTCGGCCACCCGTCGGGTACCTTGCGCGTCGGCGCCGAGGCGCGCCAGGAGGGCGGCGACTGGACCGTCACGAAGGCCGTCATGAGCCGCAGCGCCCGCGTGCTGATGGAAGGCTGGGTGCGCGTGCCGGGGGACGCGTTCTGATCGACCGTTGTGGCGCTGCATCACCTGCGGAATTTAACGTTTCCAGACGATAAATTCCGTTGAATCTAAGATATTATCCACCCCATTCGACATAGAGCCTTGTCAAAGGCCCGGCGAGACTGAGGATAGGGATGGATCGGGGAACGAACACGGCGGCTCTCGTGGCCGAGGCATTGGCATTGATCGCCGCGCCGGCCTGCGCCTGCGACGGCGCGGGCATGATCGTGGCCGCGAACGCGGCGCTGGCGACCCTTGCCGGCGGCGCGATCGAAGGGCGGACGCTGGCGTCGCTGTTCTGCCCGCGCACGGCGGCCGCGGCGGCGGTCGAGATCCGCCTGTCGCTGTCCGGCGAGCGGCGCTGGGATGCGCTGATCGAGGGCGCCGCCGGCGGCTGTCCCGTCGAGGTGCGCGGCAAGCCGCTGCCGCCCGGCGCGGGCCTGGCCGGCGCCACGTTCGTGTTCAGCGACGTGCTCACGTTCGGCGATGGCCAGGCCGCGCTGCGCGGGCGCGTGCTGGAGCAGGCCGCCGTCGTCGAGCACGCGCCGGTCGGCATTGCCGTCACCTTGCCGGACCTCGTCAAGTCGTGCAATCCGCGCATGGCCGCGATGCTGGGCTATGCGCCGGACGAATTGATCGGCCACAGTCCGTCGATGGTGTTCGCCGCGCATGCGCAGTACGAGGGCTTCCTGGCCGAGGCCGTCGTCGTGCTGACGGGCGGCGACCTGTTCGAAAAGAGCGAGGTGCCGCTGCGCCGGCGCGACGGCAGCACGATCTGGTGCCGTATCCGCGCCAAGGCCGTCGACATGAGCGCGCGCGAAGCCGGCACCGTGTGGATCGTCGAGGACGTCAGCGAGGCACGCCGCGCCCTGATCGAGATCCAGTCGATCATGACCAACGCGACGATCGGCATCCTGTTCACGCACGAACGCGTCATTACCCGCTACAACGCCTGCTTCGGCGCCATGTTCGGCTATGCGCCGGGCGAGGCGCTGGGCCGGTCCACGCGCGTGCTGTACGCCGACGACGCGGCCTTCACGGACACGGGCCAAACCGCATACGGCGCGCTCGGCCTGGGCGGTTCCTTCAAGACCGAGACGCAGATGGTGCGGCGCGACGGCATGCCGATGTGGGTCAACCTGATCGGCTATGCCGTCAACCCGGACGAACTGGGCACCGGGACGATGATCTGGATGATCGAGGACCGCACGGGCCAGAAACGCGCCGAGGAATCGCTGCGCAACGCGCTGCTGGAAAACCAGGCGATCCTCGACAACGCCGTGCTGGGCATCGCCGTCGTCGAAAACGGCCGCACCCTGCACTGCAACCGCAAGATGGAGGAACTGTTCGGCCACCGCGGCGGCAGCATCGAAGGGCTGGCGGTACGCGACCTGTACCCGGACGAAGCGGGGTGGCGCGCGGCGCATGCGCAGACCGCGCGCGATTTCGCGGCCGGGCGCGTGCACATGGCGGAGTACGAGCTGGTGCGCCGCGACGGGCGCCGCTTCTGGGCGCGCCTGTCCGGCCGCCCGTTCGACATGGCGGACCGCGGCGGGCGCAGCGTCTGGCTGATCGACGACGTGACGGCGCAGCGGGAAGCGGCGGACGCGCTGCGCCGCGCGCGCGACGAGCTCGAAGTGCGCGTGCACGAACGCACGGCCGAACTGCAGGCCGAGATCGTCGAGCGGCGCCAGGCCGAGGCGCGCGTGCACCACATGGCCTACCACGACGCGCTGACCGGCCTGCCGAACCGCGCGCTGCTGGCCGAGCGCCTCGACCGCGCGCTGTCGGCGGCGCGGCGCGACGGCCTGAAACTGGCGCTGCTGTTCATCGACCTGGACCGCTTCAAGACCATCAACGATTCGCTCGGCCACGCGACGGGCGACCACCTGCTGAAGGAAGTGGCGCGGCGCCTGTGCCGCGTGGTGCGCGCCAGCGACACGGTGGCGCGCCTCGGCGGCGACGAGTTCGTCGTGCTCGTGCCGGGCGTGCGCGTGCCCGAGGAGTGCGGCCTGGTCGGCGACAAGATCATCGACGCGCTGGCGACGCCGGTCGAATTCGAGGGCCGCACCCTGCACATCACGCCGTCGATCGGCATCTGCATCTATCCGGACGACGGCGAGGACGTGGCGAACCTGATGCGCATGGCCGACGCCGCGATGTACCACGCCAAGGCGGCCGGCCGCAACAACTATCAGTTCTACGCCGAGCCGATGAACGCGGCGGCGGCGCGCCATTTCGAGCTCGAGACGCGTTTGCGCGGCGCGCTGCTGCGCGAGGAGTTCGCGCTGTTCTACCAGCCGATCGTCGGCACGCGCGACGGCCGCGTGCACGCCCTGGAGGTGCTGCTGCGCTGGCGTCATCCGGAGCAGGGCCTCGTCTCGCCCGACGATTTCATCCCGATCCTGGAAGAGAACGGCCTGATCGTGCCGGTCGGCGAATGGGTGATCCGGCGCGCGTGCGAGCAGTCGGTCGCGTGGCAGCGCGCGGGCCTGCCGGCGCTGCCGCTGGCGGTGAACCTGTCGGCGCGCCAGTTCATGCATCGCGGCCTGATCCAGGCTATCCGCGACATCCTCGACGAGACGGGCATCGAGCCCGGCCTGCTGGAATTCGAAATCACGGAGACGGCGCTGATGCAGCACGGCGGCCAGACGCTGGACACGCTGGGCCAGATCTACCGCATGGGCATCCGGCTGTCGATCGACGACTTCGGCACCGGCTACTCCAGTCTGGCGTACCTGAAGCGCTTCCCGGTCCGCAAGATCAAGATCGACCGCGCGTTCGTGCGCGACATCGAGTCGAGCAGCGAGGACCAGGCCATCGTCGCCGCCATCATGGCGCTGGCGGGCAGCCTGCAGCTGGCCGTCGTCGCGGAAGGCGTGGAAAACGAGGCGCAGCTGGCGATCCTGCGCCGCCAGGGATGCGACTATGCGCAGGGCTACCTGTTCGCGCCGCCCGTTGAGAGCGGCGCGGTGCCGGCGCTGCTGGCCCGCGCCCACGCCGCAAGGTGAGCCGGCGGGCCGTCCGCCGTCAGGCGAGGGTGGCGACGACCGGGGTGTGGTCGGACGGCTGTTCCCACTTGCGCGGTTCGCGGTCGATGACGCACGCCTCGCAGCGCGCGGCCAGCGCCGGCGACAGCAGGATGTGGTCGATGCGCAGCCCGCGGTTGCGGCGGAATGCCATCTGGCGGTAGTCCCACCAGCTGTACTGCTTCTCGGGCTGCTCGAACAGGCGGAACGCGTCGGCCAGGCCCAGGCCGCACAGACCGCGCAGCGCTGCGCGCTCGGGCTCCGAGCAGTGGATCT
>Ga0308166_1001695_pt1 | contig 22542 bp, 22 predicted proteins | sample PhyCR2_2_FD_202137 | JGI IMG/M metagenome (GOLD analysis project Ga0308166, IMG submission 202137) | Phyllosphere microbial communities from UC Gill Tract Community Farm, Albany, California, United States - DLSLCC.R2 | ecosystem: Host-associated > Plants > Phyllosphere > Unclassified | place... | reverse complement strand
GCAACACCTGGGCTGACAAGGCTGCGTACGACGAAGCTGCCAAGGCGCTGGCCGGTCTGTTCATCGAGAACTTCAAGAAGTTCGAAGTGAGCGACGCGATCAAGGCTGCGGGTCCTAAGTTGTAAAATTGGTTGCAGTAATGAGAAAGCCGCCTCTAGGGGCGGCTTTTTTGTGGGTGACGGTTTAGCTGTCGTTATCGGCTTGACTGCCATTATTCCCGCAGAATTTGGGGTAAACGGCCAGAATAATGCCACTTAAGGGAGGAGTGGCCCGCCAATACAGTTCTCGAAGATATCTTCAAGTCCACGATAGTCACATGCAACCGCATCAACATTTGCCGAAATCAAGCGTCTTCCTTGATCAGCCACCAATCAACCGTAAAGCCCGCATTGATGATGATCTGCTCAAAAAGGATGCGCTGAGCACGCCCGTTACCTTCGCGAAAAGGATGAATGACATTCAAGTCGCCATAGGTTTCGGCGATAGCCACGACGAGCTCTTCTTTGTTCAGCCCCACGAACCATGCATTACGTTCCATGGCGCGAAATATTTTCTCTGCCTCTGGGAGAATTCTTTCTGCGGTGCAGAAAAAGGTATCCCCCTTCTGAATGTTGACTGTTCGCGGCTGCCCGGCCCAGTCGTAGACATCGCAAAACAGAGTTCTATGGATATGTTGAAAAAGGGTTAGATCATATGGAGGGGGAGGAAGACGAAATCGACTGATAGCGATCTCTGATAGTTCTCGCTCTGCTTTCTGCAGTTCTTCTTCACAGCGAATATTGAGCAAGTTACGCAGAACATCACTTCCAGGATAGCAGTAGGGGTCTTGCCCGACCCCGTACTTGTCCACCATTAGCGTGTGTTCTGACGGTATTTTTCGATGACTGATTCCCGTGATGGAAGCGGTCTTTCAGCATCGCTACGATTGGTATCGAACCCTTCTAGACGCAGGCTCGCCAAGTAGTTAGACCGACGTACTTTTTCGTAATAAGCCTGCTTTTGCTGGAACGTCAATTTGCTCATGGCATGGGCCTCTTGGTGCAGGATTACAGTGTAGCGCAATCGTGTGGACGGATTGGTTGGGATTTTCGATGCTTGCACGAGTGTTGCTCATCTGTATCAGGTTAGGCGTGAGAGCGACCGGAAGACTGTCAGCCTCAGAGCGGTGCTTTCCAGCCGAGCATCTGCTGCTGCGCGACCTGCAGCAGGTCACAGCCATCCTGCGTCAGCAGATAGAGGGCGTGGGTGATATGGGGGATGTCTTCGACGTCGGCTTGTTTGAAGCTGAGGCAGTAGAGGGTTTTCAGCAGGTCGCTGGAGGCACGCAGGCGCTGGACGGCGCATTCGAGGATGTCTTGCGGGTTGGCCGTTGTGTCGATGGTCAGGGGCTTGGTGTCGGTGAGGTTGGATTCGAGTGAGCGGTAGCGATCGAGGGGAAGCGGGGTCCATGCTTTCATAGTGTGTATTCCAAATGTCGTGAGGATTCATCCCACCGTGACCAAGCGATGGGAGGCGAACTGTGTTCGGGTTGGTCAACCGAAGGAACACACAAGTCCGGCACGCTCGAAGGCGTCCCAAACACAGCCACCATTAAGCGTGCAGACATTTGAATTGCCGGCAGCATACAACGGACGCATTTATGTGTCCCACCGGGTGACCAAGCCCGAGCCGCTGATTTGCCAGCGACAGTCACGACTATAGATTTGTGCCCTCAAGCCGCGATAGGCGACAAAGAGTCGTGGCATGTAGGAACGGGATGAAGATTTCATCGGACGTTCCTACCGGTCTTTCATCGTTTTTCAACGCAAATGCTGATACGCCGAAATATCCAGCAAACTGGTTGCCAGGCCGGTCGCCGGCTTGTAGATCTCGCCCTTCACGCTGGTGAACGGTACACCTTTGCTGCCCAGCGAAACGTAGCGCTCGCCTTGATCCAGCTCGGTGAAGTAGGTGTAGGAATGTTTGTGCATCAGTGTGTATTTGGCTTCGTCGCGTGCGATGCCGTTGGTGAGGTTTTCCAGATCGGCCTGGGTCAGATTCAACGTTTTTTGCAGTTGCACGCCCCAGCGTTTGAGGCAGGTTTCGGCGAGGTGGCGCACGATGCGTCCGGGCTCGGACAGCGCTTTCAGATCACTGGCGCCGGTCGGGACGCCGCCGCTGCTGGTGGCATTGCCGGCCATGGTGGCGTGGCGGCCAGCCATAGGATAGATGTAGGTTTTAGTGCCGGTAGCGGTCTGTGGGATGACGCAGCTGAAACCTTTGGAGCGTTCGTCACGAGCATAGAACGCTACATACTCTTTGACATTGCCCGCGAGTTTTACGCGCTCTTCCTGAAAGTTACCAATGCCTGGCACGGGATCAAGAGCAAAAATATTGACCGGGATGTTTTTCAGCAGACTGTCCTTGAACATTGCATTGGCCAACATGTGGCAACTGATGCCGCCCCGGCTCCAACCCACGAGATTGACTTGAGTAGGAATAACACCATCCTTGCGGTGGGTTTTGATGATTCCTTCCTGTAATTGCTGCTGGGTAATGCTGCGATTACCGTAATTATATTTGCGCCAGAACCAGGAGCCCTCGACTTTTACATCTTCGATCGGAATGCCGGCAGCTTTCAGGCGATTGTATTCGGCTTCAGTCAGTTGCTCGCGTTGCCAGTCGCACTTGCCCTTGATGATATTGAGCGCATGCAACACGTTTTCTTCCCAGCCCTTGCCGAACAAGGTGCCGCTCATGCCGTATTCCTTGGTCTTGGTGAATAGATCGTCGGCCTGCATGTTGCCGCTGCCGGGGCCATCAACCACGATCCACTCGGCAAACTCGTAACCCGTATGATTGGCAGCCAAGGTGGAAATCAGTTCGCCGTTCCAGAAGTTTTCGTGGGTGACGTCGAATTTATTGGAACCAGTTCCGCAAAAAAATATAGTTAAAACAGTCATTGTGTTGCTCTCGGTTAAAGTAAGAGCCAACAACTTAGGTCTTTTCTAGCTGTTTATTAAAGCCTTCTGTTGTTTCTGGATTTTAGTTGTTTTCAGTGTCGGTCTGGTTGTTGGGGTTTATGTTTTGCTACTTCGAGCAAGTCACAGCCATCCTGCACTAATAAATAAAGAGCATTGACGATGTTAGGTATATCTTTCACGTCGGCCTGCTTGAAACATAAACAGTAAAGAGTTTCCAGCAGATCGCTGGCGGCACGCAGTCGCTGGTCAGCGGCATCAAGCAGATCGCGATGGCTGGACTGAGTGTCGATGACCAATACGGGATTTTCGTTGTAGCAAGTCTTCAAGGGGCGATAGCGGGTAATCATGGTGAGGCTTGTCCTTTACAAAGGCACTCGGGCGGGGCTGATTCAGTGGTCAGTCGCGCCGGCCACTATAGAAGTGCGTGGCGAGCACTCACAAGAGCGCCGCAATGGACGCCGTTCGTAGGGGATTTTCCGAGGGCCGGGCATATGCCCTACAAGGTTTTGCGGTTTTTTCGGGGTGAAACCCCTAGCGCAGAAATTTCCCACAGGATTCACAGGCGTTTCTTGGCAGATCTATGTATGGTGCGCGCCAGAATCTGTAGGACGTTTCCAAACGTCCGATACGCGCTTAAAGGGAATTGAGTATGCAGTGGCTACGTATGGCCTCGATTTTATTGCTGTGGGCCAGTGGTTGCCGTTTGGCCATGGCGTCTGATGCCGGCAACGGCTGGACGTTTGCCGACCTCGAACGCACCGGTTGGCCCGATGCGCTCTCCAGCCAGACTGGCATCGATACCGCCTCGCGCGCCGAGGTGTTGATGTTCGGCAGGGCCTTGCTCGCCAGTGAAGCGCTGGACGAGGCAGGGCTGGAGCAGCGACTGGGTGTGCCGCATGTGCAGCTCAAGTCGATCAGGCAGGTGCGTGACGGTCTGTGGGATCGTTTGCTGAGCACCTATCGCAACGCCAGCGTTGACTGTGACGGGCAGCCGTTCTGCCCGCGCGTGCGCAGTGTTGCGGAACTGCGGCAATTGGCGGCGGCCTTCACCGGTGACATCAGCCCGGCTCATGCGTTGTGGGCGAGCAAGAGCCAGGGCGTGCATGAGCAGGTGTTGAACGAGCAACTGCGAGTGGCGGTTTTGCGTCCCTGAACGGGTAAGTTTGTATTGCTGTTTTCGGCCTCCTCGCGAGCAGGCTCGCTCCTGCAGTGGACCAAGTTGTCTGCGCTAATGGCTGTATCATCCCGTATTGAATTGACCCCGGCCTTTTCTCGACTCGCTGCGATCGCCCGCTAGGCTGTTGGCATCACAGCGGTCAACGGAGTGACAGCGCATGCACAACACCCTGGAACAGGTTTTCGGTTATCCACAGTTTCGACCCGGGCAGGAAGCCGTGATCAGCGCGGTACTAGCCGGGCGCTCGGCGGCAGCGATTTTCCCCACCGGGTCTGGCAAGTCGCTGTGCTATCAAGTACCGGCACTGTTGCTGCCACATCTGACCCTGGTGGTCTCGCCACTGTTGGCGTTGATGCAGGATCAACTGGCATTCCTCAAGCGTCACGGCATCAGTGCCGGCAGCATCGATTCGGCACAAAGCCGCGATGACGCCAATGATGTGATGGCTCGCGCCCGTTCGGGTGAATTGAAGATCCTGATGATCTCGGTGGAGCGCCTGAAGAACGAGCGTTTTCGCAATTTTTTGCAGCAGGTGCCGATCTCGCTGCTGGTGATTGACGAGGCGCACTGCATCTCGGAGTGGGGCCACAACTTCCGCCCCGACTACCTGAAGCTGCCGGACTACCAGCGTCAGTTCAATATCCCGCAAACCCTGCTGCTGACGGCCACGGCGACGCCGAAAGTCATCGCCGACATGCAAGCCAAATTCGCCATCGCTGCCGAAGATGTTGTGACCACCGGTTTCTATCGCCCAAACCTCAATCTGCTGGTAGAACCGGTGCGTGGCCAGGACAAGCGCCGGCGGCTGGTGGAGTGGATGAGCGAGCGCGCGAGCCAGCCGAGCATCGTCTACGTCACGCTGCAGAAAACCGCCGAGCACATCGCCGAACATCTGGGGCGCAACGGCATACAGGCCGAGGCTTATCACGCCGGGCTGCCCAACGATCAGCGCGAGGCGATCCAGAAGCGCTTCATGGCCGGGCAGTCCAATTGCATAGTCGCAACCATTGCGTTCGGCATGGGCATCGACAAGAGCGATATCCGCAACGTGGTGCATTTCGACCTGCCGAAATCCATCGAGAACTACAGTCAGGAAATCGGTCGCGCCGGACGGGACGGACAGCCGTCGGATTGCCTGGTGCTGGCCAACCGTGACAGCCTCAACGTGTTGGAAAACTTCGTCTACGGCGATACCCCGGAGCGCGAGGGGATTCGTTGTGTGCTGGAGGAAATGCAGGCTGCCGCAGCTGAAGGACAGTGGGAGTTCCTGCTCGGTCCACTGGCCGATCAGAGCAACATTCGCACGCTGCCGCTGAAGACTTTGCTGGTGCAAATGGAGTTGCGTGGCCTGATCGCGCCGCGCTATGCCTATTACGCCGAGTACCGTTTCAAATACCTGCTGGAGCCGGACGCGTTGCTTGAGCGTTTCGAGGGAGAGCGCAGGGAGTTTGTCGCGGCCATCATTCACACCTCCAGCCGCGCACGTACCTGGGCCACGGTGAATTTCGAGGCGATGTACACGCAGTATTCGGCTGAGCGCAATCGGGTGGTGACGGCGCTGGATTATTTTCAGGAGAAGGGCTGGGTCGAGCTTGAGAGCAAGCAGATGACCGAGGTCTACAACGTGCTGCACAGCGATTTCGACAGCGCTGTGCTGAGCGCCGAGTTGCACGAGTACTTCACCCGGCATGAACAGACTGAAGTCGCGCGGATTCACGCCATGCTCGAACTGTTCGCCACTGAGCGCTGCCTGGGTTATCGCCTGGCCGAGTACTTCGGCGACCACAATGCGCCCGAGCACTGCGGGCACTGTTCGGTGTGCCACGGTGATGTCGCGCGGCTGCCGGCACCTCCCGAGTTGCCAGCGCTTGTGGATAAGAACTTCGCGGTGTTGTGCGGTGATTTTATCCACAGGCACGAACAGCACACCGGCCATGTGCCGACGGCGGAGCGCCTGACGCGTTTTCTGTGCGGGATCAGCGTGCCGCTGTTTACCAAGTTGAAGGCGCGGACGATCTCGGGGTATGCGGCGCTGGAGCAGTATCCGTACGCGGAAGTCCGCAGTTGGGCTGACAATCATCTGCTCGAGTAAATACAAACCTTGTGGGAGCGTGTGATGCCATGGCGGCCTGTATCCATGCGCTGAATGTCGCTCATCACGGTAATAAACTTCAAAAACGCCCGGTGCCTGACTATGGTGAAGGCTGTCTTCGGATCGCCAACAAGAGAACAACATGAACCAGACATCCTTCGATATTCAGCAAGCTGCCGTGATCGGCGCGGGCACCATGGGCCGCGGTATTGTCATGTGCCTGGCCAATGCCGGCATCGCCGTGCAGTGGGTCGATAACAATCCACAGATGCTCGAACAGGCGCTGGGCACCGTGGCGCAGACTTATGCACACAACGTGCGCCAGGGCCGGATCGATCAGGTCGAAGCGGATGCACGTCTTGCCCGGATCAGCGCGGCGGCGGATTACCCGGCAATCCGTAATGTCGATCTGGTGATCGAAGCGGTGTACGAAAACCTCGCGCTCAAGCAGAAGATCTTTCGCGAACTGGATGGCCTGCTCAAGCCTGAGGCGTTGTTGGCGAGCAACACCTCGGCACTGGATATTGATGCGATTGCCGCTGCAACAAAACGTCCATCGCAAGTGCTCGGCCTGCATTTCTTCAGCCCCGCGCACATCATGAAACTGCTGGAAATCGTTCGCGGGGCGCAGACTTCACCGGCGGTATTGGAAGCCGCACTGACTCTGGGCAAGCGCATGGGCAAGGTCAGTGTGGTGTCGGGCAACTGCCACGGTTTTATCGGCAATCGCATGTTGCATCCGTATGTACTGGAGGCGCGCAAGATGCTGCTCGAGGGCGCTTATCCACAGCAGGTCGATACGGTTTTGCAGGGCTTCGGTTTCGCCATGGGACCGTTCCGCATGTATGACGTCGTGGGCATTGATCTGGAATGGCGCGCGCGCGAATTGGCCGGCAAGGGGCAGGATGCGCCAGAGGTTCAGGTCGACAACCGCTTGTGCGAGATGGGCCGCTTCGGGCAGAAATCCGGCAATGGTTATTACCACTATGAGCCAGGCAGTCGTCAGGCCGAGCATGATCCTGAGGTGGATGCGCTGATATTGAGCGTCAGCGAAGGCCTCGGCTTTCAGCGCCGGGAGATTGGGTCCGAGGAAATCCTCGAGCGGTGTCTTCTGGCGCTGGTCAATGAGGGCGCGAAAATTCTGCAGGAAGGCATTGCCGAATCGGCACATGACATCGATCAGGTGTACCTTAATGGCTACGGCTTCCCGGGGGACAGAGGCGGCCCGATGGCCTGGGCGGACGATCAGGGGCTGGCGGACATTCACAAGCGCTTGCTGGCGCTGGAAACGCGACAGGGCGATCAATGGCGGCCGGCGCCACTGATTGGCGAGCTGGCGGTGCGAGGCAAAGGTTTTTACCTTTAGACTGGACAGATAACTCAAGGAGTCGATACCGATGTCCAGCACCATGGCGCAACGCGCCGATTACCCGCATTTCCAGCCGATCACCACCCGCTGGCACGACAACGATGCTTATGGCCACATCAACAACGTCACCTACTACAGCTTTTTCGATACTGCCGTGAACACTTACCTGATTCAGGTCGGTGGCCTGGATATCCACGACGGCGAGGTAGTGGGTTTTGTCGTGAGTTCATCTTGCGATTATTTCGCCTCGATCGCTTTCCCGGACCTGATCGAGATCGGTCTGCGGGTCGGCAAGCTGGGTAACAGTTCGGTGCAATATGAACTGGCGGTGTTCAAGGTCGGTGAAAGCGAGGCGTGTGCGGCGGGGCGTTTTGTCCATGTATTCGTGGACCGGACGAGTAATCAGCCGGTGCCGATTCCAGGCAGATTGCGTGACGCGCTGGAGCGTCTGGTGGTTTGAACCAGAGCAAAAAAAAATCGCAGCCCTTGGGCTGCGATTTTTGCTTTCGCGCTTAACGCAACGGATTAGTCGCGATAGTAGCGGTGATGCTTGCGGTGGCCATAAGCGTGGCCACGGCCAGGGTGACGGTCGCGATAGTAGCGACGGTCGTCACGGCCGCGATCGTAATGACGACCCTCGTCGTTGCTCTGGTTACCCATGTAGTTGCCCAGCGCGCCGCCGGCGCCGCCACCTGCTGCGGCACCGATCAGGCTGCCGGTGGTGCCGCCCATGCTGCGGCCGACCACGTTACCGCCGGCTGCGCCCAACGCACCGCCAATGGCCGCTTCGCCACGGCTGTGTTTGTTGGCGCCGACCGCGCTACCACCCGCGCCGCCCAGAGCTGCGCCAATGGTTGAACCTGTGCTGCCGCCTAAAGACTGACCGACGACCGAGCCAAGAACCCCGCCCAATGCGCCGCCCACACCTGCTTCGGTGGTGCCGCCGGCAGAAGCGAAGCCACTGACCAGGCCAAGGGACAACAAGAGAATCGAGGAGAACTTCATAGAGGAGCCTCAAAGGGATGACGGCGCCGATCCTGAGGCTGTGTAACAAGGCTGACAATCGAAATCCGACGAATAACACGACTTGTATACAATTATGCAAGTTGCTGTTTTGTATGCGGAACTTAAGCGATTTTCGCCGGTCTTTAGCTACTTCGGACAGGCCGCTTTTGTGAAAAAGCGGCCTTTTTTGTGGGCGTTGGAAGGGTGCAAGGTACGAAGAGTTTTGTTGAATGTGCCACCGCTTTCGCGAGCAAGCCCGCTCCCACATTTGAAATGCATTCCAAAGTGGGAGCGGGCTTGCTCGTGAAGGGGTCAGTCCAGGCAACGCTTTACGCAGATTTGGCCATGATCAACCCAGTCTCGCTTGCAGCCTCCAGCCGGATCGCAATGAACTTCGACGTCGGCGTATGGCTGCCATCCCCGGTGCTTTCCAGCGGCACCAGCGGATTCACTTCCGGGTAATAAGCCGCGGCCTGCCCCGCCGGAATATCAAACGCGAGCAAGGTAAAGCCCTTCACCCGACGCTCACGGCCATCGTCCCAGATCGACACGATGTCGGCCTTCTGTCCCGGGCGGAAGCCCAGGCGAATGATGTCGGCCTCGTTGGCGAACAGCACATCGCGCTGACCCTTGACCCCACGGTAACGGTCGTCGAGGCCATAGATCGTGGTGTTGTACTGATCGTGGGAGCGCATCGATTGCAGGATCAGATCCGGCAGTTGCCCGGTGGCGCGGGTACGCTCGTGCACCAGATCCTTGGGCAGCATGTTCGCGCGGAAATTGGCCCGGCCCGACGGGGTGTTCCACTTGCGTGCACCGGCACTGTTGCCGAGGTAGAAACCGCCCGGGTTCTTGACCTTCTCGTTGAAGTCCTTGAAGCCCGGAATGGTATCGGCGATCAGGTCGCGGATGCGCCGGTAATCGGCCACCAGCCAGTTCCAGTCCACCGGTTTGCTGCCCAGCGTGGCGGCGGCGATGCCGGCGATGATCGCCGGTTCCGAGCGCATCTGGTTCGACAGCGGCTGCAACTGGCCGTTGGACGCGTGAACCATGCTGAAAGAGTCCTCCACGGTGACCGCTTGCGGGCCTTCGGCCTGGATATCGATATCGGTTCGACCCAGGCACGGCAGGATCAGTGCGTCTTTACCGTGGGCCAGATGGCTGCGGTTGAGCTTGGTGCTGATCTGCACAGTCAGGTCGCAATTGCTCAGCGCCGCGAAGGTACGCGGGCTGTCCGGCGTGGCCTGGGCAAAGTTACCGCCAAGACCGATGAAAACCTTGGCGCGGCCCTCGGCCATGGCGTGGATCGCCTCGACCACGTTGTGCCCGTTGTCACGCGGCACCTTGAACTGGAAGCGCCGCTCAAGGGAATCGAGGAACGCCACCGGTGGACGCTCGTTGATACCCATGGTGCGGTCGCCCTGCACGTTACTGTGACCGCGCACCGGACACAGGCCGGCGCCGGGTTTGCCGACGTTGCCGCGCAGCAACATCAGGTTGGCGATTTCCTGGATGGTCGGCACCGAATGGCGATGCTGAGTGATACCCATCGCCCAGCACATGATGACGTTCTTGCCTTTGGCGTACATGCGCGCCGCTTGCTCGATCTCCACCAGAGTCAGGCCGGACTGCGCGACGATCTGCTCCCACGGCGTGTCATCGACCACGCCGAGATACTCCAGCACGTTGGCGCTGTGCGCATTGAGGAAGTCATGATCGAACACTGCCGGCGTGCCGGCCTTCTGCGCATCGCGCTCCCACTGCAAGAGGAACTTGGCCATGCCGCGCAGCACCGCCATGTCGCCGCCCAGTGCTGGACGGAAGTACGCGGTGTTGGTCGGCTTGTCGCCGTTGGTGAGCATTTCGATCGGGTGCTGCGGGTGCTGGAAACGTTCCAGGCCACGCTCTTTCAGCGGGTTGATACACACCACTTGCGCGCCGCGCTTCACCGCTTCACGCAGTGGTTCAAGCATCCGCGGATGGTTGGTGCCGGGGTTCTGGCCCCAGACGAATATCGCGTCGGCGTGTTCAAAGTCGTCGAAGGTTACGGTGCCTTTGCCGACGCCAACGCTTTGCGCCAACGCCACACCGCTGGCCTCGTGGCACATGTTCGAGCAGTCGGGGAAGTTGTTGGTGCCGTAGGCGCGCACGAACAGCTGATACAGGTACGCCGCTTCGTTGCTGGCACGACCGGAGGTGTAGAACTCGGCTTGATCCGGACTCGACAGCGCTTGCAGGTGTTTGCCGATCATTGCAAAGGCATCGTCCCAGGCGATGGGTTTGTAGCGGTCGGTCTCGGCGTCGTAGACCATCGGCTCGGTCAGGCGGCCCTGGTATTCAAGCCAGTAGTCGCTTTGCTCCAGCAACGAGGTCACGCTGTGTTTGGCGAAGAATTTGCTGTCCACCCGACGCTTGGTCGCTTCCCAGTTCACCGCTTTGGCGCCGTTTTCGCAGAACTTGACCATGCCGCTTTCCGGCGAATCGCCCCAGGCGCAGCCCGGGCAGTCGAAGCCGCCGTTCTGGTTGGTCTTGAGCATCATTCGCAGGTTTTTCAACGCGTTGTCGCTGGTCAACCAGGCTTGGGCCACGCTGATCAGCGCACCCCAGCCGCCGGCTGCACCTTTGTAAGGTTTGTAGCGCGGGACAGGTTTCTGGTCGGCTTGATGATGTTGGCTCACGCTTGATTCTCCATCGCTGGGCTGTAGACCCGCGGCGCATTCTTCTGCGGCAGGTGGATGAGATTGAGGTTGTGGCGACGGGCCCATTGCACGGCAAGGCCCGTGGGCGCGGACAGGCTGACCAGAGTCTGGATGCCGGCGCGTAAAACTTTCTGGATCAATTCGAGACTGCAACGGCTGGTGACAATCGCCAGCCCACCCACTGTGGATATCTTCTGGCGGATCAGCCCGCCAATCAGTTTGTCGAGGGCGTTGTGCCGGCCGATGTCTTCACGGCCCAGCAGCAATTCACCGCTGGCGTTCATGAACACCGCCGCGTGGACCGCGCCGCAGTGCTGACCGAGCGGCTGGAACGCGCCGATGCGCTGGCGCAGACCGTCGAGCCATGCGGCGGGCGGCAACGGTGCGCCGGGCATGACTTGTAGATCGGGCAAGGCTTGCTCGACGGCTTCAACGCCGCACAGCCCGCAACCGCTGGTGCCGGCCAGTTGTCGGCGCTGTTGCTTGAGGTTCCAGAACGCGCGGTTGGCGATGGTCACCTGCGCGTATTGCGCCGAGCCTGCGCCGGTCAGTTGCAGGTCATAAATGTCGCTGGCGTCTTCGATGATGCCACTGCCAAGGCTGAAACCGACGATGAAGTCTTCCAGATCGGTCGGCGTCACCAGCATCACCGCCTGACTGATGCCGTTGTAGGCAATCGCCAACGCGACTTCCTCGGCAAGCGCGGTGCTGGCCGATTCCACGAGGGGCAGATCGCTGTAGCTGTAGGTCTGGCTGGCGGCGGGCGCGGGTGTTTCGATTGCAGGCGCCGCGCAAGTTGGGCGCTTGGCGTTCATGGCATCACCGACGGATTGATCAACGCTAAGACTAGGCGCGGCAACTTGTCGCGTCTAATCGGTACTGTCGATCTATTGATAGATGGCGTCGATCAAGCGGCTGCCTGCCGGGTCATTGGTCGGCCCGGAACCGGGTTGGTCTGGTGTGGTCTAGGCTTGGACGTCTGGAATCCCAATCAAGGAGTGTGCGCTATGAGTCTGTTGAGCTTTGTGAAAGAAGCCGGTGAAAAGCTGATCGACCTGCTGACCCCGGGTAATGCCAATGCCAGCGAGCAGTTGAAGGAACATATCAGCAAGGTCGGGTTGGGCAACCCGAATGTTCAGGCAACCGTGGACGGCGACAAGGTGACGGTCACCGGTGAAGTTGCAAGCCAGGAGGAGAAGGAAAAAATTCTGCTGGCGGTGGGTAACATCGAAGGCGTGGGCAGTGTTGATGATCAGATCACCGTGACCGGGCCGGTTGTGGCTGCCGCACGTTTTGTCGTGGTGAAAAAAGGCGACACCCTCAGTGCGATTTCCCTCGCGGTGTATGGCAACGCCAATCAGTACAACAAGATCTTTGAGGCCAACAAACCAATGCTCAAAGATGTAAACAAAATCTACCCGGGCCAGACCCTGCGTATCCCGGAATAACTCACAACTCCTGTAGGAGCTGCCGAAGGCTGCGATCTGTTGATCTTGCTTCTTAAAATCAAAGATCGCAGCCTTCGGCAGCTCCTACAGGAAATCAGAGACCCCGAATCAAATCGCGGTAGTCTTCAACCGCCGCAAACTCAGCCGTGTCCTTCGGCCCCTTGCGACTGTCCGGCTCTTTCACCGCCAACAAATGCGTCACGCCAAATTCCCGCGCACTACGCAGAATCGGCAACGTATCGTCGATGAACAGACTGCGTGCCGGATCAAAATCGATATCCGCCTGCAAGGCATCCCAGAACTGCGGATTCTCTTTGGGGAAACCGTAATCGTGCGAGCTGATCAGCCGCTCGAAGTACGGCGCCAGTTCGATCCGTTCCAGTTTCAACGACAGTGAATCGCGGTGGGCGTTGGTGATCATGATCACCCGTTTGCCGGCCTTTTTGATCGCCCGCAGAAAGGTGTCGGCATCCGGACGCAGGGCGATCAGGTGCGCGGTTTCCAGTTTCAGCTCGCGCACCGAGAGCTTCAGTTCGGCACTCCAGAAATCCAGGCAGTACCACTGCAGTTGCCCGGCATGGCGCTCGAACAGCGGCTGCAATTCCATCTCGGCCATGGCCCGGCTCACCCCGTGCAGTTCGGCGTAGCGTTGCGGCAGGTGTTCCAGCCAGAAATGGTTGTCGAAGTGCAGATCCAGCAGGGTACCGTCCATGTCCAGCAGGACGGTATCGATGTCAGACCACGGTAAAGAAGGCATGGCAACGTCTCGAGCGGTAGAAAGATATCCGACACAAACAATCGGGAAAGCCGCGTTATAGTAGCGCGTTCACGCCAAGGAGCTTTGCATGCGCCAGAAACCCACTGTACTCGCCCGCGAGATTGTCGCCACCAGTCGTCTGTTTTGCGTCGAAGAACTGAAGCTGCGTTTTTCCAATGGCGTGGAACGCACTTACGAGCGTCTGGTCGGCAAAGGCGCGGGTTATGGCGCGGTGATGATTGTGGCGATGCTCGACAGCGAGCACGCGGTGCTGGTCGAGGAATACTGCGGCGGCACCGACGAATACGAACTGTCCTTGCCCAAAGGCCTGATCGAGCCGGGTGAAGATGTGCTGGCAGCGGCCGAGCGCGAGCTCAAGGAAGAAGCCGGTTTCGGTGCGCGCCAGCTGGAGCATCTGACCGAGTTGTCGTTATCGCCCGGTTACATGAGCCAGAAGATCCAGGTGGTGTTGGCCACCGATTTGTACGAGGAGCGTCTGGAGGGCGACGAGCCCGAGCCGATGCGGGTCGACAAGGTCAACCTGCGTGAACTGGCGGCGCTGGCGCAAAACCCGCAATTTACCGAAGGCCGTGCGCTGGCGGCGTTGTATCTGGCGCGTGATCTGCTGATGCAGCGCGGGTTCTTTCAGTCATGAGTGAGATGTCGATGAAGTTTTCCCATCCGTTGATGGCGCCGGTGGTTGAGCTGGCATTGCAGGCTGGCGAGGCGATTCTGCCGTTCTGGCGCTCTGGCGTGGAGGTCACCGCCAAGTCCGATGATTCACCGGTGACCGCAGCGGACATGGCCGCGCACCATGTCATCGTCGCCGGGCTGACCGCGCTGGACTCCAGTATTCCGATTCTGTCCGAGGAAGACGCCAACATTCCGCAGAGCGTGCGCGCCGGGTGGCAGCGTTGGTGGCTGGTGGATCCGCTGGATGGCACCAAGGAGTTCATCAGCGGCAGTGAAGAATTTACCGTGAACATCGCCCTGATCGAAAACGGGCGGGTGGTGTTTGGCGTGGTGACGATGCCGACCAATGGCCGGTTCTATGTCGGCGGAGCCGGTCTCGGCGCGTGGCGTGGGGACAAAGGTGGTTCTCCGGTGGCGATTCAGGTGCGTGAGGTGCTCGCGCCCGGTGAAGCGTTCACCGTGGTGGCGAGCCGTCGGCACTCGAGTCCGGAGCAAGAGCGGCTGCTTGCTGGTCTGAGCGCCAGCCTGGGCGAGTTGCAACTGGCAAACATCGGCAGTTCGCTGAAATTTTGTCTGCTGGCCGAAGGGGCGGCGGATTGTTATCCGCGATTGGCGCCAACTTCGCAGTGGGACACCGCGGCGGCGCAGGGCGTGCTCGAAGGTGCTGGCGGCGAAGTGTTGGATCTGCAGGGCGAAGCGTTCTGTTATCCGGCGCGGGAATCGCTGCTCAATGAGTTCTTTCTGGCGTTGCCGGCGAAGGCGGCGTGGCGTTCAAGATTGCTGGAACTGGCTCGGGGGTAAGTGGGTGGATTCTCGATTCCCCTCACCCCAGCCCTTTCCCGGAGGGAGAGGGGGCCGATTGGGGGATGCTAGTGAGGTTCACCGACTTGAGCCAGTTCTACTGAATCCATAATCGCTGCCGATCTTTCAGGTCGATGCCTACGCAAGACGCCTCGGTCAGTCCCTTCTCCCTCCGGGAGAGGGTCAGGGTGAGGGGCTGTTGACGTTCAGTGGTGCAGAACGTATTGCCCGCTGAACGTCACTGCATTCTCATCACTGCCGGCGTTGACGATTCGCGTATTGAGCGTCAACCTTGCGCGCCCATAACGCTGATACATCGCCAGAAACTTCTTCCAGACCGCCGCTTCCGGTGGCGGACAAATCGCCGTGGCATCACCGGTCACGGGCAGCGGATAACTGATCTGGCCTTCCTGAATCACGATGTGCCCGTCGTCGATGCCTTCTTCTTTCAGGCGCAGATGCAGCCAGCCCCAACCCGCCAGCACCGCGCCACAGTAGAGACTGCCGCCGAACATGGTGCTCTTGTGATTGACGTTCTGCTCCAGCGGCAAGTGCAGACTCAGCTGTTGCTCGTGCCAGGCGAGGACCTTGAGGCCCATCTCGCGCGTCAGGGGAATGTCGTGATGCAGCACCGATTCCAGATAGTGACTGTCGCGGCTCATTCGGCTTCGTCTCCATGGGCGTTACTGTCGGCGAAATTCAAGCCGTGCTTGCGCAGTTTGTCGTGCAGGGTCTTGCGCGGAATACCCAGGGCTTCGGCGAGGCTGCGCACCGAACTGTGCGAGCGCGCCAGCTCGGCGGCAATCAACGACTTCTCGAAGTTTTCCACTTGTTCGCTCAGGCCACCACTGATGACTTCCACAGCGGTGCCGCCGCCTTCACTTCCACTGTTATCCAGCGCCAGTTCCAGACCGAGGGCGAAGCGCTCGGCAGCGTTCTGCAGTTCGCGCACGTTGCCCGGCCAGGTGTGGCGCAACAGCAAGGCGCGTTGCGCCGGCTGCAGTTCATGCGGTGGCAAGCCATGTCGGGCGCTGGCTTCGTCGGCGTAATGCTGGAACAGCACCAGCGCATCTTCGCCGCGTTCGCGCAGTGGCGGAATGCGCAGCGGTGCAACGTTCAATCGATAGTACAAGTCGGCGCGAAAACGCCCTTGATCGGCAGCCTGACGCAGATCTTCCTTAGTCGCGGCGATGACGCGGATGTCCAGCGGGATCAACTGATTGCCACCCAGCCGTTCGACCACACGCTCTTGCAGCATGCGCAGCAGTTTCACCTGCACGTCCATGCTCATGCTTTCGATTTCATCGAGGAACAGCGTGCCGCCGTTGGCGAATTCGAACTTGCCGATCCGGCGTTTCTGCGCGCCGGTAAACGCGCCCGGCTCATGCCCGAACAACTCACTTTCGACCACCGATTCGGCCAGCGCCCCGGCGTTGATCGCCACGAACGGGCCGTTGCGCCGGCTCGACAAATCGTGCAGCGCACGGGCCACGACCTCTTTGCCAGCGCCGGTTTCACCGAGGATCAACACATCCGCCTTGGTCGCCGCCAGCGCGCCGATCTGCTCGCGCAGGCGCAGCATCGGCGCCGAGTGGCCGACCAGTCGCGCGCTCAGTTCGTTGCGATCGCTCAGGGCCAGACGCAAGCTGCGGTTGTCCAGTACCAGCCGGCGCAGGGCCAAGGCGCGGCGCACGCTGTCGAGCAGCGCGTCACTGGCGAACGGTTTTTCCAGAAAGTCATAGGCGCCGGCACGCATCGCCTGCACCGCCAACGGCACGTCGCCGTGGCCGGTGATCAGCAGCACCGGCAGCTCCGGATCCTGAGCGTGCAATTCGCTTAACAGTTCCAGGCCGTCCATGCCCGGCATGCGGATGTCGCTGACCACCACGCCGGGCCAGTCACGCTCCAGTTGCCCGGCCAGACCTTTGGCTTCGGACAGCGGAAGGATTTTCAGCCCGGCCAGGTCCAGGGTCTGGCCGAGGGCCTGACGCAGGTGCGGATCGTCGTCGATCAACACCACCTGAATGCGATTGTCGATGGTCATGCACTTCGATCCTCGGACGGTTGCAGGCTGACCCCGGGCGCGCCGGCGCGCAGCCGCAGGGTGATCAAGGCGCCACCTTGCTTGTGGTTGGCGAACGACAGTTCACCACCGAAGGCGCGCATCAGGGTTTCACAGATCGCCAGCCCCAGGCCAAGGCCCTGAGTGCGGGTCTTGGTGGTGTAAAAGGGCTCGCTGGCGCGGCCGAGGGCTTCCATGCAAAAGCCCGGGCCGTTGTCGCGAATGTACAGATTGACGCCCTCGGCGGTGGATTCGGCACTCAGCCACAGTTTGCGCGGCGGGCCTTTTTCGGTCAGCGCATCGAGGGCGTTGGCCAGCAGATTGCCGAGCACCTGGCGCAGACGGGTTTCCCCGGCCTCGACCCACAGCGTGGCGGCGGGCAGGTCGCGGATCAGCTCGACTTCCATGCTGCGGCGCCGTTTGGCGAGCAATGCCAGCGCATCGTCCAGCGCCGGTTGCAGAGCCACGCTTTCCGGGGCGTGGCGATCACGGCGGGCGAAGGCGCGCAGGTGCGCGATGATCGAGGCCATGCGCCCGGTCAGCTCGCTGATCAGTTTGAGATTGCCACGGGCGTCGTCGGTGCGTTGATGATCGAGCAGCACTTCGGCGTTTTCCGCATAACTGCGAATCGCCGCCAGCGGCTGGTTGAGCTCGTGGCTGATGCTCGCCGACATGGTGCCCAGCGCCGAGAGTTTGCCAGCCTGCACCAGATCGTCCTGGGCGCGGACCAGCTCCTGCTGGGCCTGTTCACGCTCCAGCACTTCCTGCTTCAGGCGGCGGTTGAGGCCTTCCAGATCGCTGGTCCGCTCGGCCACCCGACCTTCCAGTTCACGACGGGCCTTGGCTTCGAAGGCGATGCGTTCCAGGTAATGCCGGCGACGCTGCATCATCAGCCCCAGCAACAGCATCACCACCAACAGCGTGGCGCCGCCGATTGCGACCACGGTGCGCACCGGACGATCGATCAGCGTGCGCGGGGCAAGAATACTGACGCTCCAGCCGGTTTCGGCGATATCGACGGTTTGGGTCAGCCAGGCGCTGTCGCTGAGGTTCAGCGGACGTGGCTCGCGGGTCGGATAAGGCAGGATGGCGGTGATTGCCGAGCGCTCGGTGTCGCTCAAAATGCGGGTTGAACGAAAGCGCCATTCCGGGCGCGAGGTGAGAATCACCACGCCGTTGTGGTCGGTCACCAACAGTTGTTCCGGGGTTTTGCCCCACAGGCTTTCGGTGTGATCGAGGTCGACTTTGATCACTAGCACGCCGATGATTTTTTCGCCGTTGCGCACTGCCGCGGCGAAGAAATAACCGCGTTTGGCCGAAGTGGTACCGAGGCCGAAGAAACGCCCCAGACGTCCGGCCATCGCTTCGCTGAAATACGGACGGAAAGCGAAATTGCGCCCGACAAAGCTGTCATGTTTGTCCCAGTTCGACGCCGCGAGAGTCTGGCCGCTGGTGTCCATCAGGTACATGACTTCGGCGCCAGTCTGTGCGGCAATGTTTTTCAGCAGGCGGTTGGCATTGCCCTGGGTGACGCCGTCGTCCGGTGCGCCGAGCACGGCGCGCAGGGCCGGCAGGTCGCCGAGGATCTGCGGCAATACTTCATAACGGTGCAGGGTGCCCAGCAGGTTGGCGACGTAGAGGTCGAGGGTCTGGCGGTTTTGTCCGGCCAGTTCACTGCGGTAATAGCGCTCGGCCAGATGCTCCAGCGGCCACAGCAGCGGCGCCAGGCACAGCGCCAGCAGGGCGAGGCTGCGCCAGCGGGGTCTGCGGGGGAGAGATGGTTTCATGAGCCGGATGCGCCTGAGTGAACAGGCGCATTATGCCTAGGCTCAGGCGAAGACGTCAGCGTCCTTGAGCAAGGCACCGACCTGATCCTTGGCCGACAGCTTCGGCGCTTCGTCCAGTTGCCAGTCGATGCCCAGAGCAGGGTCGTCCCAGCGAATGCATCGTTCCGACGATGGATCGTAGTAGTTGGTGGTCTTGTAGAGGAATTCGGCGAACTCGCTCAGCACTACGAAACCATGGGCGAAACCTTTCGGGATCCACAGTTGACGGTAGTTTTCGGCGGAGAGATGTACAGCCGTCCATTTGCCGAAATTTGGCGAACTGCGACGGATATCCACGGCTACATCAAGCACTTCACCGGCGGTCACCCGAACCAGTTTGCCCTGGGTATTTTGCAGCTGGTAATGCAGGCCGCGCAGCACGCCTTTCTGCGAGCGCGAATGGTTGTCCTGAACGAATTGAGTGTCCAGACCGGTTGCATCCTGGAATGCCTTGGCGTTGAAACTCTCGTAGAAGAAGCCGCGCTCGTCACCAAATACCTTGGGTTCGATGATCAGAACACCGGGCAGATCGGTGGTGATTACATTCATGAGGGGTTTCCGGATAGGTGTGGATGGCCGACATTCTTGCGCAAAGCCCCGACGGATGCGAGCGCTGGAATAACCGCGATCGGGGGTTGCGCATCCACTGCAGCAATGGCGATATAGGCACCTAATAAAATCTCAGGGGTCGTCCCATGCCGCTCGCCACGTTGATTCATCGCGCCAGTTTGCCCAGCCCGCAGGTTTCTGAAGCGCAGGCCCGGCAGTGGTTGGCCGAGCATTACGGGCTCAGCGGCACGCTACTGGCGCTGGGCAGTCAGCAGGACCTGAATTATCGGGTCGACACTGAACGTGGGCGCTTTGTCCTGAAAATCTGCCGCGGCGATTATGCACTTGTGGAGTTGCAGGCTCAGCATGCAGGCCTCAAGTACCTTGCCGAGCACTCGTCGGTGCAAGTGCCCAGAGTGATCCCGGCCAGTAATGGTGAGGATCTGCTGTCGCTGGAAACCGACGGCGAGCCAGTGCACGTGCGGTTGCTGGACTACATCGAAGGTCAGCCGCTGACTCATCTTGAGCATTTGGGCCATGACGTAGTGGCTGGATTCGGTCAGTTGTGTGGCGAGATGGACCTGGCGCTGGCCGGCTTCGATCACCCGGGCCTTCAGCGCACGCTGCAATGGGACGCGCGCCACGCCAGTGCGCTGATCAGCCACCTGCTGCCGGTGATTCGGGATGAGGGCCAGCGCGCCTTGATCGCGCACGCCGCCGAACAGGCCGAACGTCGCTTGCAGCCGTTGCAGGACAAGCTGCCGGTGCAGGCGATCCACATGGACATCACCGACGATAACGCTGTCTGGCAACGCGATGCCAAGCGTCATTGGCAATTGCAGGGCGTGATCGACTTCGGTGATCTGGTCCGCACCTGGCGTATCACCGATCTGTCGGTGACGTGCGCGGCGCTGCTGCACCATGCCGGCGGTGATCCGTTTGTGATTCTGCCGGCGGTGCAGGCCTATCACGCGGTCAATCCACTGCAACATGAGGAATTGCTGGCGTTGTGGCCGTTGATCGTGGCGCGGGCGGCGGTGCTGGTGCTCAGTGGCGAGCAACAGGTCAGCATCGACCCGGGTAATACCTATAGCCGCGACAACCTTGGCCACGAATGGGAAATTTTCCACGTGGCCACTTCTGTACCCCTGGCGCTGATGGAAGCGGCGATCCTCACGTCAGTCGGCCAGCGTCTGCCGACGGTCGGCAGCGAGGGTTTTGCGCCACTGTTGCCAGAGCTGGTCGGGCGTGAATTTGCGCTGATCGATCTTGGCGTCCTGAGTCCGCATTTTGAGGCAGGCAACTGGGAGCAGGAGGGTATCGATCAACGACTGCTGACTGAAGCCGCTGCCACGCATGGCCTGGCGGCCAGTCGTTACGGGCAATACCGCTTGTCGCAGACGCGAGTGGACAGCGCGGTCGAACCGGAGACGTTCCCGCTGCACGTTGAGTTGCGCGTGCCGCAGGGCTCGGCGGTGGAAGCGCCGTTTGCCGGTGTGCTGCATCACGCGGTGGATGGTGTGCTGCAACTCGACGGACCGCAGCTCAGCGTGCGGCTGAGGGGCGTGAACGCCTCGCTGCACAGCGGTGCGGCGCTGGTCAAAGGTCAGGTGCTGGGTACGGTCAGCGGCCCGTTGATTGTGCAGCTGAGCCGCGTCGCATCGCTGGATGCGCCGTTGTTCTGCAGTCCTTCGCGCGCTGCCGCGTGGCAGGCGTTGTGCCCGTCGCCGGCAGCACTGCTGGGGCTGGCCTGCGATGCCGAGCCGGAGCTGGACGCCAAAACCTTGCTCGAACGGCGCGACGCCAGTTTCGCCCGCACGCAAAAACATTATTACGTCGACCCGCCGCGCATCGAGCGTGGCTGGCGCAATCACCTGATCGACATGCAGGGCCGTTCCTATCTCGACATGCTCAACAACGTTGCAGTGCTCGGCCATGGTCATCCGCGCATGGCTCAGGTGGCGGCGCGACAGTGGTCGCTGCTCAACACCAACTCGCGCTTCAACTATGCAGCCGTGGCGCAGTTCTCCGAACGCTTGCTGAAGCTGGCGCCGGAAGGCATGGATCGGGTGTTTCTGGTCAACAGTGGCAGCGAGGCCAACGATCTGGCGATCCGTCTGGCGTGGGCCTACAGCGGCGGGCGCGACATGCTCAGCGTGCTGGAGGCTTATCACGGCTGGACGGTCGGCGCCGATGCGGTGTCGACCTCGGTTGCCGACAACCCGCGCGCGCTGGAAAGCCGCCCGGACTGGGTGCACCCGGTGACCGCGCCGAATATTTATCGTGGCCAATTCCGTGGCCTGGATTCTGCGCCGGACTATGTGCGCAGCGTCGAAGCGCAACTGGCGCATATCGCCGCGCAGGAGCGCCAATTGGCCGGTTTCATCTGTGAACCGGTGTACGGCAACGCCGGCGGGATTTCCCTGCCGCCCGGTTATCTGAAGCAGGTTTACGCATTGGTGCGGGCCCAGGGCGGGGTGTGCATCGCCGACGAAGTCCAGGTCGGTTACGGGCGCATGGGTCACTTTTTCTGGGGCTTCGAAGAGCAAGGCGTGGTGCCGGACATCATCACCATGGCCAAGGGCATGGGCAACGGCCAGCCGCTGGGCGCCGTCATTACGCGTCGGGAAATCGCCGAAGCGCTGGAGGCCGAAGGCTATTTCTTCTCTTCGGCCGGCGGCAGTCCGGTGAGCTGCCAGATCGGCATGGCGGTGCTGGATGTGATGGAAGAAGAAAAGCTCTGGGAAAACGCCCAGGTGGTTGGCGGGCATTTCAAGACGCGGCTGGAGGCGTTGATCGATAAACACCCGCTGGTGGGCGCGGTGCATGGTTCCGGGTTCTATCTGGGGGTAGAGCTGATCCGCAACCGTGAGACGCTGGAGCCGGCCACCGAGGAGACCACGTTGTTGTGCGATCGCCTGCGCGAGCTGGGAATCTTCATGCAACCGACCGGGGATGACCTGAATATTCTCAAGATCAAACCGCCGATGGTCACCTCGCGCGGCAGTGTCGACTTCTTTGTCGACATGCTGGATCGGGTACTCGAAGAAGGTCTGTAAACGCTGCTTTTGTGGGAGCGGGCTTGCTCGCGAATACGGTTC
>Ga0308166_1001692_pt1 | contig 22569 bp, 22 predicted proteins | sample PhyCR2_2_FD_202137 | JGI IMG/M metagenome (GOLD analysis project Ga0308166, IMG submission 202137) | Phyllosphere microbial communities from UC Gill Tract Community Farm, Albany, California, United States - DLSLCC.R2 | ecosystem: Host-associated > Plants > Phyllosphere > Unclassified | place... | reverse complement strand
AATTCTGGATGGGATTCATTCTCGGGGGCCTGATGCTGGCACCGACCGTCGCCCTGGTGCCACTGGTCAAGCTCATGCAGTCGCTGGGCCTTTACAACACGTTCTGGGCATTGCTGATCCTCTACACTGCATTCCGGATTCCCTTCACGACCTTCCTGATCCGCGCCTACATGATCGACTTGCCCTTTGAAATCGATGAGGCCGCGGAAATGGATGGGGCCAGCCGGTGGAGGACTTTCTGGCATATCATCCTGCCGATGTGCACCCCGATCCTGGTATCAACCGTGCTCCTTCACGTCCTCTTCGCATGGAATGAATACCTGTTCGCCATGGTCTTCACCAGTGGCAGCGGCATTGAACCGCTGCCGGTGGGGCTGACCAGCTTGTTGAGCAAGCACGGCACAGACTACCCGGTGGTGTTCGCCGGAATGGCCATTGCGGCGATACCGGTGCTCATCTTGTTCTTCGCCAGCCAACGCTACTTCATCAAGGGGCTTTCCGAAGGGGTTGGAAAATGACCCACTGCCAACTTGGAATGCACCAGCTCACGGGGACGAATTTTGCCTACCAGCATCACAGTCTTGAACGCTGCCTGCGCGACATGGCGCAGTTCGGGCGCAGCCGCTTCGAACTATGGGGCATCGCCCCGCACGCAGACATCGGCGCCATGGATCTGCAGGAGGCGAAATCCCTGGCGAAGTTATTGGATTCCTATGGAATGAGCACACTTTGCCTCACCCCGGAGCAGGTAGCATATCCGGTGAATATCGCTTCCCCCGACCCCGGCCTCAGGCGGCGGAGCATCGATCACTTCAAGCATGCCGTTCACCTTTGCTCGGTGCTCGGCGCCGAGTTCCTTTTCTTGACGTCGGGACGAGGCGCCGAGGATGAGCCAAAAGAAGTTGCCTGGGAACGCTCACGGGATGCCCTGGCCGAGATCACCGCATATTCGGATCGCTACGGCCTGCGCTGCCTGCTGGAACCGCTTCAGCGGGTCGAGTCCAATCTTGTCATACGCAGCGCCCACGCGGCACGCATGCTCGAAGAAGTCGGCTCGCCGAATCTCGGGGTTTGCCTCGACACCGTAGCCATGGCTGCCGCGGGTGAGACAGTGGAAACCTATCTGACCGCACTCCCCGATCGCATCTGGCACGTGCACCTCGTCGACGGGACGCCCACCGGACATCTGGCGTGGCCCGAGGGGAATCTCGACCTCGGGGCCATCCTGGCTTCGCTGGCGCGGGCAGGCTACACGGGAATGATGACCATCGAACTTTTCGGCTCTGGCCAATATGCACTGGCACCCCAGATGGCCTTTCGCCGAAGCTTCGAAACTATCGAAAGAGAAATGGCCACACTCGCCACAGGCGCAAATAGTACGCCAGCCAAACGAGTGCCGGGATCTCGCCAGTTCACTTAGCCCTCTATGGCATGGCCTGCTCGCCCGCACAAGCGCTGGATGCTGGCGCAGCAATCGAGGATCGCTTTACCAGTCTCGGATTCAGCCAGATTCCGCGGCCGCCTGCCGTGCCTGCAATGCGTTCGAAGAGCGCGCTCGCGGCTTGTTCCCCCAAGCTATAGGCAGGTTGGGAGATCGAGGTCACCGGTGGCTCCACCAGCTCCGCCCAGGGCTGGTCGTCCAGCATCACTAGAGACAAATCTGCAGGGACCCGGATACCCCTGCGTTTGAGGCAGAGCAGCAGATCAAGCGCCACCAAGGAATCCGAGGCAACTAGCGCCGTCGGCGGTTCAGGCATTCGCAGCAGCCTGGCTATTGCTTCATCAGCCGCCTCGCGGTTGCTCACTCCGAAGCAGAAGAGCCGCGAATCGACCTCAAGTCCCGCGGACTCATGGGCTTGCCGGATGCCATCTACGCGTTGCGTCACAGTGGATAGGTCGAGATCCTGTCCCATTTCGAATTCTGGGGCAGCGAGTTTCAGTGTGGAAATATAGGCAATACGTTGATGTCCTGCATCAATCATGGATGCGACGGCTTGCCGTGTCACTTCGGCAATGCGCATCTGCACCACATCCAGGCCCGGGACTGAAATATCGCGGTCAAAGAGAACCACGGGCCGCCCGGCGCGTTCGGCATCGAGAATGTGCGCGTGCGCTGAGCGGGATGTCGGGCAAATCAGCAGCCCGTCCACTCTTTTATCAAGCAGCATCTTCACTGCTTTTTCTTCGTCAGCCAGAGACTCACCAGTGTTGGCCAGCACCACATCAAAACCGTGGCTGCGCGCCACGTCGCTGATGCCGCGGATCGCTTGGCCGAAGTACGGGTTCTCCACGTCCCCCACTACCACGCCCAGCGACTGGGACTTGCCGGTATTGATGCTGCGTGCCAAGGCATTAGGCCGGTATCCCAGTTGCTGGGCTGCCTGCTGAACACGTTGCTTGGCTTCGTTGCTGACCGATCCATAGCCGCCCATCGCGCGCGCGGCTTGGGCCTTGGAAACCCCTGCATGCCGTGCGACATCGGAAATGGTAACCTCGCCGGTTCCTGGTCGTCGAGCCATTTAACTTTTCCTTAACCTCTTGACTTCACTTCCATTTGAAGTGTAACTTACATCATAACGAGATTGAGACCGGTCTCACGTGTCTGATGGAGACCGGTCTCAATTTCAATCAATTTCTTTGGGTGGCCTGCAATCGCCCAGTATCGAACGGAGAGATCCACATGAAATTTCGGCTTGGATTCCGCGCCCTGGCGGCCACCACGGCACTCGCCCTAGGTGCGCTGTCACTGACCGCTTGCGGTTCCGACAGCAGCGAAGCGGCGCAGGATAATCCCTACAACCTCATTGATCCCGGCACCATCCGTGTCGCGAGCATCGGTGACAGCAAGCCCTATACCTTCACGAATGCCGAAGGCCAGTTCACCGGTTTCGACGTCGAGCTGTTCACCGACGTAGCGCATCGCATCGGCATCGATGAAGTGCTATTCACAGGCCAAGATTTTTCCGCTTTGCTCTCTGCAGTAGCCAATGGCCAATTCGACGTGGGTGTAGCCGCCATCGGCATCACCGAAGAACGACAGCAGACCGTCGAGTTCTCCGATGGTTACCTGGCCGGATATTTAACAGTCTTGGCAAGCCCACAGAAGAACATCAAGTCCAAGGAAGACCTCGACGGCAAACGCCTCGGCGTCGTCCAGGGCAGCCTCCAGGAAGCGTACGCAGTCAAGAACTTCACTGATACAGACATCGTGCGATTCCCGGACAACAACACCGCGGTCTCCGGACTGAACGCCGGATCAATCGATGCGCATTTCTTGGATTACGAAGCAGCCAAGGACTACACAGATCAGTATGAGCTCGAAAACGCTCTCGACGTCCCTTCCTTCGACGCTCCGGCCGGCTTCGCTATCGCACCGGAAAACGAAGCGCTGCGTAAGGCCTTGAACAAGGCACTGGCAGAAGCCATGGAAGACGGCACCTGGAAAAAGCTCTACCAGAAGTGGTTCCCGGGATCTCCAATGCCCGAGCAGTACCTGCCAAAGGCCGAGCAGAACGGCGCCGAGTCCACCAGCAAGGACTCCTAATCACAACCTTCGACGGTGCCCAGCGGCACGCCGCGCACCACAGAAGGGCAAGGAACATTTATGGAATTCTTCGATAGCATCTCCAAGACCTTTTTGGACTTCGGCTCCATGCTGGAGGTACTCCCCCAGCTGCTGAAGACCGGGCTGGTCAATACCTTGATCATCTCGATCTCTGCAACCATCATTGGCATGGTTCTCGGCATGCTAGTCGCTGTCATGGGCATCGCCCAAACGCGCTGGCTTCGAGTTCCGGCACGCATTTACACCGATCTCTTCCGCGGCTTGCCGGCCATTCTGACCATTCTGCTCATTGGGCGTGGATTCAGCGGTATCTCGCAGGACATTTTCGGCCCTTCCCCCTATCCACTGGGAATAATCGCGCTCAGCCTCATCGCGAGCGCCTACATCGGAGAAATCTTCCGGTCCGGCATCCAGTCAGTGGAAAAGGGCCAGCTTGAAGCCTGCCGGGCACTAGGCATGTCCTATGGGCGGGCCATGCTGCTCGTGGTCATTCCGCAGGGCATCCGACGCGTGCTGCCAGCAATGGTGAACCAGTTCATTGCCATCGTGAAAGATTCTTCGCTTGTCTACTTCCTGGGGCTGCTCCCCCTGGAACGCGAACTCTTCCGAGTGGGCCAGGACGCCGCGGTGCTCACCGGCAATCTCTCGCCGCTGGTCGCCGCTGGCATCTTCTACCTGGTGATCACCGTCCCGCTGACCCACCTGGTCAACTACATCGATCAGAAATTCCGCACGGGACGGCGCAAGGTCACCCCGCCCACCAGCGGATTGAAAGAAGTTACTGAACTGGAAACCTCGGCACAAGGAGGGCGGGCATGACCGCAACCAAGGAGTTTCATGGTTCCTCGCTGGAACTAACAAATCTAGCGATGGCCTACGGCGACATCGAGATCCTGCACAATATCAATCTCAAGGTCGCTCCCGGGACCACCACATGCATAATCGGTCCTTCCGGTTCTGGCAAATCCACCCTTTTGCGCGGCATCAACAGGCTGCACGAGCCCAAGCGTGGCGATGTCACCGTCAACGGTTCCTCGATCCTCGGGGACCGGCCAGATGATGTCCGCAAGCGTATCGGCATGGTCTTCCAGCATTTCAACCTCTTCCCAGATCACACCGCCCTGCAGAATGTTGCGCTGGCACCGTGGAAGATCAAGGGAATGAATCGCAAAAAGGCCGAAGATCTGGCCCTCGCACGATTGGCCGAAGTCGGCCTGGCCGAACGCGCAGACCATCGTCCACGGGATCTCTCCGGCGGCCAGCAGCAACGCGTGGCCATCGCCCGCGCCCTGGCCATGGAACCGGAAATCATGCTCTTCGACGAGGCTACCAGCGCGCTGGATCCTGAACTCGTCAAAGGCGTACTGAACCTCATGGCCAGCCTCTGCCAGCGCGGCATGACCATGGTGGTAGTCACCCACGAAATGGGCTTCGCACGCAAAGTCGCGGACCAAGTCGTCTTCATGGATGAAGGAGAAGTCATTGAATCCGGGACTCCGGATGACTTGTTCAACCATCCGAAATCCGCACGGCTACGCCGTTTCCTGAACGAGGTGCTCTAGATGCCAGCAAACATCCGTACTGCCATCATCGGCTTCGGCGTCTCCGGCAGGGTTTTCCATGCTCCGCTGCTGGCCGCAAACCCGGACTTCGAGATCTCAATGATTGCCACGTCCAATCCCGAGCGCCAGCAGCAAGCCGCCAGGGCATACCCGCGGGCCGCCATCGTTCCCAGCTATCAGGAAGTGCTCGAGTCAGCAGAGAACTTGGATCTGCTGGTGATCGGAACACCGCCGTCAACCCATTACGAGATTGCCCGTGCCGCCTTGGAACACGGACTGCATGTGGTGGTCGACAAGCCCTTCGTGGTGCGCAGCGCCCAGGGTGAAGAATTGATTGCCCTGGCCGGCCAGCGCGGGCTTACGCTTACTGTCTACCAGAATCGCCGGTGGGACGGCGACTTCCTCACCGTCAAGCAGTTGCTGGCCGAGAAGGCCCTGGGCCAGGTCCACAGCTTCGAGTCGCGTTTCGAATGGTTTAAGCCCGAAGGAATGCGCAGCTGGAAGGCCAAGTTGACAGCTCAGGACGGCGGAGGCATCCTCTACGATTTGGGCACCCACCTCATCGACCAGGCTGTTGAGCTCTTCGGCCCCGTCGAGTCGATGCAAAGTTCGCTACGCGCATTGACCGAAAAGGCCACTGCCGAAGAAGACGCGCATCTGGTGCTCAACCACCACTCGGGCACGCAATCCCGGCTGACCATGAGCAGCCTGAATGCCTCGCCGGGCCCCCGATTCCAAGTCGCCGGAAGCCTCGGCGCCTACTGCACCGAGGGGCTCGACCCGCAAGAACCCCAACTCGCCTCCGGCATGAGCCCGACACATGCCGAGTACGGAAGAAAGCCGGAAGAAAACTGGGGTCAGCTGGCAGATAACCACGACGCTCGACCAGTTCCTACACTGCCCGGGGACTACCCGCAATTCTATCGAGCTTTAGCCACCTGCCTGCGCCACGCGGGACCGATCCCGGTTGATCCGCGGGACAGCTTGAGCGTCCTGCGCCTCATTGAATCCATCCACCACGATACGGCCAACGAGTAATCCCTGACCGCCTGGACCAAAAACCCCTCGACTCTAAAGAAAGCACAACCTCATGTCCTCATCTTCCCCTGCAAAGCACGTAGCTATTATCGGCGGCGGCATCCTAGGCATCTCCACAGCCATGCACCTGGTACGCTCCGGCGCCGAAGTCACACTAGTCACCTCAGGTAGCCTGGCTGATGGAGCTAGCAGCCGGTCCATTGCGTGGCTCAACTCCTCCGGAGCCCGTTCACCCGAGTACCACTACCTGCGCATGCTAGCCATGGACCGCTACCGCACCTGGAGTTACCGACACCCCGAAAGCCGAGAATACCTCCGCTTCGACGGAGCCCTGAAATGGGCTGCCCCAGGTGAAAGCTTCCGCGACACCTACGCCTTTGAACGCCTCGGAGGCTACGACTCCCGATGGATCACACGCGAACAGATCACCCAGTTCGCACCCGATGTGAATGCTGCAGCCGTCTCCGAGGAAGGCGCGATCTATAACCCCGGCGAAGGATGGGTGAACCTGCCTCATTTCGTTCCCGCGCTGGCGGCCGAAGCCGTGGCTCAAGGGGCGAAAATCATCGAGAATACAGGCCACGCAACAGTCACCATCCGCGACGAGCGCGCTGTAGGGATCACCCTAGCTGATGGCAGCACCATCGACGCCGATGAAGTCGTACTTGCCACCGGAGGCGAGGTGCCGATCCAACTCGCAGAGCTCGGAGTCACCGTCCCGGATGCCACCCCAGCAGCCTTCGTGCTTTTCACCGACCCTATCGATCTAAAGGTACACACCGTATTAAATACGCCGCGGGTTGCGGTGCGCCCTACTCCCGATGGACGCCTCGTACTCGACGCCGACTGGTCTGAGCAAGCTCTGGTGGTCGAGCCCGATGGTAGCTTCACAGTCCCACAAAACGTAGTGCAGGGCCTGCTAGAGGAAGCTTCAAAGGTGCTGGACGGAAACCCCGTACTAACTGCCGAGAGCATAGGAGCCGGACTCAAGCCAATCCCTGGTGATGGCGAACCGGTAGTCGGTTCCGTCCCCTCAATCCAAGGACTACACATCCTCTTCACCCACTCCGGAGCAACCCTAGGATTGATTCTCGGTGAGCTACTTGCAGAGGAAATCGTCACCGGCGAAGCCCACCCGATATTGCGCACTTTCCGCCTCAACCGTTTTCAAGAACATACTTCTGAACGCACAGTCGGGACAGGCGCCTGGGAACCAGTCAAATAGTAATACCGTCGCTAATAAATCGGGCCCCGATCTCCCACCGGGGCCCGATCCGCGGATATACTCGCACGGCGCTTTCCACCGCCACACCAAACAAGCCGTGCCGCAGCCTCGCGGATCCAGCTCCTTGAAGGTCAACAAAGCATCAGAATAGCCAGCAGGAAGATCACGTTCAATGAGACATCTTGCAACCCGTAGGCTGCAAGACCTCTCACCAGCGCGATTATTTCGCTGCCCCATCCTCTGGTTCCAAAGCAGCCACAATCGCTTCAGGGGACGGCAGCGTGGTTTTTTCTTCCTGCGGCAGAGCCTCGTACGTATAAGACGACACCGCCAACGGCTGCGTAGAACCATCCAACGCGTAACGCACTGTCCGGTCACTCTTGGACCCACAGACCAAGATCCCCACGGTCCGGGCCTGACGTGGAAGCCGCAGCATGTCGTTGACGGCTGCGACGTAGAAATTCAACTGTCCTAGATGCTCCGGCTTGAACTTGCCGGCTTTCAATTCAACAACAACGTAGCGGTCTGACGGCACATGATAGAGCAGCAGGTCAATATAGAAATCATCGCCATCAATATCAAGATGATACTGCCTACCAACGAAGGCGAAACCATCACCAAACTCTGCCAAGGTCTGCGACAAACGCAAAGTCATCGCTTCTTCCAGGGCATGCTCTTGCGCTTCTGCCGTGAGACCTAGGAAGTCGAAGATCAAGGGGTCCTTGGCAACCTCGCGGGCCAGGTCGGTCCCCTCTGTTGGTAGACGAGATTCAAGATTGTTGGGTGCAGCACCTTCCCTAGCATGCAATTGAGTGCGAATCTGATGTTCCAAAACGGCCAGTGACCAACCATGTTGAACAGCACGACGCGCATACCACTGCCGTAGATCTTGTTCATCAAGCTTATGCAGAAGCGCGACGTTATGACTCCAACTCAATTGTCCAGACGGTGTCTGGACAATTGAGTCGTCATCACTCCAAGCAGCGGCAAACGCTCGCATATTGTAGAGATTCGTCCGGGAAAACCCCTTCATATGAGGGAACTCTGCGCGCAGATCCCGAGCGATCTGGTCAAAGACCTTGCTTCCCCACGGCTGATCAGCCTGACGGTCAAGAATTATTCGTCCGATATTCCAATACAGCTCCACCATCGCCGTATTAACCATCCGCTGCGCCCGATGCTGAGCATCACGAATCAGTGATTTCAACGTGGCTACCGCATCGGAATAACCGTCAGGGAGTTCAAGTTCGATCTGCGACATGCATTAACCATAATCGGCGACGGTGCCCCTCACTGCAATTGTCCAGACAGCGTCTGGACAATTGTCTACCCCCTCCAGCATCTAACACAATGCATGGCACGATGCTGCAGTAAGAATTTAGCCCGGTGTCAATAACGGTCGTTTATGAAACACCCCTCCTCCAGCGTCCACGAAAATTCTTCACAGTTGAAAACTCAATAGATTTTTCAGTTCTATCTGTCGCAAAACCCAGTGCCGCAAACTATGTTTCGAAACAGTTTCCATTCCAAGAGTATTGATACATTTAGAGCTATAGACATCTTCTCGGATACGCCAGAGCCTCTACCGCTACCGGGACATACAACTTTAATTCGACATCATAGCCGGCTGGATATAATCTGAGGTCCCAGTGGTTAGCCGATTCATTCGTACTCTCATCAACGGCAAAGATTCAATGGAACAAATACTAAAATGGTACATCGGAACCACCACTTTTGCTGGTTTAATTTCAAGGATTAAGGCTTAAGAACCTTATATGAATTAAACGGCAGGATGTGTCTCGCATTGCCGCGATTTCGAATTCCGATTCCCACATCTTTCCATCTTTGCGCAATAGAACCTAATGATGCGGAAGGAATCCCTCCCCACTGTGGCAAAACCTCAAATACAGCATCAAGTGTCTTCAATGCAGCCTCTGACAAAGGCAAATGTTCTGTGCTTCCAACACCTGCGTTGTGTGCAGTTTGGTTCCTTACAAACCGCATGCGTTGCATTATCTCATCAGCATCGTTCCGGATCTCATCGATGAACTGCATTAGCCTCATATCATCACGTAATATGTCCCTGACGCGATTTATTTGAAAAGCGGAGTGAGAACTAAGCCCTTTCTGAAATAAGACCCAATCTCGCATGGCATTTTCGGCTGCTTTATCCGAAACTCCACTTACTTCCGCGAGGTATTCGATATTTGACCCATCAGAAATAATCAAGGCCATCAATTTGTTCATATCAAATTCGTTCGGGTTTCGCTTCTTGGTTTTTGAACCCTTTCTACGGACATCCCTTTTGATCAGTTCGAGAACAGTCGAGGGTAGACTAGCGGCACCCGATTCGCGGGTAAGTGACCACCAAGCCGACACGCAGAGTTGTCGGAGAGCAACCAAGGCGACAACGGCTGGAACATGCTCGGAAACCAGATTCTGAGGAGTCTTTTGAGCTCCACGCCCCAAATACTCCAGAGCTATCCAAGCAAAAAATACCTGCATTGAACCGGCACGTTCGCCTGCAGCTCGCGAGGCAAACCGAAGAGACCTATTCACACTCGGAGCCTGCGAGATATTCAACATACGCGTAGTCGGAACGAGCTTGTTTCTTGATAGTACCTCGCTGGCACTTTTAGTCCCCTCTTCCCAAACCATGACTTTGCGCTTGACACCGAAGTGACTTGTTCGGTGTTCCGCATTTATACGATCAACCAATAATTCAGCTGCATCAAGGGCCGAATGACGTGCCTGTTCTACGTCCCAGGCCTGCGCCTTTAGTATCAAAATCTGTGATTTAAGGGCATGCTTTTCGGTTGAGTCAAACGAATTGCTCATCCCCCAGTGCTGGAGGCAAAATCTAGTGAGATCCATATCTGCTGTTGGTCGTCTCGACAAAGATGCTGTGGCATTCCATCCTATTGACTGTCGTGCATCAATGCGCCGGAAATTCTGCGTATCGATACCAACAGTACGGACAGTTGCGTCCACGACTACCGCCACCTGGAAACTCCGCGGTGCAACGTTTATGCATGCCGAAAGCTCGTCAGCTACACCCTTTGAAGTCCCACTCTCAGCTATCAGCTGGCGAATCGAGAGAGAAAACAGTTCGGGCGTTCGTCCTTGGTTTGCAACTGCCGCAACCAGCTCCCGTGCCATTGAAGACATGCGCGCTTGCTGACCGCGAGTAAATTTTCCATCGCTTGCTACTAGTTCTGCTATCAACTCAGTGAGCTCAGAGAGATACGTCGAATTTCTCTCGCAGGCTTCCGCGGCCTTAGAAGCGGCTTCAGATAGGGCAATGACGTTGGACTTCAAGAAAGCTAAAAGAACCCCCTTGTTAACTTCACGGCTTATAGCCGCCTTCGCGAGACCAAGAAACGTTACTACCGAGGGGAGGCCCATCGTCTTAGTTGCAGCACTCCTGTTTACAGCTCTTTGGAATCTCTTGAGAGCTGGTACAACGGCTTTAAAAGCGTGGTCTGGTTCACTTTGAAAGGCCTCAAGCGCTTCGATGCTTTCGCTGATGGCAGCCGGAGGAACTACAAACGAACAAGCCGACGCAGACAGATGGGCACGCGGATCCGCTACAGAAGAGATAGCGTCGCTCATAAAGAGGGCGCGTTCCATTCCTTCAATTTTAGTAAGCGACGCAGAGGCCGACAAGGAAGTTGAATTCACATAAGCCACTGTACTGAATGAACAACTGGTTAAAAGAAAAACCCCCGGCGTACCAGGGGCTCTCAGCCAGTCGCCAATCCTTAGAAATAGGAGCGTCTAGCTTCTTAGTGTTCCTCTAGTGTATTCCAAAGTAGTCCAGTCGACAAGTTTTTGCTTTGACCTCTAAAAACTTTCTGCAAGGATAGCGCCGAAAATCCTCACTAGATAGCTTGCAATAATATTACGCTTAACAACATGGGGAGTCTTGCAACCTATAGGTTACAAGACGTCTCATCGCGAGCCACTCCCCCAGCGGGAAATCCGCGGAAATCCAACGGTCCAAAATTCTCGCAACTATGTGTTGCAACCGATGGCGTAGAATCGTGTCTACACCATTAGTTGCGAGACACTTTTTGAAGGACCGATGACCAAACTGATCGGCTACGCCCGCGTGTCCACCAAAGCCCAAGACGCCGACCGGCAAATCCAGGATCTTCTTGCGGCCGGGGTCCGGCGCGATGACCTCTATATCGACCACGGCCTATCCGGCGCATTGGCGAAGCGGCCCGGACTCGGTAAGGCGATCGAATCGCTGCACCCGAACGACACGCTCGTGATCACCACCTTGGACCGACTTGGGCGCTCCACCCAAAAAATGCTCGAATTAGCCGAAGAACTTCGTGAGCGAAATATTGGTTTACGGGTACTGAACTTGGGCGGCGGTGATGTGGACACCAAAACCCCAATGGGTGCCATGGTCTTCACCGTCATGGCCGCACTCGCGCAGATGGAGCTGGAAATCAAACGGGAACGCATCAACGACTCCGTCACCAAACGCCGCACCACCGGCGGCGATCTCGGCGGCCGTCGGCCCACCTTCACCGAATCGCAGATCCGTACCGCGGCAAAACTCATCCAGGCCGGCGAACCAGCAACCCAAGTAGCCAAAGACATGGGAATGTCCCGCGCAACCCTCTACCGACGCATCAATAAAATGGACAAGCTTCACACCAATTAGTTCATTCATAGGGATCGACGTCATCGAGTCTGGGCCATCCCCGTAAGTTTGCCGGCCATGCGACGCCCAAAGTCTTCCGCCGATTGAATACCCTCTTTCCCAAGTTAGGAGTATTCTCAGAAGATCACTCCACGAAGATCACCGAGCGCCGCAAGCGAAACCCGGGGAACGCACCTGAATAAAATTCAGTAACGCACGTGGTCGGTCAGCTTAGGTAGAGCTGCCCTCAATGGAGGAAGATATGAACACCCCTGAACTACATACCCCCGCCACCCAGCGCCTCAATGAGCTGCTGCACTGCCCTGAAGCGTTAAGGCACCTCACCGCGTATGGATGGGTGGAAGGCATGCCAGTAGTCTTCGCACACCGAGATGAGCTGGTAGACGACGTGATGGGTTTCGTTTCCGTCCATGGACGGGCTGTGCTCCTGGTGCTCACTGACGCTCAAACCGACGCCTTACAACTGTGGCATGTCACCATCCCCAGCCCCCTCTTCACCAGAGTTGTTCCTCTGCCATCGGGAACTACACTCGCGGAACTCTGCGTCAGGCACAGTGAGAATAGCCTTATGCTCTTTCGCGTCGCTTTCTGGGCTCATAGCGCCGCGCTTCACCAGATCCCCCTCTATGTCAGCAACGACAACAGGGCGGCGGATGCCCAGCTGTCATCTGATAATCGCTGAACCTTGTGCCAATGCCCTAGTCAACCTCTTAAATTTCTGAGAATCTTTACCGATCCCCAGTTTCGACGCTTCATGTACGCTCTGCGCAACGCGCGGCCCCCAGCCTGTGCTTGTCTGACTAGTCATTTTCAGTACCCTTCCGTCAATCCACTTTTCTTTCCACAGGCAATGCGGTTCCTTAAAAAACTGCCAATTGATGAGTTGACGTGAACTTTTATTAACGTTTACCTGAATCGGTAGATTTGTTGCGCCGATCATCCTAGGGTGAAAACAACACACTAAGAACCGCAGCGACAGGCAGCCAGTCTGCGTTGTGTCTTATTCCAAGCTGATGGGGATCACTCGGAAGACTCAAGAACACAGTGGAGGTAGTACCAATGCCAGGACGTCTCGTAAGAACACAAACTGCCGAACGCGTGAGCGAACTGCTCGGATCACGTGAAGGACGCAATCACCTCACCGCGCACGGTTGGGTTCAGGGAATGCCAGTGGTCATGGCTGTGCCTGCTGAACCGGTCAACGACGTCATGGGCATGGTATCCATGCACGGGCGTTCGGCGTTGGTTGCCATGCTCGACGCTGGTTCTGATGAACTCAAATTCCTCTATGTTTCCACGCCGAACCCGGCATTGCAGCAAGTTGATCCGGAAGAAGCTACAGCTCAAATCCAAGAGCTGTTTACCCGCACAGGGAATCAAGGCGCGGTAACTTTCCGAGTAGAGTATTGGGATTCCTGCGCAGTGGCACTGCCCATCCCGGTATTCCACCCAGTGTCAGACACGAAAAGCTACGGGCAGCGCTTGAGCCTCTGACCCTTTCCGCACACTTTCGGATGGCAGAGAATGGAGCATTGCGGCTTAAGGCCAGTCATCGGCCATGCCACACAGCTAAATCCGTAGCTCTCTACCAGTAAGTCTTTTATTGCGCCGCTCTATCACCGGTTTGATCAGCCTCGTTCAGCTTCGAAAGCTGAACAGGTTCAGGCTCCGCTTTCGCTTCATTAATCGAGCACGCCTGTGGTGCGTGCTACGAGTGCGGATGCTCATGTGAATCGTGGGAAAGGCGTTGCAGGTCTTGATTCACCGCGTCGGGGTTTTCTCCTGCCGCGAGACGATGCACAGCTTCGAGCAGTCCTTGGACTTCTGCAACGCGGTGAGACCAATAAGTGGTCTCTAAACCGAAACCTAAAGCCGACTCCTTGGCGAACTGGTGTAACCCGTTAAGGTGGGTCTCCAAAGCGCTGGTCAAGTCATCGTACTGGTCAGGTGAGAGAGATAGATGAATGTCTTTGCGGTGGGTGTTCAACATGAACTCCTGAGTTGTCCAATAGTTCTATGGCCTTTGACCTTACTGCCGGGTAACAGGTATAGGTCAAGACCGAAGAAATTTACTCAGCAACCCCACAAGAACCGTGACCAGCCAAGAGAGATCGGTCTTTGCTGAAGTGCAGGACGCGCGCACCGAGGTAAAGCGAAATGGGATTGCCCCGGCCAAGCCTAAAGGAACACCGACATGCTACGCCATGACGCAGGCCTCACCGGCAGTTCTTCGCCCGGTTCCCGTGAACAGCCATTTGAGGCATCCGAATGGCCGTGTTTCTCCTCGCGGTCAATATCCTCTATTCACGGTGGACCGCAAGACGGAACCATTGGAGACACAACCTCTTTCGGGCACGACTCAAAAATCTAAAAATCAGCCAAAAAATCTGAGGTCAGTTGCATCCCGTAAACCACTGACCATGGATTGTGGGAAATACCGTTCCGGAATCAGGTTTCGGGAATCCGAAAAGACTGCGAATCCGCTCACTGACGGATAATGCGCGAGCAGTTGATCCTGCGTCCCATAAATGACCGTTTTTGGAATCAACAAACACGGCGCTTCAATTACCGCCCCTAACTTTCAGACCCTCTCTACTGAGCGACATGGATCGAAAGCCGGCGGGTACTGCCAGTCCCTACAAAGCTAGACTTACAGCGTGGCAATAAATGAGGATTGGCTCCGTGAAGAGCGCATTAAACGACTGCGCACGCTCGTGCGTTCAGGAGTAAAGCATCTGGTCTTTTTACATGAGGCCATACCGCTCTATTTGCGACAGGGGCAGGTTTCAGAGATCTCTGTCCGGGAGCTTTTTAAAGAATCCGAAAAGCCATGGGAAGCTACGCTCATGAGTCCTGAGTTGCGAAGGGACTATAACATCGCTGTGGGGATTTTTATTGACGAACGGCAGGGCCGCGCCTTTACGAAAATTTACAAATGGATCGCTGACGTTGATGACGCCGCTCTTCGAACTTTTACAGATGAGCGCTACAAGACATATGAAAGCCTTGGCCAACCTCCGAAAATAATGGCGGATCGGAAAGAAACAGGTGCAGCGGAGAGGAATCTAAATAGTCTCGAAACTGATCTTGAAGAGCGAGTGCGTCTCCTCACGGAGTCTCTTGCCGATTTAGGAGAACAAGAGGATGTCGCGCCAGCAATACGCGATGCGGCAGGCGGGTGGCCTCACGTGCGTGGTCTTATTGAAGACTCAATTATTGACAGCCATCTCCGGCAAATGCGTGCACGTCGAACACGACCGCAAATCTCAAGTGCGATTGGTGCTGCCAAAGAAATCGTAGAGGCAACTTTCAAAGCGCTCTCTATCAAGCACAACGTAACGCCACAAAAGGCTACTCCTGATCTAAGTGACTGGTGGAAAGTTTTGCGTCCTCTGCTTGCTGACCAGAGTATCGATCAAGCTCTTGGAAGCAAGGATGGTGCGCTCATTAAACTTGTTAGTAGTCAGGTCGCCCTAGTGCAGAATTTGGGAGAGCTCAGGAACAAAGTAGGCTCAGGCCACGGCAAATCAGAGAATCCTGCGGGTTTGGCACCTTCACATGCGCTTCTTGCCGTTGACACAGCCCACACGCTAACTCGCTTTCTTGCCAGTGAAGTAGTTCGATCGAAATAGTCCTCTTGTCGTGGAACAGTGCCGCGACCCTACTGATAAGTGAAGTTTCAGCGATATTACCAAAGCTTTGTTCTGATCGGCTCAAAACGGACATTGGCCTTCAATAGGCAGTAATCTTTGATTATGGTTGAACTCTCTGACTTGGTAGAACAGTACGGTTCATTAGCAAAAGACTTGCTCAATGGCCCTGGTGAGCCTGAAGCTGCTTTGTCTCAGCCGGTGACAGAGCTAGTCACTGGAATATCGAGTGATCTGCTCGGGCTTAAGACTGTGATGCACAAGGAAGTCCGCGAAGATTCCGGCACGGTTCGACCTGACTATGGCGCACGAGTTAACGGACTCATGACAGGGCATATCGAGCTGAAAAAGCCAGGCACTTCTCTTGATCCCACGACCTATGCCAAAACATCACATAACGCTAAGCAATGGCAACGGCTGCGCAACCTTCCTAACCTTCTCCACACGAATGGTACCGACTGGCGGTTGTGGCGCTATGGGGAACTGATCGCTGATTCCACGCTGCACACTCCCAGTTTGGCTCTGCACAAAGGAAAGCTAACCGCTCCGGCTTCTTTCCTTCCCCTGATGACAAACTTCCTCACCTGGACTCCTACACCGATTACGTCTGTCGGCCGGCTCGTGGACACTATCGCTCCCCTAGCTGTGTTGCTACGGGAAGAAGTCTTAGAATCCCTCAAAGCTGACCGTCGGTTCGCCAAAGCAAATAACATCGACCCTTCAATGCGCCCGTTCGTTGGTTTGCACCGCGACTGGCGCGCAAGCCTTTATCCTCGTGCCACTGACGAAGAATTTGCTGATGGGTTCGCTCAAACCGTCGTATTCGCTCTCGTCGTTGGGTTGTCTGAGGGGATTGAGCTCGAAGGGTTGAAGATCCCAGAAATTGCTAAACGGCTAAAGGCTAATCACACTCTGCTGGGGCGTGCTCTGGATCTACTCACTGAGCACATTGCTGAGTCGACCGTTGGGTTGGCGATTGAAACTATCGTCCGGGCGCTCTCGGCCGCGCGTTGGCAGCATATCTCTCAGGGTCGCCAAGATGTTTATCTTCATCTTTACGAGCATTTCCTGAGTGCTTATAACCCTGAACGACGCAAGCAATCTGGTTCGTTCTATACACCGGTTGAGGTAGTCGATTCGATGACTCGACTCACCGATGAAGCGCTTAAAAAGTATCTGAACACACCTGATGGTTTATCGGCAGATACTGTCGCTGTCATCGACCCAGCGATGGGCACCGGCACTTACCCTCTTTCGGTACTTCGCCAGGTTGCAGATAACTCGTTGAAATATGGGCAAGGTGCGGTAAGCGATGCCGTAACTTCAGCTGCGCAGCGGCTTTACGGTATCGAACTACAATCCGGTCCGTTTTCGGTCGCAGAGCTGCGCCTTACTCAGGCAATTCGTGATTATGGTGGTTCACTTCCTGAAGGTGGATTGAATCTTTATGTTGCCGATACTTTGGAAGATCCGAAGTCAGGTTCGTCGCGTCAGCTGAGCTATACCTTGCAGCTAATCGCTGAGCAGCGCCAACGGGCGAACAAGATGAAAGTCGAAACACCTATCCAGGTATGCATCGGCAACCCTCCCTATAAGGACAAATCCGAGGGTATGGGTGGATGGATTGAACACGGCGATCCACACAGCGACAAGACTCCATTGGATGATTTCCGGTTGCCTGGCAATGGAAGATTCGAGTACGTACTAAAGAATCTGTATGTGTACTTCTGGCGTTGGGCTATGTGGAAGGTCTTTGAAAGCACGCCAGCAAGCCATCATGGCGTTGTCTGCTTCATTACCGCTACGGGCTATTTGAACGGCCCAGGATTCAAGGGAATGCGCCAGTGGATTAGGCAGAACACTTCCCGAGGGTGGATCATCAACCTCACTCCCGAGGGCAAGCAGCCACCGGCGAATACTGCTGTGTTCAACATTGAGACTCCCGTGTCTATTGCGCTGTTCATTCGTGACCAAGCCAATGATTCGTCGCTTCCTGCAGAAATTAAGTACACCGAGCTGCACGGTCTGCGGAAGGATAAATTTGAGTCGCTGTCTCACTTGGATCTTGCTGATGAATCATTCATCCTTGCCGGTGCTGACTGGACTGATGGCTTCGTTCCATCGGCAGGAGAAGAATGGGCTTCCTATCCAGCGTTGAATGATCTTTTCCCTTGGACTGCACCTGGTGTGAAGCCCAATAAGACATGGGTGTATAACCCGAACAAAGAGATCCTTGAACAACGCTGGAACGATCTGATACTTGAAAGCGACAGAGAGCTTAAAGCCATTAAGTTCAAAGAAACAAGTAGCACCGGACTGCACCTGACTAAAAAGCTGCCACTAATAGGGCCAGACACAGAGCAACAGACACAGGACGCTTTCGACTCCGTGTCATGGCCTCACACGCCAGCCATTGTTCCTGTCGGTTACCGTTCCTTTGATCGTCAGAGCATTATTGCTGATAGTCGTTTGTTGCACCGCGCTAGTCCTGATTTGTGGGCTGCGCGCTCGGATGGCCAAGTTTTCATGGTTGAGCAGCACGCCCATGAGCCTGGGCGCGGCCCAGGCATCATGTTGTCGCATCTGATTCCTGATATGGATTACTTCAATAATCGTGGTGGCCGCGTCTTACCGATGTTCAACCCTGATGGTTCACCAAATGTCGCGCTGGGGATACTCGAAGCACTTTCAGAACGGTTCGGGGTATCCATTCAAGTCGAAGACTTGGTTGCTTACGTGGCGGGGGTTTCGGCGCACGCGGGTTACGTGGAACGGTTCAGCGAAGAAGTAAAATACGGTGCTAATCGTCTTCCGATTACTAATGATCGCGGTTTGTGGGATGACGTTGTTACCGTCGGCCGCTTGGTGATTTGGCTGCACACGTTCGCTGAACGTGGCACAGCACCAGCTGGATCATCGGGCGTGTTCGATCAAGTCACTGATGCGGTTTTGCCGTCATATGACGTGGCAGTTGGCAGCGCGATGCCTGAAACTGCGAGCTATGATCCGCTGACTCGAACGATTTCTTTGGGTGCTGGCCAGTGGTCGAATGTTGATCCGCGTGTCTGGTCTTATGCCGTTGGTGGCCGTGAGGTCATCGAGTCCTGGGTGGGGTATCGCCGGAAGAAGCCGAAGGGCAAACGAACTTCGCCGTTGAATGATTTGGTCACGACTAACTGGCCGGGTCAGTGGTCGCGTGAATTTTCCGAGCTGTTGGCTGCCCTAACGCATTTGGTGCATTTGGAGGATCAGCAAGCGAATCTGTTGGATCAGGTATTGGATGGCCCGTTGTTGAGTATGGCTGATCTAGAGAACTTAGGCGTTCAATGGCCTAGGACTGCTAGGGATCGTAAACCACGCACTGCGGGTGGTTTGTTCTAGTAAAAGTGCGGGAAGCGATAGCTTCCTGCACTTGCTAGTTTCGGTGCACACTTTGCGGTTGTGTAGGTGACATGCGGTGAAAATGCCAGGCATGATGGCCACTGCTGTGGCTAGTTTATAGCTGATCCTTGATTGCCCGGATTTCTTCGTCAGTTGCGCCTGGTAGGGCGTAGTGGATTCCGTTTTTGATTTGGATCATGCGTACTACGGGGTCTCCGAGGTCTGCTGCTTTGTTGTTGTAGCCGCTTTGGTAAGCTTCCACCACGTCGCGCACTGAGGTGGCGCCGAATTTTCGGTAGGCTTCCAGGACTACCCGTCCGGTGTCGTCGCCGGGGTGGTGCGTTGTTGGTGAGAGGTCGGCGGCGCTGCCGTCGTGGGCGAGGGCGGCGGCGTAGCGGCCGATGTTCTGCGCTTTGGTGATTAGTTCGTAGCTGCTTTTCATGGTTGTTCTCCTGTTTTTTGAATGTGGATTGTTTCTATTCAGAGGCCGTGCACGTCCCAAGATCGCATGTCGTTTGGTAACTCAGGAACGAAACTTTTGGGTTGTGTGGGGGTGGTCGATTGGTTCCTGCTGTCCACGTGTGTGCAGGAAAAGCGGCGGAGCGGGAGGGCTTTTGCTGTGCATGGGTGGGCAGGAGGTTTATGAAGGTTCCGGTGGCGGGTTATCGAAGCTGACCGACAGGTTGGGTAGCCAGGTTCCGTAGGTCTCGCCCTTTTCGTCTTCCCAGATCACGTGCACCAGGTTCGGGGTGCGCGCTGTAGCGCGCGCCTGGATCTTTGGCGTACCGATGTTTGTGTGTATCGACGCGGTAACGTCTTGGTGGGGCTGAATTGGCTCGTCGGGGAAATCTCCGGGCAGCATTCGCATGACGCGATGTGGTTTGCCCTGGTAAGTGAAGACGTCCCAAGGATTTGGCACCGGAGGTGAGGTTTGAACGCGGCGGCCGGGGGAGCTTGCGGCGGAGGCCGCCGCGTCCGATTTCTGTAGCCGGCCGTCGTTGTTGTGGTGCTGGTAGCACGTTTCCCAGATACTTGTTTCGTTCATGGTGTTTATTGTCCTTGGGTTAGTGATGGGTGTGGGTAGGTGGGGGAAGATTTTTCTTCCCCCACCTACCTTGTTTAGTTGTTTTCTACTCTGGCTTGTTCAGTGCGGTTTGGGTCATCTTTCCGCTGGCGATGACTCGCATGAACAGGATTCCCAGCTCGTGGCTTGGTTCCAGCTCGATTACTTCGGTGAGCGTGGCCATCGCCTCGGTGCTGTTGCCTCGTGTCCAGTGCGCCCATGCTACGGCGCAGAGGATGTTGGCTCGTGCTGTACCGGCGATGTGTGCCAGTGACTCGAACAGCATTGCGTGGCCATCTTCGAGGATCTTTCGATCTTCGACGATTCGGTTGCCTAGCAGATAGTCTGCGACGCTTTTGGTGTCGGTGGCGGTTCCGGCCAGTGCGAGGACTGCCATATCTCGCCCCATCTTCACGCTGAACGTTCCGGCCAGCCATCCGGCCACTTCCGTGGTCACTCCCCCAGCTTCGTTGTAGATCGCGATTTGAGTGGCCATCTCGTGGCCAATCTTTGGTGCGATTTCTTCGATGCTGTTGCCCATGCTGAACATTGCAGTTTCTTGGGCTTCTGCGATGGCCTGCACTTTGGTGCTGGTTTCTTCGCAGTGCTCGATGTCCTTGGCGCGCAGTGGGTTTTTGCCGTGCAGTCGGTTGTCGAGGGTGACGGCTTCGGCTTCAATCTCCTCGTAGGCTACTGCGTCGGTTCCGTCGCCGTTGAAGTCCATGATCTGACCGTTGGCGACGAGTACGGTGTGTCGAACCGGGGTGCCGATCTGCATCATGAGCGTATCCAGTTCGCCGTACATCCGGCCTTTGAGTTCCTCTCGGTCGTCGTAGGCTACCAGTACGGTTGAGTCGATGGCTTGATCGATGACGATCTGGCTGATGATGCCGTGGATTGAGTTGATCCACTGGGTTACATGTCCACCATGTGCGAGGTCTACTCGCAGTGTGGCCACGACGGTCTGCCTTTTGCAGAGCAGGATGGCCACGGAGTTCTGTGGTTCGAACTTCAGGCTGGTGCGGACGAAAGCTACGATGCTGACGTTGCTTGAGATGCTAGTCATGGTGACTGCCCTTCCTTGGTTTTCAACTGGGGCCCTAACTGGTCTTTCCAGCGTGGGTTCCTATCCCCTGTTGATACTTCAATTCTACCAGTTTGCTATCTTGCTAGCAAGCTAGTTTGCTGTTTTTCTTTCATCTTTTTTGCTATCTTTCGAGCATGATAGAAAAATTGCTTGGCAGGTCAACGTAACTTTTACGCGGAATTGCATGGGTTCCCCTTGTTCCGATACATGCCAAAATGCACGTCTGAAAGGTCTGTCAGGGGTGGGCTTTAGCCCATCGCGTAGCGACGCGCAGCGCCCTTGACTGGGCTTTCAGGCGTGCAACAATCGGGCATCGGGGCAAGAGATACCCCTTTTAGAGGATGGCGATTTTATCGGGGCGGAAACCTGACCAGTGGCCTTGATCCGTGACCACTGCCGGGGCTTGGGTGTAGCCCAGCGAGCGAACATATTCGAGCGCTTCGGCATCTTGGCTGATATCGATTTTTTCGTACTTGATGCCCTTTTTGTCTAGTGCCCTGTAGGTGGCGTTGCACTGCACGCAAGAGGGGTTGATGTAGACGGTGGCGGTGGTTTTCATGGCTTCCTCCTGCGGTGTTATTCCTGGGCTTCTAGAGTGGTGATTTCTTGGGGGCTGAGCTTGTGGGCGAAACTGCATTGCCCGAACTCTGTTGCTGCTGCGGTGGCTTCTTCTTCGGTGTTGTAGAAACCGAGGATCTGGGTCACTGAGCAATTGAGTACGGCATACGGGGCAACGGTAGCCATTGGCGGCCTGCTTTCAGTGAGGTGGGTTGCCCCGCCTTTCGGCGGGGCTATCGGCTAGTCGTTGGGAAGTCCTCGCTATTGCGCGGGTAGTTTCTCGAATTTCTCGGGAACCCCTTTAGGGCCATCGCTCTGGCCTGTTTTCCAGAAGAAATGGGCGTCGCGGTCGATGGCTTCCTTGCACGCGTCCAGGTTGTCGAAATACTTGGTGGTGGTGTCGCCCTCGACGTAGAGGCCATAGCCGAAGTGGCGTTTTCCGTTGGCATCTTTGGCTTGTCGGGCGAAGCCGATGATGTACGGCCATGCACCGAAGTCGTAGCCTTCGCCTCCCCACTGTGCGATGACTGTCCACCCGGCACTCTTGGCCGTGTCCATGTAGTCGTACCCGTCTCCTGCGCGATCATCGAGCGGTAGCTGTGGGCCAGCGAATACGTTGCTAGTCATGGTGACTACCCTTCCTTGGTTTTCAACTGGGGCCCTAACTGGTCTTTCCAGCGTGGGTTCCTATCCCCTGTTGATACTTCAATTCTACCAGTTTGCTATCTTGCTAGCAAGCTAGTTTGCTGTTTTTCTTTCATC
>Ga0308166_1001691_pt1 | contig 22569 bp, 20 predicted proteins | sample PhyCR2_2_FD_202137 | JGI IMG/M metagenome (GOLD analysis project Ga0308166, IMG submission 202137) | Phyllosphere microbial communities from UC Gill Tract Community Farm, Albany, California, United States - DLSLCC.R2 | ecosystem: Host-associated > Plants > Phyllosphere > Unclassified | place... | reverse complement strand
GCGGCGCTGCTGCTGGCCGCCTGCGGCGAGGTCGATCAGGCCAAGCAGGGCGCCGGCGTGGAACGCGGCGACCAGGCGGCCTACACGGGCGCGCATGGCACGATCCCGGCCAAGGGCTGGGAAGCGGGCAACCGCGGCGCGTGGGAAAAGCAGATCCGCACCCGTGGCCAGCTGCAGAACGAGTACAACCGGATCGCCCGTTGAGGCAGGAGACGACTATGCAACGATGGTTAGCCATGCTGGCGCTGTGCTGCGCCGCCGCTGCCGGCAGTGCGTCGGCACAGACTGCGCCAGTGACGGCGGCAACGTCGACGGAGAAGCCGGCGCTGCCCGCGGTCATGCCGGCGCAGGCCGACGCGCCCGTCGCCAATGCAGGACCGGGCGCGCAAAGCACCTCGGCACCCGCCAATGGCGGCGTAACGGCCGGCGCGCCGCAGGTCGAGTCGATCGACATCCTGAAGCAGAACCAGGCCGAGCGCACCCGCGCCCAGCCTGGCAATGCGGCGCCCGTGTGGCGCAAGGTGGTCGAGGGCACGGAACATTATTCCAGCCTGCCGTATCGTGAGGCCGGTGTGCTGATCCAGCCGCGCGCGCAGTACCTGGGCCAGGAGCGTCCCGTGACCGCGGGCGAAGCGTGGCGCCGGTTCCGCAACGGTCCGCTGCTGCATATCGGCGGCTGGATCTTCCTGGCGGCGATCGCGGCCTGCGCGGCGCTGTACTTCATCGCCGGTCCCATGAAGATCAAGGGGCCGCTGACGGGCCGCCTGATCGAGCGCTTCACGCCGGGCGAGCGGTTCATCCACTGGTCCGTGGCGATCACGTTCGTCATCCTGATGGCTTCCGGCCTGACGATGGCGTTCGGGAAGTTCGTGCTGATGCCGGTGCTGGGCCACGCGCTGTTCGGCTGGCTGACGTATGCGCTGAAGACCGTGCATAACTTCGTCGGTCCGCTGTTTGCCGTGTCGCTGCTCGCCATGATCGTCAAGTTCGCGCGCGACAATCTGCCGGCGAAGGCGGACATTGCGTGGCTGCTGTCGCTGGGTGGCGCCATCGGCGGCAAGCATCCGCACGCGGGCCGCTTCAACGGCGGCGAGAAGATCTGGTTCTGGGGCGGCGTGCTGGCAATGGGCGTGCTTGTGACGATTTCCGGCTTCGTGCTGGACAAGATCGTGCCGGGTCTCGACTACACGCGCGGCCTGATGCAGACGTTCAACGTGGTGCACCTGGTGGCCGCATCGCTGGTGATGGCCGCGTCGATGGGCCATATCTACCTGGGCACCGTCGGCATGCAGGGCGCCTACCGCGCCATGCGCGACGGTTATGTGGACGACCAGTGGGCCAAGGAACACCACGACCTGTGGTACGACGATGTGGTGCGCGGTGACGTGCCGCGCGTGCGTTCGCAGGAAGCTGTCGCCGTGGTGACGGCCGCCGTGACGCCGAAGACTGTTTGAGGAGAGACGGATGAAACGTAGTGTATTTGCTGTACTGGCCGCGCTCTGCGTGACGGGCGTCGCGCACGCGAAACTGCCGGTGCCGACGGAGGAGCAGAAAGCCGCCGCCGCCGCCGCGAAGGACAAGGCCGCGTGGGGCGACAAGGTGTCCACGTACAAACTGTGCCAGGCACAGGATCGCGTGGTCGCGTACTATGCGAAGACCAACGCCAATGCGAAGGTCACGCCGGCGGCAACGTCGGCCTGCGTCGATCCGGGACCGTACCAGGCCAAGGCGCAGGCGCAGGCGGAGGTCGGTATCGCCGACTCGAAGCCCGTGCCCGCCGCCGGCGCCATCCAGCCCGGTGCCGTGGCCAAGAAGTAAACACCGTTCCGGGAAAAGAGATGCCGTACCGCCCCCAGTTGTCGAGTGCCAGCGCAGTGCTCACGCGCGAAGTCGAGGTGCTCGACGAGCGGGGGCGCGCGTCCGTCATCGCCATTCCGGCGGAGCGGCCGCTGACGGTGTACGTCGACAAGCGCGAGCTCGTGACGTTGATGACCCTCGGCGGTGCGCCCGAAGTGCTGACCCTGGGCTACCTGCGCAACCAGCGGCTCGTCGCCAGCCTGGAGGACATCGTCTCCGTGCAGGTGGACTGGGACGTGGATGCCGTTGCCGTCACTACGCGCAACGGGATCGCCGGCGTAGAGGAGCGCACGTCGAAAAAGGTCGTCACGACGGGCAGCGGCCAGGGTTCCGTGTTCGGCGGGTTGATGGACGACGTCGACCGCATCGTCCTGCCTCTGGACGCGCGCCTCGCGCAATCCACGTTGTACCGCATTGTCGACGCGGTGCGCAACCAGCCGTCGATCTACAAGCAGGCCGGCTCCGTGCACGGCTGCGCGCTGTTTTCCGCAACCGGAGAGCCGCTGTCGTTTGTCGAGGACGTGGGGCGCCACAATGCCGTCGATGCCATCGCAGGGCAGATGTGGCTGGACGGTACGCCTGGTGCCGACAAGGTGTTCTATACGACGGGGCGGCTGACGTCGGAGATGGTCATCAAAGGAGCGCAGATGGGCATCCCGTTCCTGCTGTCGCGCTCCGGCACGACGCAGATGGGGCATATGGTTGCCGAGCGCATCGGCATGACCTTGCTGTCGCGCTGTACCGGCAAGCATTTCCTGCTGCTGACGGGGCAGGAGCGGTTGCTGTATGAGCCCGGGACGGCCGATGTGGTGCGACGCGGCTGAGCGTTGACAGAAACCCGCTGCGGCGGGTTTTTTTCATGTTCGACGTTGCGGTACTTCGCGGTCGGCTGCACTTCAGACAGCACGTCGGTGCCTGTCCAAAAAAAAACCCGCCGAAGCGGGTTTTCATCAGCAGCCGTGGGGAATTAGCCCAGCTTGGCGCTCGATTTGCGGCGTGCGGTGAAAGCCAGCAGGCCCAGGCCCAGACCCAGCATTGCGTAGGTCGATGGTTCTGGCACAGCTACCACTGCCACGTTGCCCGAGTACGAACCGGCAGCGAAGCCGCTGGCCAGCGTACCATTGACCGTGAAGCCGTAGTTACCGGCTTGCAGCAGGGTTGGCACGCCGAACTGGAAGTAGTTGCCAGCGTCGGTGACGTTGGCAGCCAGGTCGGTGCGAACACCGTTTGCTTCCGAGAAGAGGCTGATGCTGGTGATGTCGAAGTTAGGAGCGATCTGGCCGCCTGGGGCGGTGATGCCCACGATTGCATTGCCGCTGAACCACGAAGCCGTGTCAACCGAGAACAGGAACGTGTCGGTGAACGAGCCGCCGCCGTTGTGGGTGATGCCGTAGGTGGCAACGCCGCCTTGCTGGAACGTGATCGTTTCATCAGCAGCGGCAACGCCGCTTGCCAGCAGGCCAGCGGACAACAGCAGGGAACCGGCGACTTTGCTAAAGAGTGCTTTTTTCATCTATTTACCTTCTTGGTTGTTGGTGGTTGGGTAAAGCGCTTGTGAGCTCTTTGTGAATCTCTCGATGCCGCGATGTGCGTCGCATGTGTCACGCGGATGTTGCGAACGTGTTGTGCATGCGGGCCTCGCAGCCTCTTTTTTTGAGATTACTTAAGTAAAGCATAACACAGACATGTTAGCGTACGACGCCTGTTACAATTTCGTCTAGATAGAAATGCAAGTTTATGTTGCGCTGCGGCGAAAATTTCCAACGGTCAATATCGCGTGTTTTCATAGTAAATTCTGTTCTGCAACTTGAATTTCCTGTCGCATATATAGCGCTGGCTATGTTGCGCTGCGCAAGAAACGACGCGCGACCCGCTTGCTATAGTTGTATAGACGACTTGGCATGCGGCGGTCCCGGCACGCTTCGCTAAACTGCCTCAAGCTCTGCCTCTGCCTCTGCCTCTGCCTCTGCCGGCAGCAGTGCTGCAGCTGTCGCAGCGGCGCCCGGGCGCAAAAAAACCCGCCGAAGCGGGTTCCGGCCGAGATCGGGGTGCGATCAGCCCAGTTTGTTGTTGGTTTTGCGGCGTGCCGTGAAGGCCAGCAGGCCGATACCAACGCCAAGCATGGCGTACGTCGCTGGTTCAGGAACCGGCGTCACGCTCAGGTTACCGGCGTAGGAACCGGCCTGGACGTTCGAAGCCACCATACCCGTCACCGTAAAACCATAGTTGCCGGCTTCCAGCGCGGCCGTTGGGTAGAACGTGATGGCACCGTCGTTGAACGTCGTTTCCAGTTCGGTCCGCTCACCGCCCACTTCCGAGAAGAACACGATGTTGGTGATGTCGACATTGGGCATCAGCGTACCGCTCATGTTGGTGACGCCAACGGCGGCGGAACCGGCGGCCCAGCCGGCCCAGTCAGGCGTGAGCGAGAACAGGAATGTGTCGGTGAACTCTTCGCCAGCGTCGTGGGTGATGCCGAAGAAGCCGACGCCGCCCGCGTTGAGGGTGATGGTTTCGTCCGCGGCTGCAACGCCGGAGGCGAGCAGACCGGCGGACAGCAGGAGAGAGCCGGCTACCTTGCTATAGAACGCTTTCTTCATTTGTTTACCCCTTGATTCGTTGTTGTTACGAAGTAGTAGCTTGACGTCAACAGTTCCCGACCTTATACCTCTGTGTCCCGACGAAAATATAAGTTTAAAGAACTGCTAACATTGTCAATATAGCCCTGCCTTAACGGGGATTCCTTCACTGATGAAACGTGCCTGTTTGGCTTTTACCACGCAAGTTCGTCGGTCCGGGGCAGAGAAAAGCAGTCGACTAAAGTCAAGAATTATATTTTTTCACTTTCGGCATCCACGCACCCTCGACGAATCGATGACGGTGACGTCGGGCGCTGCGGACCGGGCGTGCGTTAGCCAGTAATCCGGTATCTCTATAATGTTCCCATGGACATCAATTCCGACGACCTGAAGACCTTCGTGACCGTTCTCGACAGCGGATCGCTGAGCGCCGCGGCGGTCCATCTGGGCCAGACGACGTCCGGCGTCAGCCGCGCCCTGTCGCGGCTCGAGGAGAAACTGCAGACTTCGCTGCTGACGCGCACCACCCGGCGCATGGAGCTGACGGAGGAAGGCCGGTTGTTCCTCGACAAGGCACGCCGCATCCTCGCCTCCATCGAGGAGGTGGAGGAGTGCATTCGCATCCGCCGCCAACAGCCCGCCGGACGCCTGTGCGTGGATGCGGCATCGCCGTTCATGTTGCACTGCGTCGTGCCCCATGTCGGCGAATTCCGCGCGATGTATCCGGAGATCCGCCTGGAGCTGACCAGCAACGACCGGATCGCCGACCTGATCGAGCACCGCACCGATATCGCCATCCGCATCGGTGCCCTGAACGACTCGACGCTGCACGCGCGTCCGCTCTCGTCCAGCCCGTTGCACGTGCTGGCCAGCCCCGGCTACCTGGCGCGATACGGCACGCCGGCGACCCCGGCCGACCTTGCAGGCCACGTGCTGCTTGGCTTCGTTCAGTACGAGCAGGGTAACGTGTGGCCATTGCGTCATGCCGCCGGCGACAGCCTGCCCGTCGCACCGGCGCTGGCCGCCTCCAGCGGCGAGACATTGCGACAACTGGCGCTGGCGCACCAGGGCATCGTCTGCCTGGCCGATTTCATGACACAGGGCGACATCGCGGCCGGCCGCCTGGTGCCATTGCTGGCGGACTGGAACAGCGGGCAGCGGCAACAGATCCATGCCGTCTATTACCGCAACACCCAGCTGGCGCAACGCATCGCGTGCTTTCTCGAATTCCTGCAACGGAAGCTGTAACAGGGCTTCCGTCCTGCCGTAGGCGCAGTCCCACAATCGAAAAAGCGTGAGTGGCAACACATTTGTACGCTGGCGCACGGTCGCATGCCCTTGCCGCTTTTAAGATGAAGGCGCGTGATTGATGCGCGATTGCAGCGAATCATAAGAAACGACGCATAGCCGCTCGTCCGCAGGCAAGCCGGTCGCCTCAAGCGCCGGCACCAGAATGAGCAAGCCAGATCCGCGCCACCGCTTTGCAAGGCCGGCAGATTCGATGGCTTACAACGATCGTACGAGGAGGTCATCATGACGATGTCGCAAACGAATCACCCTTCCAAGGAAGCGGTGCGTGAATATCTGGAACGCAGGACGCAGGACGTGCAGCCGCCGCCCACGCCGGAAGAAATCCGGCGCCAGCTGGGATGGGGGCTCATGTTCGACGACAAGCACGCCGGCAGATCTTAACCAGAAGAAGGAGAACAGCATGACCAACCGTATCGGCAACAAGGACATCGCCCAGCATCGCAGCAAGGACGAAAAGAAGCGCATCCGCGCCTCGAACATCGCCATGGAAGCCGAAAAGCGTGCAATCGCCCGCGCCAAGTATCGCAACGACATCAAGGGCCGTCCGCCCGTCGCCGCACAGGCCTGACACACCGCCGCACCGCAATCAGCCCACTTTCGAGTGGGCTTTTTGCTGCCCGCGCCGCACCTCGCGTTGGCATCGCCACCCGGCCACGGGCGTTCGCCGACCCGGCGCCGCCGTTCGCCGAAAAGCCGTTTTCCGCCGCACCGCTCTGGCGTATCGTTCGTCCATCCACTTCAGGGAGCGCCGAATGAACTGTATCGACCGCGGTACCGACCCGTATTCCGCCCAACGCCAGCGACGCCAGATCATCTGGGGCGTGACGCTGATTGCGTTCGGCGTCGCCTATCTGCTGCAGCGCGACGATGACGCCGCCGTGGCCCGCCTGTGGCAGTACTGGCCATGGGTCCTCGTCGCCTTCGGCATCAACAACATGCTGCCGCCGACGGACGGCCGGCGCTGCGTCGACGGCCTGTCCCAGGTGCTGTTCGGCGCGTGGTTCTACGTGACGATGGAAGGCTGGTGGGGACTGACCTTCCGCAACAGCTGGCCTTTGCTTATCATTGTCGGCGGGCTGGGCATGGTGCTGCAGCCGCTCGCGACGCGCTGGTTCCCGCGCCGCCAGGAGGAGCAATCATGAAGACGCAATGCAACGGCCAGCACGTGGCGGCGCAGGTGGTCGTCGGCATCGCCGTCATCGCCATCGGTTTCCTGTTTCTGTTCGATAACCTGGGTTGGCTGCACCTGGACATGGGGATGCAGTTCTGGCCCATCGTCCTGATCGCCGCCGGAGTGCTGAAGATCACGCAGTCGCGCTCGCGCCAGGGCACCGCCGTTGGCGGCTTCCTGCTGGTGTTTGGCGCCGTCATGCTGCTCAAGGGCCTGGACGTGCTGGACATCGGCTGGAACGTGCTGGCGCCGGCGCTGATGATCGGCGCGGGTTTCGTACTGGTGCTGCGTTCCGCCACGCGCGGGCAGCGCCACGGGCCCGGATTCGACAAGGCTGGCGCGATGACGGCGGACGCGCAGGACAGCACGGTCAACCTGACAACCGTGCTGGGAGCCTACCGCCGCCGCGTGACGACGCAATTCTTCGGCGGCGGCGACATCACCGTCATCATGGCCGGCTGCGACCTGGACCTGCGCCAGGCATCGATCGACGGCGTCGCCGTGCTGAACGTGTTCGCGCTGATGGGCGGCATCAACATCAAGGTGCCGCTGGACTGGACGATCGAGATGGAGGGTGTGCCGCTGGTGGGCGGCTTCCAGGACTTCACCGTACATCCCAAGGATGGCGGCAAGCGCCTCGTCGTGCGCGGCAGCGTCGTCATGGGTGGACTGGACGTGCGCAACTGATGGGACCACCGCTGTCGAACCGGCGCGGCGCGCTGTTGTGCCTCGTGGCGTGGCTGCTGGTCGGCATGGCGCTGGGTGGCATCTGCGCGGCACTGGCGCCGGCGCGGCTCGTCCACGCGCTGCTGCTGACGGTGCCGACGACGGTGGTGTATGGCATCGCCGCCGGGTTCTCGACGTACTACCTGTGCCGCGCCAATCCCATCGGCGCCAGGCCGCCCGCAATGATCGTGCTGATGGTGTCCGCGGCCGCCGTGCTGGCGGGCTTCATGTGGCTGGCCGTGCTGCAGGGATTCAACGAGCTGTCGCTGAGCGTGGGTGCCGGGATGCGCCTGTCGGCCGAGCTGACGGCATTGCTGTTCGCATTGGGTGTGCTGCTGTATGGGCTGCTGGCCGCCATCCACTACCTGGCCATCGAACTGGGGCGGGCGCGCGGCGCGCAGCGGCGCGAACTGGAATCGCGCGTGACGGCGCAGGAAGCGGAGCTGCGCATGCTGCGCATGCAGATCGATCCGCACTTCCTGTTCAACAGCCTCAATTCCATCAGCGCGCTGACGTCGCAGGACCCGCGCGCGGCACGCGACATGACGTTGCAACTGGCCAGCTTCTGCCGCCACAGCCTCGCGCTGGCCGCGCAGCGCAAGGTCACGCTGGAGCAGGAAATGACGCTGATCCGCCACTTCCTCGCCATCGAGAAGGTGCGCTTCGGAGAACGCCTGGTGACGGAGGAAGCGCTGGAGAAGGGCGCACTGGCCTGCCTCGTGCCGCCGATGATCATCCAGCCGCTGGTGGAAAACGCCGTCAAGCACGGCATCGGCGGCTTGCCCGAGGGCGGCCTGGTACTGGTGGCAGCATGGCGCGACCGCGACAGCCTGCGCATCACCGTCAGCAACGCCGTCGATCCGGCCGCGGGATCGGGCACAGGCCTCGGCACGGACAACGGCATCGGCCTGGCCAATGTGCGCCAGCGCCTGGCCTGCGCCTATCCCAACGCGGCATCGCTGACGTGGAAGCGCGAGGACGGCACGTTCGCTGTCGACATCGTGCTGCCGGCGCAACTGGGCGAGGAATGACGTGAAAACGATCATCGTCGACGACGAACCGCTGGCGCGCGGCATCGTGCGCGAGTATCTGTCCGCGCATGGGGACGTGGACATCGTGGCCGAATGCGGCAACGGCTTCGAAGCCGTCAAGGCGATCGCCGAAACCGCGCCGGACCTGGTGATCCTGGACATCCAGATGCCGAAGCTGGACGGCTTCGAAGTGCTGGAGCTGGTGGGCCCGCGCGGCCCGCGCTTCATCTTCGCCACCGCGTACGACGGCTATGCCATCCGCGCCTTCGAGGTGCGCGCGCTGGATTATCTGCTGAAGCCCTTCAGCCAGCAGCGCTTCGACCAGGCGCTGGAGAATGCCCGCGCCGCCATCGCCGCCGCAACGCCGTCCGCCGCGGTCGACAGCCTGGCGCGGGATGCCGCGCTGCGCGAGCGTCCCGTCGAACGCGTGCTGATCCGCGATGGCGCAAAGGTGCACGTGATCGCCTGCGCACGCATCGACTGCGTGCAGGCGCAGGACGATTACGTGGAGATCCGCGCCGAGGGGCGCGCCTACCTGAAGAACCAGCCGCTGTCGGAACTGGAAAGCCAGCTCGATCCGGCGCGCTTCCTGCGCATCCACCGCTCCTGGCTGGTGAACATCGAAGCCGTCAGCCGCATCGAACAGCCCACGCGCGACAGCCACGTGGCCGTGCTGAAGGACGGCAGCCGCGTGCCCGTCAGCCGCGGCGGGTACCAGAAGCTGCGGGCGGCGATGGACTAGCCGGGCCGCGCCGCGCCGATACGCCACCAGGCCGGCAGCAACGCCTGGATCTCCGGCCTTCCGAAGCGGTCGTCGATCAGGTGCACGGTGCCCCGGTCGGTGGTCGTGCGGATCACGCGGCCAGCCGCCTGCACGACCTTCTGCATGCCCGGATACAGATACGTGTAGTCGTAACCGGCGCCGAAGATCGTCTCCATGCGCTGGCGGATTTCCTCGTTGACGGGATTGAGTTGCGGCAGGCCGAGGGTGGCGATGAACGCGCCGATCAGCCGCGCGCCCGGCAGGTCGATGCCTTCGCCGAACGCGCCGCCCAGCACGGCGAAGCCGATGCCGCTGCTCTCCAGCGTGAAGCGCTCGAGGAAGGCGCCGCGCGCGTCTTCGTCCATGCGCCGCGACTGGCGCCATACCGTGACATCGGGATGGGTCGACGCGAACAGGTCCGCTGCCTTTTCCATGTAGTCGAAGCTGCTGAAGAACGCCAGGTAGTTGCCCGGCTGGCGCCCGTACTGCTCGCCCATCAGCGCGGCGATGGGGGCCAGCGAACGGTCGCGGTGCTGGTAGCGCGTCGAGATGTGGCCCGCCACGTGCACGGCCAGCTGGTCGGCCACGAACGGCGAATCGACGTCCACCCACGCCGTCCCGGGCGGCATGCCGAGCGTGTCGGCATAATAATTCCAGGGACTCAGCGTGGCGGAGAACAATGCAACCGAGCGGGCCTGCGCGAAGCGCGGCTGCAGGAACGGCGCCGGTACGATATTGCGCAGGCACAGCGTGGAGTCGCTCTTGCCGGCGCGCGTGGTTTTCAACGTGACGTCGAACAGCGAGTGCGCGCCGAAGCTCTCCGCCAGCCGGGCGAAGTGCAGGCCGTGGAAGTAGAAATCCAGCACGTCCGCATCGAACCAGGCCGGGTTTTCCGCCATGTAGTCGCCGATCGCCGTCGTTGCCGTCTGCAGCGCGTTCATGAACTTTTCCGGCAGGTCCGGGTAGCCGCGGTATTCGGCTGTCTGCTCCTTTTCCAGCGCCAGCCACTGGCGGTGCACGCGGTCGAGCGCCTTTGTCAGCGCGGCCGGCGCGGTCTTGCGCAGCACGCGCAACGTGCCGTGTTCCAGCTCCGCCGAATACATGCTGCGCGCACGGGAAACCATATTATGCGCCTCGTCCACCAGCACGCTGACCTTCCAGTCGTTCTGCACCGTCAGCGCGTGCAGCAGCGCCGTGAAGTCGAAATAGTAGTTGTAGTCGCCGACGATGACGTCGGCCCAGCGTGCCAGTTCGCTTTGCAGGTAGTACGGGCAGATGCCGTGTTCCAGCGCCGCCGTGCGTACGCAAGCGCGGTCCAGCATCGGCAACTGCAATGCCGCTGCGCGCGCGGCGGGCAGGCGGTCGTAGAAGCCGCGCGCCAGCGGGCAGGCGTCGCCGTGGCAGGCGTTGTCGGGGAACTCGCAGGCGCGGCTTTTCGCCGTCAGCTCCAGCGTGCGCAGCGGCAGCGCCGGGGCGCCGGTGCGGATCGTGGACACGGCGTCCAGCGCCATCTGCCGGCCCGACGTTTTCGCGGCCAGGAAAAAGATCTTGTCGAGACCATGTTGCGGGGCGGCTTTGAGCAGCGGGAACAGGCTGCCGATGCTCTTGCCGATCCCGGTCGGCGCCTGTGCCAGCAGCGCGCAGGAACGGCTGCTGGCCTTGAACATCGCCTCGGCCAGTTCGCGCTGGCCCGGCCGGAAGTCGGGGTGCGGAAAGCGCAGCGCGGCCAGTTGCGCGTCGCGCGCGGCGCGGTGCGCCAGTTCCTGTTCGGCCCACGCGACAAACGCGGCGCACTGCGCCTCGAACACCGCCTGCAGCGCCCCGGCGTCGTGGTCTTCCGTCAGGTGCGTTTCCTTCTGGCTGGCGATATCGTAATAGACCAGCGCCAGGCGCACCGAGGCCAGCCCGCGCGCGGCGCACAGCAGGTGGCCGTACACCTTCAGCTGCGCCCAGTGCAGCGCGCGGTGGTTGGCCGGCATGCGCGCCAGGTCGCCCCGGTACGTCTTCACTTCTTCCAGCTGGTTGCGCTTCCGGTCGTAGCCGTCGGCGCGGCCGCGCACGTGCAGCGGCCCCCAGTCGCCGGAGAGAGCGATCTCGCGCTCGTAATCGTCGTCACGCCGGGCGCTGACGATGGCATGGCCGGCAATGCCTTCCTGCGCCGTGGGCGACGGCGTGAAGCGCAGATCGAGGTCGCCCGTCTTGGCCGTGAACTCGCACAGCGCCCTGACGGCGACGGTGTAAGTCGTCACGCCTGCCATTGCAGATAGCAGACGGTGACGGGCATGCGATGCTGCGCGCAGTAGTCGATCCAGCGCAGCTGGTTGTCCTGCAGGCGGTCGCCCGGCCCCTTTACTTCGATCATCTGGTAGCGCCGCTCCGCGGGCCAGAAGCGGATCAGGTCCGGGAAGCCCGTGCGGTTTTCCTTGACGTCCGCCAGGATGCGCTGGAACGAGACCTTCAGGTGCTGCGGCGGGATGCAGTCCAGCGCCAGCTCGAGGAGCCCGTCATCCAGGCCGCCCCAGTAGACGAACGGCGACGAGATGCCGTCCTTGGCGGCGCGGTTGGCGCGGATGACGTCGCGCCAGCTGCCGTCCTCAAACCGGGCGAAGCAGGCGGCAAAGCGGTCGGCGCGGCGGTGCTGGAAGTCGGCGCTGTGCAGGTCCGCCGGGCCGTGGTGGAACGGGTGGAAGAACGCGCCCGGCACGGCCGCGAAGATCGCATCCCAGCACAGCAGGCCGAACAGGGAGTTGATCAGCGTGTTCTCGACATAGAACACGGGCGCCTCCTGCTGCGTCAGGTGGTCGCGCACGACGCCCTCGACCCACCAGTCCTGCGCCGGCATCGGCAGGCACAGGTCGAGGCGGTCGACGGCCGTGCGCCGCCGCGTGGCCCCGCCGGGATGACCGAGGCGGCGCGCCAGCCGCGGCGCGATGCGCAGCAGGTGCTGCCGTTCCGCCTCGCTCTCCAGCGACGCTTGGGCGCGTGACAGCAGCTCCCACGCGGGACCGTACTGTTCGTCCTTTTCCAGCACGCGGATCGTGCGGGCGCGGGCACCGGGCCAGGCGCAATCGGCGTAGACGGCCAGCGCACCGGGCCAGTCGCGCAGCTTCTCCAGGTGCTGGCCCATCTGGAACAGCAGCTTGTGGCGGCGCCCGCGCAGCCATTCGTTGTCGACGCTTGCCGGCGGCACGTCCGTCAGTACGGCCAGCGGATCCTCGCCCGCGCCGAAACGTTCGCGGCAGGCGTGCAGCAGCAGGTATTCGTCGATGTCGCGGCGCGTGCGGAACGCCCGCGCCGATGGCGCGAAGTCGACTTTCTCGAAGCGGTAGACACCCAGGTCGGACAACACGAACTCCGTCCAGTCCTGGTGGTAGTTACCGAAGAAGATCAGGCGCAGCCGGTCGCACAGCGGCTGGGCCGCAATATGATAAAGGGCATCGTCGCAGTCCTGCCACCACGCGGAGAACGGCCGCGGCTCGGGATGATGGGGCCGCAGCGCTTCCAGCTGGTCGGCCTTGCGCGCGGCGCGGGCGGCGCCTTCGAGACGGAACACGTGGCACAGCTCGGGCTTTTGCAGCAGGTCGAACAGCTCGTCCAGCGTCACGTGCGGATCGGCCACGATCCAGCCCAGTTCCGCCAGCGGGCCGGCGGCGGCGCGGGCGCAGCCGATTTCGTCGTACGTGAGCTTACTGGCACGGAACAGGGAACCCTTGCGCATGACCATGCGGACGAACAGCGCACGCGCGTTCTGCGGCAGGGTAGGGAAGACGTCGATGAACGTGCGCTCGTCGGCATCCAACAGGTCGCCGTAGCGTTCACCGATCCACGCCAGCACCCGGTGGAAGTTGTCGAGGTAGTAGAACGGGTTTTCCAGTACGGGTTTCATCGGGACTGCGGGGGAGGGCGGGATCACTGTATCTTTATACAGTTTATCCCGTCCGCCCCCGCTTGCCCAGCGTTTTTTCCGTCAGGCCTTGTTCTGCTCCTCGGCGGCCTTGCGGTCCGCCAGCGTGGCGGCCTGCGCCAGCTGCTCCTCGAACGCGGCCACGGCCTGGCGCGTGGCCGTCGTGACCTGCTCGTAGCCCTTGAAGGCATTGTCGATGGCCGCCTTGACGATCTCCACGGCGTTTTCGGAACCGGGGCGGACGTTTTTCGTCACGTCGTAGATCAGGGCCGACAGGTTGCTCTTTGCCTCGGCCAGGTGGGCGTCCGCCGCGCGCGTGAATTCGTTGTGGATGTCGGCGATGATCTGGCTCAGCTGCTGGTTATAGCCGACCAGGTTCGTCAGGTTGTGCATCTTCGCGCTGGCTGCCGCCATGGCCGCCTTCGGATCGCTGGCCTGGCTGGCGTCGCGCCCGGCCGCCAGCGAATTCTCGATGCCCGTCCTGGCGGTGTTCATGTTCAGCTGGACGACCTGCTCGAGGCCTTGTACCGCCTTGTTCGTCAGCGTGTTGAACGTCTCGAGCTGGAACTCGAACAGGGCTTTGGTGGCCTGGGCAAACTGCTCTGGATTCTGGAACATGTGTCTTCCTCCAAAAAGTGCAACGGTGGGGGCAATGAAGTACCGGCTTGACAGGATATTATCATTGTCGCTTCATTATCTGGTACGGAAGGGTTTCTCGCAACGGGCATCCCGGTAAGGACCCAGCAATTTGCGCCAGCCCGGTCCCAGCGGCGTCTGCGCGCAGACCTTGTTGCCGGTCGTGACGCTCTCCCACAGCCACCACGGCGCTGGCGCGGCGATGGCGGCGCGACAAAGAACGACGGCGAGGACGACGGCGAGCGGGGCGGCAAGGAAGACGAACGAGCGCGGGACGGTCATGGTGCGATGGCGGGCAGGGTCAGCGTAAAGGTGGTGCCACGGCCCGGCTCACTTTGCAGCGCGATGCGTCCGCCCAGCACGCCCGTGACGATATTGTGGGTCAGGTGCAGGCCCAGGCCGAGGCCCAGTCCGATGCCGGGAACGGCGCCGGCGCTGCCGCCGGGGCGGGTCGTGAAGAAGGGATCATACACCCTGGCCAGGTGCTCGGGCGCGATGCCGGCGCCGTCGTCCGTCACGGACAGCGCGATCGTCGCCGCGTCCACCGCGCGCGCGGCAATGGTGATGGTGCCTTCGCCGCGGCCCGCCAGGCCATGGGTGACGGCATTCTCGAACAGCGCCGCGATGGCCTGGCCCAGCGGACCGGGATAGCTGTCCATGTTCAGCGCGGCCGCCACTTCCTGCACCACGCGCGGCCGCGGCGGCGGCGTGGAGGCCTGCAGCGGCAGCACCAGTTCGGCGATGAATTCGTCGAGGCGGAAAGCACGCCGCTGCGAACTGGCCGTATCGACGGCGACCTGCTTGAAGCCGGCGATCAGGCGCGCGGCCCGCGTCAGGTTGCGGATGACGACGCCGTCCGCCTCGTCGGCCTGCTCGATGTACTGTTCCAGGTCGGAGCGGTGCAGCCCCGCGTGCAGCCGGCTGCGCAGCGCGGCCAGGTGTTCGCTCATCGTCGTGGCCACCGTCAGGCTGTTGCCGATCGGCGTATTCAGTTCGTGGGCGACGCCGGCCACCAGCGCGCCCAGCGCCGCCAGCTTGTCGCGCCGTACCAGTTCGTCCTGCGTCAGGCGCAGGTTGTCGAGGGCGTCGGCCAGGCTGGCGCTGGCCTGCTCGGCCACCTCCTTGGCGCGTCGCAGCTCCGTCGTGCGGGCCAAGACCAGTTCTTCCAGGTGATCGCGGTGGCGTGCCAGTTCCGCCTCGCGCCGCGTGCGTTCGATGGCGATGCCGGCCAGGTGCACGGCCACCGTGATCAGGCGTTCGTCCTCCGTGCGGGGCAGGCGCCGGTCGCGGTAGTAGATCGCGAACGATCCCAGCACCGTGGCGCCGTCGCCGAAGATCGGCACCGCCCAGCAGGCGCGTACGCCGTGCTCGTTGGCCAGGTTGCGATAATCTTCCCACAGCGGGTCGCGCGCGATGTCGGCCACGATCACGGGCTCGCGCCGGTACATCGCCGTGCCGCACGACCCCGTGCGTGGACCGATGACGACACCGTCCAGCGCCGTCAGGTACGAAGCCGGCAGGCTCGGTGCGGCGCCGGCGCGGATCGTGCGGCCATCCTCGTCCAGCAGCAGCACGGTGCAGACGAGGCCCGGCGCCTGGCCTTCCACCAGCAGCAGCAGGCGGTCGAGGGTCTCGCGCAGCGGGGCGCCCCGTGCCACCAGTTCCAGCAGCGCGTTCTGGCCCGTGCGCAGTGCCTCGGCCAGGCGCTGGCCGGTGACGTCGACAAGGCGCATGTGCAGCAGCCGCATGCCGTCCTGATCCAGCATCACGGCGCGGATCTCGCAGTCGACGACGCGCCCGCTGCTGTGCCGGAACGACATCGGGTGCACGCGCACTTCGCCGCCCAGCACCTTGTGCAGCAGGGCGTCGATGGCCTCCTGCGACGGGGTGCCGTCCGGCTGGTGCGGCGGGCACAGTTCCGCCAGGCGCAGGCGCATCAGCTCCGCGCTGGAGCGGCCGAACATGCGCTCGGCATTGCGGTTGACGTCCACGGGCGTGCCGCGCGCCGCGTCGAACAGCATGATGGCGTCCGGCGACCCGGCCAGCAGCGTGTGGTAGTTCACCGCCAGCGCGCGCATGTCCGGGCCGCCGTGGCCCGGCGTGTCGGGCCACGCGTGACGCACGGTCAGTTCGATCTGGATTTTTTCGACGATGTCTTCGGGCGGGCAGGGCAGGCGGATGTAGCCGACGGCGCCGGCGGCCAGCGCGCGTTCGCGTTCCTCGTCCGACGGCGCGGCGGACATGGCCAGTACGGGCAGCTGGCGCGCGGCCACGCCCTGCACGAGCCGCTGGCACAACTCCAGCCGCGCGCTGCCCGCCAGCGCCACGTCAAGCAGCACCATCGCCACGCCGCCGGCGGCGATGGCGGCCAGCGCCGCATCGCCGCGGTTCACGACGTCGACCCGGAAGTCGAGCCGCGACAGTGTCTGTACCAGCGTGGCATGCTCGCCGCCACTGACGATCAGGATGGTATGCAGCGTGTCGGGAAGGTTCAGTTGCGTCATGGCTGCCGGGGTCGATGCCGATGACGCCAGTGTAGACCAAGCAGGTGATCACAAGCAGCACTGGAGGTATTAGGGACAAGGCCTGTCCCCGACGTTTACCCCAACCCGCCAACGTCACAGTCGAAGTCGCAAGCCACAAAGAAAAACGCCGCGGACCTGTTACAGTCGGCGGCGTTCTTCAGCGTATCCGGTAGAGTGGTGCCCACGGAGGGACTCGAACCCCCACACCTTGCGGCACATGGACCTGAACCATGCGCGTCTACCAATTCCGCCACGTGGGCACTGGTACTTCAACTAGCTGTATCGAAAAACAGGACTTGGTGCCCACGGAGGGACTCGAACCCCCACACCTTGCGGCACATGGACCTGAACCATGCGCGTCTACCAATTCCGCCACGTGGGCCCTGTCTTTCTTTACTTCGTTGCGGTGTTCAGCAACAGAAGGCACGCATCTTAAAGTACCGAACCGGATCGGTCAATGGTCATTTTGTGCCTTTCCGAAAGATTGTCTGGCGACGGATCGCGCGTCGCCCCAGCAACAGCAATCCGGCGCCCAGCATGGCCGCCGACGAGGGCTCCGGTATCGCCGGCACGTCCCAGCCGATGGCGTCCATCGCCAGCAGGTCGTTCTGTGAAATCCGCAGCAGTTCGCCCATGCCGGCGGTGGGGTCCATCAGGCCGATGAACAGGTCGTCCTTCCAGTGGCTGGCCTGGCGGCCCTCGCCATGCAGCACGCCGGTGGAAAAGAGCGCGCCCGGCGTGGCGCCGCCATCGAGCGAGAAGTATTTCGCCCGGTCGTCCGCCGTCCAGTCGATCACGCCTGCTGCCCGGCTGGCGTCGGAATAGCGGAACATGTCGAGGCCCGAGACGTAGGTGAACTCGTCGTCGTTGAAGAAGTTCGGCGCATCCGAATTGAAGTCAAGAATATCGACACCGCTGATGAAGCCCAGCGTGTGGCCGATCTCGTGGGCGGCCACGCCGACGAAGTCGAAGGCATCCGGATTGATGCCGTCGCGCGGGTTGAAGTCGAACGTGTAGTTGCTGCTGAACTGAATGAAGCCGTCGCATGGCCCGATGCAGTTCGACAGCGACTGCGGTGCCGGCGCCAGGCCCAGCGCCTTCGCCTCGGCGGTGGCGATGCGGATATTCGTGTTGTTGGCGTCGCCGTCGTTGTCCACGTACGGGACAGGGCTGCCCAGGCCGTTCGGGCTGTTGGCCGTGCGATTGAGCAGCATGCCGAAACTGGCGCCGGGCGCCAGGCTGCCAACGGCCGTGGTGTCGTAGCCTGTCGTGATATCGGCCGCCAGCGCACTGCGGAAGGCACTGTAGCTGTACAGCTGCTGGGCCGACTGGGCCTGGCCCAGGATGCCGGGGTCGAGCGGGTTGAAGCCCACGGTGAGGTTGATCGTCACATTGTCGTTCAACAGGCTCGACCAGCGGGCCGCCGCGTCGATGAAGCCCTGCTGCGCCTGCATCGAAGTACCGGGGATAAACGAAAAGTTGAACGTCGGTGCGGCAACAGCGCTGCTGGCTGCGGCTGCGGTGGCCAAAGTGATGGCAGTGAGCAAGGTCTTCATGTCGGACTCCCGTAAGGTGATGACGGGAGGGGCAGTACGCAAAAAGCGTGCACAGCGGTTGAGCTGACGGGGGAGTGCAAGCGCATGCGGGTTCTTGCGGACGGGACTGTCAAGGAGTCCGACGGCCGCGGCACCGGGATGGCGGCGGATTGGATGTGGCGAACTAAAGGTCGGGGACAGGCACCTCGAGGGCCCTGCGGCCCGGGAGGAGCCAGTCCCCAGCGGAGCTTCAGCCGGCTGCCCCAAAACGCAAAACGCCGCAAACTCGTGAAAGTTTGCGGCGTCCGCTGCGACGAATCGCTAATCCGGTAGAGTGGTGCCCACGGAGGGACTCGAACCCCCACACCTTGCGGCACATGGACCTGAACCATGCGCGTCTACCAATTCCGCCACGTGGGCACTGATACTGCTGCTGCATTACAACCTGAAGCATCTACAAGAAGATGCGCCAAACAAAAACGCCGCTGATCGCGGCGTCTTGCGCCTTGCCGTCGAACTTCCGACCGCATTTGTACTTCGGTAGAGTGGTGCCCACGGAGGGACTCGAACCCCCACACCTCGCGGCACATGGACCTGAACCATGCGCGTCTACCAATTCCGCCACGTGGGCACTGCGTGCTTCCAACTAACTTTGTTGCTTCTGCTATTATAGTGCCTTGGAGAGTTTTGCGCCAGATGAACTTTCATTCCACACTGCACATCCGCTCTGTTCTGCACTCCCGCATTGCTGCGAGAGCCGAGATTATAGAGCAATATTTTCGAATGTCAAAGGCTTTCAGAAACGTGCCCGACCGGCGCATGCGCATGCAGTCGCCCACGCATCCGGTCCCGCCCCGGGCGTCCAATTGGACGCTGTTAGGCAAACCGTCTGACCTCCGGTACACTACGACTGCCTTTATTCACGAACTCACAATAAGATCAAAGATATAGTTTTGAACCAGACTACCCATACCATCCCAAGCCGCGAGGACATCCTCGCACTCTTCCGCAGCGCCAACGCGCCGCTCGACCTGCGCACGCTTGCCATGTCGCTGTCCGTTCCAGCCGAATCGCATGCGGTGCTGACGCGCCGCCTGTCGGCGATGGAACGCGACGGCCAGATCCGCTCGGACAGCAGCGGCTTCTACGTGCTGGCGGATCATTCCGGCTTCGTGGCCGGGCGGGTCAGCGCGCACCGTGACGGTTTCGGCTTCGTCATTCCCGACGAGCCGGGCGACGATCTGTTCCTGACCGAGCGCGAGATGCAGAAGGTCCTGCATGGCGACAAGGTGCTGGCAAAAGTGGTGGGCTTCGACCGGCGTGGCCGTCCCGAGGGGACGATCGTTGAAGTCGTCGAACGTGGCAACACCCATATCATCGGCCGCCTGATCAAGGACAACGGCGCATGGATCGTGGCGCCGGAAGACAAGCGCATCGGCCAGGACATCATCCTGGCCGGCTCGCCGGGCAAGGCCAAGAGCGGCCAGATCGTCAGCGTCGAACTGACCGAGCAGCCGGGGCGCTTCAAGCAGCCCGTCGGCCGCATCGTCGAAGTGCTGGGCGACATGGACGACCCGGGCATGGAAATCGAAATCGCCGTGCGCAAGTTCGGCGTGCCGCACGTGTTCTCCGATGCCGCCGTCAAGCAGGCCAACAAGCTGCCGGACGTGGTGCGCGCGGCGGACCTGGGCGAGCGCGTCGATCTGCGCGACGTGCCGCTGGTGACGATCGACGGCGAGGATGCGCGCGACTTCGACGATGCCGTCTACTGCGAACCCGTCAAGATCGGCCGCACCAACGGCTACCGCCTGATCGTGGCGATCGCGGACGTGAGTCACTACGTGAAGCCGAACGACGCGCTGGACGCCGACGCGCTGGAGCGCAGCACGTCCGTCTACTTCCCGCGCCGCGTGATTCCGATGCTGCCCGAGAAGCTGTCGAACGGCCTGTGCTCGCTGAACCCCGCCGTCGACCGCCTGACGCTCGTCTGCGACGCCGTCGTCACGGCCAAGGGCGAGATCAAGGCCTACCAGTTCTATCCGGCCGTGATCCATTCGGCCGCGCGCATGACCTACACGGAAGTGGCGGCGATCCTGGGCAACACCAAGGGTCCGGAAGCGGCGAAGAAGCCGTACATCGTGCCGCACCTGCAGGACCTGTATGCCGTCTACCAGGCGTTGCTGAAGGCGCGCCTGGAGCGGGGCGCGATCGACTTCGAGACGACGGAAACCTACATCGTCTGCAACCCGAACGGCAAGATCGAGAAGATCGTGCCCCGTTCGCGCAACGACGCGCACAAGCTGATCGAGGAATGCATGCTGGCGGCGAACGTCTGCGCGGCCGATCTGCTGCTGCGTCACAAGCACCCCGGCACGTACCGCATCCACGCCGCGCCGACCAAGGAAAAACTGACGCAGGTGCGCGAGTTCCTGAAGCAGGTGGGCCTGTCGCTGGGCGGCGGCGATACGCCGGCCGCGCGCGACTACGCGGAGCTGATGAAGAAAATCAAGGAGCGGCCCGATGCGAGCCTGCTGCAGACGATGCTGCTGCGCTCGATGCAGCAGGCCGTCTACAGCCCGGACAATATCGGCCACTTCGGCCTGGCGTACGAGGCGTATGCCCACTTCACCAGCCCGATCCGCCGCTATCCCGACCTGCTGACGCACCGCGCCATCAAGGCCATCCTGCAAGGGAAGAAGTACGAGCCGAAGGTGGAGGACAAGAGCGTCCTGAATACCACCGTGTCGAACGCGGCGCGGCGCCAGAAGATCAAGGACAAGGCCGAGGGCAAGGAACCGAAGCAGGCGCGCGACCTGACCGTCTGGGATGCGCTGGGCGTGCACTGCTCGGCCAACGAGCGCCGTGCGGATGAAGCGTCGCGCGACGTCGAAGCGTGGCTGAAGTGCTACTTCATGCAGGACAAGCTGGGCGAGGAGTTCAGCGGCATCATCGTCGGCGTGACGACGTTCGGCATCTTCGTCCAGCTGGACCAGCTGTTCGTCGAAGGCCTCGTGCACATCACGGACCTGGGCGCGGATTACTTCCAGTACGACGAAGCGCGCCATGAACTGCGCGGCGAACGCACCGGCAAGCGCTACCAGCTGACGGACCGCGTCAACGTGCAGGTGGTGCGTGTCGACCTCGAGTCGCGCAAGATCGACCTGCGCCTGCCGGAAAGCGAAACGGCGGGCATGGGCGGCGGCCAGGCACCGGCGAAGAAAGGGCGCGGCCGTCAGAAGTTCGACGACGAGCCGGCGGTGGAAGAAAGCGCACCGCGCCGCGGCCGCAAGGGCAGTGGTGGCGGCCGGCCGGAGAAGGGCGCGGCGGGTCCGTCGATTACCGTGCGCTATCCGGCACCGGTGGAAAGCGCCGATGCGCCGCCCGCCCGCAAGCCCCGCTCTGGCGCGGGCACGGCGGCCAAGCGGAGCAAGACCGCGACAGCCGCTTCGTCCCGGCCCGGCAGCACTGCCAAGGGCAAGAAGAAGCGATAAGGAAGCGCTGATTGATTGCTGGTGGATGAGATTAGTCCTGAAAAACGTGTCCAGCAAAACGCAATTTCCCTGTCATACCGGGGTATGGCGGGGAATTTGTGGCGCAGCTGGGCGCGTTTTCTCAGGGCTAAGGTCGCCGCCATGAATTAATCAGCGCTTCCATCCGGTAAGATGATGGTCTGGCGCCGCGGTAATCCGCGGCGCTTCACTTAGAGGCTCGCCGCCCGCATTTCAGCATATTCAGTAAAGTAGAACAGCACCATGTCCAAGAACAAAATGATTTTCGGCTTCCATGCCGTCACCTCGCGCCTGCGCCACGAAGCCGCTTCCGTGGAGGAGATCTTCGTCGACGCCGCACGCGACGACCGCCGCATGAAAGACCTGATCACGAACGCGCGCGCGCTCGGCGTGCGCGTCATGCCCGTCGATTCGGCCCGCCTCGACAAGATCGTCGGCACCCGCCGTCACCAGGGCGTGATCGCCTTCGCGTCGCAGCTGGCGCTGGCGCGCAACCTGGACGAGCTGCTGGACGCCATCGACGGCCCGCCGCTGCTGCTGGTGCTGGACGGGATCACCGATCCGCACAACCTGGGCGCGTGCCTGCGCGTGGCCGACGGTGTCGGCGCCCACGCCGTCATCGTGCCGAAGGACCGCGCCGTCGGCCTGAACGCGACGGCCGCCAAGGTGGCCAGCGGCGCCGCCGAGACGGTCCCGTACATCACCGTGACGAACCTGGCGCGCACGCTGCGCGACCTGAAGGACCGCGACATCTGGCTGATCGGCACGTCCGACGACGGCGAGAAAGGCCTGTACGACGCCGACTTCACCGGCCCGACGGCGCTGGTGATGGGCTCCGAAGGCGAAGGCATGCGCCGCCTGACGCGCGAGACGTGCGATATGCTGGTCAGCATCCCGATGTTCGGCTCCGTCGAGAGCCTGAATGTGTCCGTCGCTTCGGGCGTGTGCCTGTATGAGGCGCGCCGTCAGCGGATGGTCAAGGAAGGCTGATGCATTGGGGACAGGCACCTCTCGGGCCGAAG
>Ga0308166_1001690_pt1 | contig 22571 bp, 19 predicted proteins | sample PhyCR2_2_FD_202137 | JGI IMG/M metagenome (GOLD analysis project Ga0308166, IMG submission 202137) | Phyllosphere microbial communities from UC Gill Tract Community Farm, Albany, California, United States - DLSLCC.R2 | ecosystem: Host-associated > Plants > Phyllosphere > Unclassified | place... | reverse complement strand
ATGCCGGGCCCGACCCGCTCATAGCTCCCATGCAGTAGACGGATAATGGCACTCCTCCAGATTTACTCAACGGCCCTTCTTTTGAAGAAAAGGCTGCGCCAGATGCTGTACTTAACGTCAAGCCCACACTTTGAAGATCGTGGTCTGGTCGCCAGTAATGGCGGCCAGCTTTCCGCTGTCAGTCAGGAAATAATAGTGCGAAGCACACAAATACCGGCAGGGGTGATCGCTATGCTATTGACCGACAAGGTGATAGGTGGTTACCACCATCATGTCTTCATTGATGAGGGGACGCCGATGCATGCATGTGGGGGGGTAACGCCGGTTCCGTTACGGTAATTGCCTTTCCGATATTGATATCCAAGATAATAATCCATTTTCTCATGATGAGGTTTAGTGTGCTGAGAATCCCTTCGTTACGTCTCACCTTACTGGTTGCGGCGCTTGCTGCCGCAACCATCCTACCGCCGTCCGCCCAGGCGGGCGGTGTGGCTCTGGGGGCGACCCGTGTCATCTATCCAGCTGACGCCAAACAGGCATCGCTGGCGGTGACCAACAGTGATAAGAAACAGCGTTTCCTGATCCAGTCCTGGGTCGAGGATGCTGGCGGCAAAAAGACGGTGGACTTTGTCATCACACCACCGCTGTTCGTCAGCAAACCCAAAGGGGAAAACACGCTGCGTATTATGTATGTTGGCAGTGAACTCCCTAAAGACCGGGAGACCGTGTATTGGCTGAATAGTAAGGCCATCCCTGCCGTTGAGCGCGGGGAAATTCAGGGCAAAAATGTACTCCAGATTGCCATTCTGTCGCGTATCAAACTTTTCGTTCGTCCCACCGGATTGCCGTCAAAACCAGCGGATGCTCCGTCACAGTTGCGCTTTCAGCGTCAGGGTAATGCCCTGTCCATCACCAACCCGTCTCCATATTACGTCACGTTGGTGAACGTGAGCATTGGTGCCCACAAATTGCCCAACACTATGGTATCGCCGATGGGCAGTACGACCATCACCTTGCCGGCTGGTTCTGCCGGAGTGGTGAGTTACCAGACTGTCAACGATTACGGTGCTAACACACCCAAAGTTACAGCGGTGATGAAATAAGGCCGGACAGATGTCCGCTGGCAAATCACAGAATGCCGTTTGTGCATCGCAGGATTTACGCTTGGCAGCAACATTAAGGAGTGCTTTTATGCAGTCACTGGCCTTGTCTAGGTACTCAGGTGTAAGGCCCTTCATTACATACGCCATATTACGCCGTTACGTAGTAGGGCGCTCAACATGGGGATTGTGCGCCCTTTTGTTAGTGGGAGACGGTGCACGGGCCGAGGAGTTTTTTAATCCCGCCTTTCTATCGAGCAATCCGTCAGCAGTGGCAGACCTGTCCCGTTTTGATAAGGGAGAAGGTGCGCCAGGAACTTACCGGGTCGAAGTCTATTTGAACGACGACTACGTAGCTACCCAGGATATGGTATTTCAGGCACAGAAAAGCGGTCAGAAAGGCGATGGGACCGGATTGAGCGCTTGTATCACCCGCGCACAGCTGGAAAAGCTCGACGTCAAGGTATCGGATGTGCCTGCACTGGCGCAGACACCGGTTGCTCAGTGCGTGGCGCTGGACAAGGCTATCGCCCAAGCTGGCTCCCGATTCGATTTTGATAATCAACGACTATACATTAGCGTCCCGCAGGCGGCACTGCGTAATAATGCGCGGGGTTATATTTCGCCATCGGAGTGGGATGAAGGTATCCCGGCGGTGTTGCTTAACTACAACTTCACGGGTAGTAACAGCAAGAATACGCAGGCTAATGCTAGCAGCAACAGCTATTTTCTAAGCCTGAATAGCGGGGTGAACGTTGGTGCTTGGCGCTTACGCAACTATTCTACCTGGAACTACGGCAGCGGCAACGGTCGTAGTTCCAATAGTTGGAAAAACGTCAGTACCTATGTGCAACGCAGCATTATCCCGCTGAAGAGTTCGTTGCTTATGGGTGACAGTTATACCCCAAGCGACGTGTTCGATAGCCTGGGATTCCGCGGTGTGCAACTGGCATCTGACGACAACATGCTGCCGGATAGCCAGCGTGGCTTTGCACCAACGGTGCGCGGTATCGCGGGTAGCAACGCCAAGGTGACTGTCAGACAGAATGGCTATGTTATTTATCAGACGTATGTATCGCCGGGCGCTTTTGAAATCACCGACCTGTACCCAACCTCGGCCAGTGGCGACCTGCAAGTAACGGTCACAGAGAATGACGGCAGCATCAACCAGTTCAGTGTGCCGTACTCTGCGGTACCGGTGCTGCAACGCGAAGGCCGAGTCAAATACGCACTGACGGCGGCGCAGTACCGCGGTAGCAGCCAGCGTCAGGACAAACCGACGTTCGGTCAGGGGACCATTATTTGGGGCCTTGCGAATGGAGTGACGCTCTATGGCGGTTCTCAGCTGGCGACTAACTACCGCTCTCTTGCGTTTGGTGCCGGGAAAAATTTGGGTGACTGGGGGGCTGTGTCGGCGGATATCACGCAGGCTAATAGCACGCTAGCCGACGATAGCCAGCACCAGGGGCAGTCGATGCGCTTCCTGTACGCTAAGTCACTGAACAATGTGGGAACCAACTTCCAGTTATTGGGGTATCGCTACTCCACGCAGGGATTCTATACTCTGGATGAGACCAGTTACCGGCGTATGAGTGGGTATACCGTCAATTCTCAGGACGGCCCGGATGAGATGGCGCTGAGCTATACGGATTATTACAACCTGAATTATACCAAAAAAGGCAAGCTACAGATCAATATTACCCAGCAACTGGGGGGCTACGGCTCGCTTTTCCTTACGGCCAGTAGCCAAACCTACTGGCGTACAGATAAGACCAACGACCTGTGGCAAGCGGGTTACAACGGCACCTGGAAAGATGTCAGCTACAACCTTAACGTGGCTTATAATAAGAGCCCGGGGTTAACAGGGGCGGACAAGCGTCTAGCGCTCAACGTCTCTTTACCGCTGGGCAAATGGCTGAGTGGGGGGGGCGTGGAGCGGATATTACCAGTTCGAGTAACTCGGCGTACGCGACTTACGCGTTGACAACGGACAGTCACGGTCGAACGAGTCAGCTGACAGGGGTCAGTGGGACGTTGCTGGCGGACAACAACCTGAGTTACAGCGTGCAGCAGGGATATGGTAACCACGGCGTAGGCGGGAGCGGTAGTGCGGGGTTAAACTATCAGGGCGGCTTAGGCAATGCCAATGCAAATTATAACTACGGCCGCGGGTATCAGCAGTTTACCTATGGTTTGAGTGGCGGGGTGGTGGCGCATGCTAATGGGGTGACGCTAGGTCAGCCTTTGGGGGACACCAACGTGCTTATCAAAGCCCCAGGTGCGGATGGGGTGGCGGTAGAAAATGCTACCGGAGTGCGCACCGACTGGCGTGGGTATGCGGTAGTGCCGTATGCGACAACGTACCGGCGCAACCGGGTCGCGCTAGACCTGAAGACGCTGAAAAATAATACCGATCTGGATGATGCAGTGGTGAACGTAGTGCCGACACAAGGTGCGCTGGTACGTGCGGAGTTTGCAACGCGGATAGGCGTGAGGGCGTTGCTGACGTTGACGCAGCGAAATGGCATGCCTGTGCCGTTCGGGGCGACGGTGTCACAAGAAAATGGTAATGGAGACAGTATTGTGGGTGAAAACGGTCAGGTATATCTGTCTGGGCTGCCGGTGAACGGCGCGTTGAAAGTAGTATGGGGTGGTACGTCGGCGGAGCAGTGCGTGATGCTGTATGCGTTGCCGGCGGGGAGCGAAAGCAAGGCGATTAGCTATGCGAAAGCGGGGTGCCGGTAATGAACATGTTAAGAACGGTATTGCTTTTTTGGGTATTAGGGCTGGCATGTGTCTCAGGTGCTAAGGCGGTGTGCACAGGGTGCAATCAACAGGTTAATCTTAACCTTAATGCGACAATGTCTGCAGCAAGTAATACCCCGGGCCATACAGAGGGGAGTTCGACATTCTCTGTAGGGCGTTTTAATACAGGGTATGGTGTTAGCTATGAAGGGAGTAGTTTTACTAAAATTGACGGTTCTTTACCCTCGTTTGGAACAGCTCCACAGGGGTGGGTATATCAAAAAATTGATAGTTATCTCTCGGTTGCAGTGCGCCTGCGTCAACAGTGCGGATATATTTATGCACCATTTAATCGGAATACATGGGCAGCCAGTACTTGTCGAGTACAAGTGGTAAATGGGATTTGGGATCCAACATATTGGGATTCATCGCTCAGGATCGATAAAGCTTTGGTGAATGGTACTTATGCCAAAAATATATTATTAGGTACTTGGGGGGGATGTAAAGGTTTAGGGTGTGGGGCTCAATACCAGGTTTATGCACGGGTGTATTTACAGTATTTGATAACCGTTCCGCAAAGTTGCGTGCTGAATGCTGGGCAAATTATTAACATCGACTTCGGCAATATATCTTCCGGCGCCTTCAAAACCGCCGGCGCCAAAGCCGATGGCGTCAATCCCATCACCAAAACTATAGGGATACAATGCAACAACATCGCCGCGCAGGCAAATCTGACGCTGCGCGTCCAGGCCGACAACGTCTCCGGCAATGCCATCGTCTCCAGTAACAAGGACGTCGGCTTTGTGGTCATCGACGGCAACAACCGGGAGCTGACGCCGAACAACCTGTCCAGCATCATCCCATTTACCTTGGACGGTAGCGCCCGCGCCAACGTCACCATCAGGTTCTACCCCGTCAGCGTGACCGGTAATAAACCCATCGAAGGGTTAGTTACGTCGCTGGCCTACCTGCGTGTCGATTTTGACTGAGGAGAGCGTTATGTCATTGCAGCATAGGAATTACAAGTCTGTTGTCAGGGGGAATAGGGGGAGGAAATTGTGTGTGGGACTGGTATTGCTGGTCGGTGTAAGTGCGCCGGTTTATGCCGGTCTGGGTCAAATCAACCTGCGTATGACTGCGACTCTGGTGGCTAATAGCTGTACGGTGAGTCCGGACTCCAAAAGCAAGACCGTCGACATGGGGTCCTGGGCGACCAAACAGTTTATCGGCACACCACTGGGCGTCCCGCCAGTGCGCTTTGCGCTTAACCTCGAGAACTGCGGCGGCACGTCTGGAGTCAAAGTATCCTTTACCGGTACGCCGGACAAGGACGATAACACTCTGTTAGCTCTAAACACCGGCAGCGGGGCCGCCACCAATCTGGGAATTGCCATCCTTGACAAAGATAAGAACCGTATCTCTCTGGGAAAACCCAGCACCGTTTATCCCATAAGTGCTGGCACAGCCAAGGTGTCTATGGTGTTTTACGCTCAATACGTGGCCAGTACTGGCAAGACGGTCGAACCCGGTACTGTCAACGCGGATGCGACGTTTACCCTTGATTATCAATAACACTGAATACGGGAGGGGGAAGGACGTGATGGCCCGCCCCTCCTAGAGTTGTCATGACATATGAATTATCCGGCGTAGCGCCGCTCTTCACCATCTTACGTCGTCCGCGTATAGAAACCCTGCTGACAGTCTTGCAGTTGATGATTCCCATTTCTGCCTCGGCCAGTATCCGGCTACGCAGTTCCGGTACGAGAAGCCTTCTGGGCTGAAAATTGTGGTGATTCCTACCGTCGTTATCACCATGCGCTTTTTGGGCTAAGCTAAGTTGAGGGGTACTTAACGTCGGCGACCATTGATATTGTGGCTCTCACTTATTCTCGGAGAAGCAGGGTTGAAGCAGCTATCCGACAACGCTAAAAGCTATCCCTAGCAGCAACGCATCGGCAAGAACATGACGTTGGGTGAAAAGCTGCAATTGCCGAGGACACCTGCCTTTGTCGTGCTACCGACCCACAACACTACAACGGAGACGCTGACGGCCATCAATGGGGCCACGGAAAAGGAGCATCTTGAAGGCGAAGAAATAAAGAGCGGAGCTGTTCAGGGATATTAGCGATGTTAATTCCGGTACAATACTAGCCAGCGCATTTTTGCCAATTTCCAGCAGTGATGCCAGAGTTGTATGCCTGGCCAGAGCCCGTGAGCGCCGATGGCTGGTCTTCAACGCTTCTTTTTCCTCCGTGCTCAGTGAATCGTTTAACAGCTACACCTAGCTGTTAAAGGGATATAGCTGACTGGGATTATTGCGTAACTGATCATAAGTCACTTCCTGAGGGAAAATGAGGACGGCTACTTTCCGGTCTATGTCCAAGACGGCCGCTGCCATGTGGTGGCTCAGATCGGTTCCGGGTAGGTAAATATAGACCTGGGCGGTACGGGGATCGCGGTGGCCTGCATAGGATCGCTAGTTCGTGCAGTCGCCATCCGCCGCACGGTAGGTGAGCCAACCGCTGGTGCCGGAAGGCATGGACTGAAGTATTAGTCATTCCGGATATGGTAGCCTACTGGTGTACCGTTTTGTCCCAGATCCAGACGGAAATCGCCTCACTTGGATTGCAGTCAGATGCAGAGCGGAGCAGCGTACCGCCTGATGTGCCTGCTAGGCGCATCTGAACAATACGGGATATCAGTACCGGAGCGAGGTCAGCCGGGTAGCAGACAATGCGTTTCCGCCGGTTTCCATCGGCAACATTACAAAAAACAGTATTTTACCTGAACGGCATCGTAAGCGACAGAACCTCCATGAAAGGGGGGCTCTGAATTATCCATGACGAGCAGATCGCCATTTTTCCTGTCGCTGATTTCATCTACATCACTATCATCCTGTCCAACGGTATGAACAGCACCCGGTGCCTTACATCCGCCGCTTTCACGCTCAGCGGTGCTGTACTCCTCTGTAAGTACCTGCCTGCTGAAGGCGTGGTTGCGCTATATGCTGGGGGCATATACATGGTTAGTCGGTGAACCGGCTGCTCGCTTTGCCCCGCAGTAAACTTCATTGCGGACCGTGCGTAATGTGTGGTTCAGATTATGCTTTCCTTTACGGAAAATCTGTTTTTCTAATTAAATCAGATAGATGAATACGGAATTGTGTATAATTTTTATCTGTTTTATCTGTTTTATCTGTTTTATCTGTTTTATCTGTTTTATCTGTTTTATCTGTTTTATCTGTTTTATCTGTTTTATCTGTTTTAACGGAAGCTACTTTACAATGATGATATCATCCCCTTTTCCTCCCAAAACTCCCCTTTCCGCGGTTGAGAAGCCGGAGGATAATTTCTTGTTGCTATGTCGGGCGCTCGCCTCGGTTGGTACCCCCTTTACATTAACTACTGGTGAAAGCCTGACGGTCTGCACGCTTTCGGCCAACGAGAGCGTACACATCATTGCCGACGGTTGTTTCACCCTAACCCGACGGCATGATGGCCTGTTGGTGGCGGCTGACAGGGCGCCGTTTATTTTTGGACTGACGGAACTGCTCCATTATCCGTCCAGCTATGATTTGATTGCGGAATGCCCTTGTCAGGGCTACAGCCTGCCGACCGAGTCGCTGAAGGCTGAAGTGTCTCGAATGAACCTGTGGCATAACGTCGCCCAGATACTTGCATATTTTGTCTATCAGCTGGCCCGGCGAGACAACCAGTTGGTTGCTGTCAATTCTTACACCATGGTGCGCCACAATCTTCTGGAGATTATGAGCCTGCCAGAAAATGTCCGGATGGGTATCAATGTGCAACAATTCATACATCAACGTACTCGCCTTTCCCGCAGCCATATCATGAAAATTCTTGCCGACCTGCGGATCGGCGAGTTCATCACCATTGAACAAGGACGGCTTATCGACATTCGTACTTTACCTACAGATTATTAAGGTTTATTGATGTCGCATTGTACTGTTTTGGTTATCTTATCAAGCGTCATGTTACCGTTTCAATTATCTGTACCCTGCAGGGGATTGTTTGGTTACCAAAAGTTATTGTACGTTCAGGAGAGCGTAGGAACCCTTAAATATTCACTCCTTGCTTAAATTGTCTGGAATAAGTTAAATTTTTTATCACCAGTAAAACAAACGAGTTAAAAAATATGATTATTTTTAAGGCATAATTATGAGATCATTACGATACCTATGGTGAAGTCTCAGTGACTCTAATCGATAGAAATTAGACTATTACACTTGATTTATTACTAAAGAGTTCCAAGAAAAGCCATCAAAAAAACCAGATGATGGTGATATTTAAAAAATAAAATCAATAAGTTCAGTACTGACTAAGCTGCAAAGTTTCGGAGTTGAAAAGACAAGCCTAGATGATATTATTTCTGACATTAATCGTAAAGTAGGTGGAGAATAATTGCCATTTAGTGGCTTTTTCTAGCTAACGACTGTATAGCTAAACGATAGTAGATGAGTTCCTCTGCATTAGTCACCTTCAAGCTCATCGTATGTATTTGAGCAATAATATCTTCTCTTCCCATGACTAACTTCGATTCGACCATTAAGCGTATAGTACGGCCGACTATTCTTAGGGGCTTCGCAGTATCTATTTATTCGATTTTCATCCCCTCAGATAACCATTTTTTAGATAGTATCCTAACACACAAAGCTTCAACTTTCTGGAGATTATCTAAATACTCAAACTAAGAAGAAACGATATTTAACTTTTGCGAATAGCCAGTACTGCACTAGATGTAAGTTCAAAGCCTAACTGGGCTGGTATTTCCAATCTACGATTTTAGTTATCCAAGTTTTCTGTGGATAGCTCTATGTATAAATGAGTATTGATTAGTTCCTCGCCAATGATAGCTAGGTTTTGAATGTTTGATTATTATTCATTCAATCTGTGTTTTGAGTTTTTTTGAAATGCCTTCTTGAAACTAACCATCAGTCACTTGGATGCATAACGATTCATAGGCTCAGAATTCATCTGCGCCATTCTGAGTGGTTTTGAGGGAGTAAGACGCAGGGATTTTTAGGGATTACACCCCAGAATCTTTTCTAGAGCGTTTGAGTGGTGCGCGTAAAAGTAGGCCTTATGTTAAATAAGGTAGGCTTTAAGTAAACTGTATTGGTTGGTATACAATTGAATGCTAGGTGCTTATTTGAAAAAGAAGTGGCGAGGTAGAAAGCTTAATCCTTCTTGATCTAGGATAAAAACTAACTCTCGAACGTAAAATCTTTCAGTAAATTCCTTAGCTCGACATATGTCGCTGACATTAATATCAACCATATAGTTGTCAGCCACTTTAAATATCAGCTCTTTATTGCTTAATATTTCATCTCCATCCAAGCTGAAAGCAATCCCTGTTTTACCATTTAAGGTAAGAACTTGATACATAGAAGATATACTCAAAAAAAGTGATAGTTAGGCTAATAATAACATACTGCGAGTAATTTAGACGGTTTATCGAGAGTATTAGTCTTCATTTTGTTCACTGCACTGCTATCCAGCGCACACAGCCAGAGAGTCGTCATGCGCGTCGGGATCATGGTAAATACTACCCCTGTACAGCTAAAGTGATGACTATCGTATTCAGTTGAATGCCTTACCAAGTAAGAGTATTATTTGATCTTACAGGGTGCTAGTTACGGAGGATTCCTCTGCTACATTTTATTGAAACACCGATATTTCAACGCTTAATTGATAATCTTCTTACTGCTGATGAGTATCGAAAATTTCAGGCATACTTACTCTTAGATCCTAATGTCGGACCAACTATTGCTCATACTGGTGGATGTCAAAAAGTTCGGTGGGCATTACCAGCTAAAGGTAAGAGTGGCGGGATTAGAGTAATTTATTATTACGTATCGAAAGATGGAATCTCTAAATATTGATATATTTTTTTCCTCATATATAAAGTAAAAACATCAGCCTTTACCATAAATATGAAAAATTTTCAAACTTTATTGGTTTTGTAGAAAACATTAATTAAGTCAACAACATAGTTAACATTAGGAACGCAGAGAATATTGCACTTTTAACGCCTCTTTTGGAATCAACGAGGTTTACTCTACTCTCTGTTTCTGCGTTGAATTTTATTGAGGAAACGATGGAATACAAAAATATAGGTATGTTTATATAAAATACAGACCTCCATGTAATATTATCTATTAGTAAACCACTAATTATCGATCCCAGTACTAGTGCAGAAGCTGAAATACCCCCCATATACCAATTTTTCTGGTGCGTTCTTTTGGATAGTTATATAGTAGGGTTATTAATGACATTGAACTAGGTATCATTAATGCTGATGAAAATCCTTGTAATATTCTACCGATTATCATGTAGTCCCATGATAAAGAGCAAAGCAACGATCCAATTAAAAAATAAAACATTGAATGCATAAAAACTCTTTTGGAACCATACTTATCACTTATCACTTATCACTTATCACTTATCACTTATCACTTATCATACCGGATATAAGTAAAAATGACGCAAAAGATAGGCTATAACTACTTACTATCCACTTCGAAACGTCTATACTAATTTTAAAATCATTGCTTATTTTAGGTAGCGCTATGTTCGTTATGGTTGCGTCAAATGCAATTATAAAAGATGATAATGCAATACTTAAGAACATCATTTGTTTGAAAAAATTATTTTTCTGACTATTTATCATATATTCCTCCTGTTTATCTAATAATATTTGATAAGTAATACTAAATCAATTTATTTAAAATACATATTCACCTTTTTTTATAGAGGAATTATATAGAATATAGTTTCTATTTGATGAGGAGTTTACTATGAAATTATATTTTGCCCCTATGACTTGTTCTCTTTCCCCGCACATAGTACTAAAAGAATTAGGTGTAGATTTTAAGTTAGTAAGAATAAATAATAAAACAAAAATTACTGAGGACGGTGATGACTTTCTTAAGATTAATCCTAAAGGCTATATTGCAGCTCTCGAGCTAGATGATGGCGAAGTGATAACTGAGGGCCCAGCGATATTAACATACATCATTGAAAAATTTAATTGGAAAACTATCAATAATTCTAAAATCTGTAATATAAGATTATTGGAGTGGTTATGTTTTATATCTTCTGAACTTCATGGAGGTAGTGCCCCGCTATTCAATGACTTAATCCCAGATGAAGTAAAGAATATTTTTAAAGAAAAGTTATATAAAAGATACGATTATTTAAGTGATATTTTATCTAAAACAGGATATTTAATGGATGATTTCAGTCCCGCTGACTGTTACTTGTATGCTGTTTTACTGTGGCTTCCTAACTTTAATATTGATATTTCTAGGTGGCCCGTTTTAGACGCATTCATGAAAAATATGTTTAACAAGAAATCAGTTCAACAGGCTATTGAAGCTGAGCGTAATACAAAGGAATGTTGATTTGACAAGCTTGATAAAAATCCCCGGGAAATTTCCAGGTCGCGTACAAGCAACTTGTTATGAATCCCTAATATGGCTTGTTTCAGCCAGTAGCTCTAAGATCAATGATTTTGAAAAACAGGTGATTGAATGTTTTGATAATCTATCAGAAAATTTGAAAAATCTTGGAAGGGAAAATCGTAATCTTATATCCGTTACAGTTTTACTTTCGGATATGAGTAATAAAGAGATTTTTGATAACCTTTGGAGTAAGTGGATCGGTGATAATCCTTCAGCTTGGCCACAACGCTCTTGTTTTGGTGTTCAACTTGGCAAGGGGCTACTAGTTGAAATAACAGCTTTAGCCTATAAATGTTGATCTAACGTCGTACTACCTTGGTATTTTACTTTTTACTGAGGTAGTTTTTTTATACCATAACTTTATATAATGCTTAATATGTAAATTTATGTAAGCCAAAGCTTACAATACTATTGAATAGTAATGATAAGGATTACTATTAATAAACCCATGTAAATACAATAATGAAAAATAAAAATAATGTTTCACCCTCGCTAAAAGTGCTTAGCCAAGTCACTCTCTTTACCGGTTTATCGGGTATGATGATCGGTGCGCAAGGGGCTGAAGACACAACCTCGCTAAAAAAGAACGATGATATCGTTGTTACTGCGAATACATTGCCATCGCTCTATGCACCTGAAAAATTATCAGGCACAAAATTTACTTCTGCTATTGCAGACACCACCCGGACAGTCCAGGTAGTCCCTCAGAAAGTCCTGCATGAACAGCAAGCGAATACGCTAAGCGATGCCCTAAAAAACTCACCGGGCGTCGGAGCTTTCTTTTCGGGGGAAAACGGCTCGTCAAATATGGGCGATGCGATCATGATGCGCGGAATCGATACCTCGAACAGTATCTATGTCGATGGTGTGCGTGACATTGGTAGCATTACCCGAGATACCTTCAACACTAAGAATATTGAAATCATTAAAGGCCCTTCGGGATCGGACTATGGCCGAACCGCCCCATCAGGCTCAATAAATATGGAAAGTAAGCAGCCTGAGCTCTATACCGGTGTTGATGCGTCAGTCGGCTATGGCAGCGCATCAGAACGGCGGGGAACACTGGACTATAACCAGATGATCAACGATACCACTGCTTTTCGCGTCAACGTAATGGGCGATAAAGGTAATACTAAAGGGCGTAACAATGTCGACCACGAAAAATACGGCATCGCCCCATCGATCGCTTTCGGCTTAGGGACCTCGACGCGGCTATATCTCGACTACCTTCATGTACAGCAAGACAGTACGCCAGACGGTGGGGTGTATACCGTTGGGTTACCCGGGTATAGCAGTACAAATGCTTTGTTAAACGGCGCATCACCGGTTTCGCGTAAAACCTTCTATGGTACGGATTCAGATTATGAACACGATGTACAGGATACCTTTACATCGCGTTTCGAACACGATTTCAATGATAATCTGACCCTAACGAACACCACTCGTTGGTCGGAGATTCGCCAATCCTATTTATTATCGGCAGTCATGGGGCGTACTTTTACCCAGCAGAATGGCGAGGTATACGGCACGCGTCTGATGAATGCCAGCGATACTGTAAATAAGATCCTGACTAACCAAACCAACTTAACCGCGAAGTTTTCAACATTAGGCGTTGCCCATACCGTCAGTACCGGTGTGGAGCTGACGCAAGAAAACTACAACAGCTACCCTTATGCTTTTGCGTCGAATAGCGTCGACTTACTGCACCCTTCTTCAGATATTACCGTCTCGCCGACGACCGGCTATGCCACCCGTGGACGGACTAACACCTTAGGCATCTATGCCTTCGATACTTTAGCCTTAACCGATCGTTTATCGATGAATGGAGGGCTACGCGTCGATAGCTACCAGACGCACTATATTGCGGATAGCGCCACCGGCCACAGTAACCTGAAGCAGTCCGATAACCTGTTTAACTGGAAGATCGGTGCGCTGTATCACCTAACGGACAATGGCAATGTTTACGCTAACTACGGCGTTTCCCAGCAACCTCCAGGGGGTGTTGATTTCAAGCTGACCAACGACAGCACCGACCGCACTTCTCGTGGCGGCGAAAATATCAACTTTAGCCCTGAGAAAGCAGAGACGGCAGAGGTGGGGACAAAATGGTCTCTGTTTAATAAGAAACTGCTACTCAGTGCAGCCATTTTTAGAACCAATATTAAAAACGACGCAGAGCTCGATGCCACCACCAATGAATATGTGCAAAATGGCTCGAAGCATGTCGAAGGATATGAGCTTAGCGCCGCAGGCGATGTCACCGATACGGTTCACCTGATGGCGGGTTACGCGCAGCAAAACACTCGTACAGATAAGACCAGCAGTACCAATGACGGCTCAACCGCCATTCCCTTCACGCCTAAACACTCCTTTACCTCTTGGGCAACGTGGGATGTGGTCGACAATGTGACGGTAGGGGTTGGGGCCCGCTATGTTGGCACCCTGCATAAGATAAAAGATGGTGCGACCGGTACCCCTTCCTCGGTTGGACACTACTGGGTCGCTGACTCGATGGCAGCGTGGCGTATCAATCCTAATCTCGATCTGCAGCTTAATGTATATAACCTTACCAACAAGAAATATATCGCGGCGCTTAACCGCAGTGGTTATCGTTATACACCTGGAGCACCTCGAACCTGGATGCTTACCGCCAACGTGCATTTCTAAGCGAATGATGGCGCAGGATACGGCAAGCGGTATCCTCGTTGTTTAACCCCTTCCTAGCGTCGTTTCTGCCGGTTCGTCAATAAGCGCCAGCAGTGAACGACGTTTTTTTGTGAGTGCAATTCTGAGCTGCCTTAGGTTTTCGCCTCCGATAGCGGTATCAGTGTTACCAATTTGGTCGTCAGATCTGGGGCTAACTGCCAAGTCGTTTGCTGATAATGGAGGAGTCCCTGCTGAGGGTGCTGAAAGCTTCGTTGCCCCCCTTCTCGATGAATAACATGATGTTTTTGCCACCATTGCGCAAACTCTGCGCTCTGCAGTAATAAGTGATCAATAGTGGTTCTTAACGGTGCTGTTTTCTCTAGATGAATCGACTCTGCACGCAACTCAGCAACGATTCGCTGCGCCCGTTCAGGCCAATCCGACACCAATTGACGAGCCAAGGGGTTGAGAAAGATAAACTCCAGCATATTGGGTGTCTGGCCGTCGAGGAGCCAACCGTCAAATAACACTGCCGCTTGAGGGTTCCACGCCACCACTTGCCAAGCGCCATTCATGATATAGCATGGGGTGGTTATCATCATCACTATCGCCTTAACATCGGGTTCACAGGACAACGCGACAGGATTAAGCGGATCGGCCAATTCCGCTAGACTGAATAAGTAATCGCGCTCGGCCTGAGAGAGTTGTAAAGCGCTCGCAATATGGCTAAGGCTTCGTGGTGAAACCGCGATTCCCCTTCCTTGCTCTAACCAAGTATACCATGTCGTGCTGACATAACTGAGTTGCGCCACTTCTTCCCGCCGTAATCCGGGCGTACGCCGACGAGGACCTTTAATTAATCCAGCGCGCTCTGGGCTAAGTTGTTCTCGTCTAAGTCGTAGGAATTCACCCAACTGTTTTGCAGGATCCTGATGTTTCTCCGCCATAGCCTATTACCTCTTATACTAGGATAATTACAGGTATTGTCCCAGTATAATAGGTTGTATAGCCTACTCCCAACAACCAGATAAACATTAGGGGTACTCTATGACTCATCGCGCACATGCTCAGCGAATTTCTGAACAATTCAGCCCGCAGGCTAACGCTTATTTAACCAGTACTGTCCATGCGGCAGGTGAAGATTTACAACGCTTACAACAGTGGCTAGCGCCCTTTAGCGATGGGCATATTTTGGATATTGGCTGCGGAGCGGGGCATGCTAGCTTTACTGCTTCACCTCTGGTCAAGCAGGTCACGGCCTACGATCTCTCGACCGATATGCTAACCGTAGTGAAAGAGACCGCCGAGAGTCGGCAGATGGTAAATATCGATTGCCGACAAGGGATAGCAGAATCATTACCCTTCGACGATCAACAGTTCGATTGCGTGATCAGTCGTTATTCGGCCCATCACTGGCAAGATGTTCCCCAAGCATTGCGGGAAGTCTTTCGGGTCATCAAACCGGGCGGAAAGTTAATCATGATGGATATCGCCTCACCGGGCGCGCCGCTATACGATATCTGGTTACAGAGTATAGAAGTGCTACGCGATCCCTCTCATGTCCGTAACTATTCACCGGGGGAATGGCTACAAATGGCAACAGAAAGTGGCTTACGTATTGAACAGTTAGTGACTGGACACTTAGCGTTAGATTTCCAGCAATGGGTCAGTAGGATGAAGACGCCAGCCCCTACTGTGGCAGCGATTCGTACCCTACAACAGGCGGTCTCTGGAGAGGTGCAAGCCTATTTTCAACTTCAGGGCGATGGTTCTTTCTCTAGCGATACCTTGATGTTTTGCGCCCAGCGCCGAGGCTAAGACTCAGGTAGCCGTCTTATGACGGCTACCTTAAAGCTGATGCAATTGCTGAGTGATGGTTTCAATGAGCGCCTGAATATTATTGTCATTTCGACGATAATAGGTCCACTTCCCGACTTTTTGTGCCTCAACCACACCGAGTTCATGCAGCGATTTCAAACAGAGAGAGATAGCCGGTTGCGAAAGCCCCGCTTTATCCTGAATCAAGCTCGCACAAACACCATACTGTTCATAAGGATATAGCTGGCTATAGGCGGCGAACGCGACATTCGGTTGTTTTAACCACGTTAAAATAGCCACTCGCAACGGGTTGGCTAACAGTTTCATCGCATTTTCAGCAAGCATTGGCTCTCGTCATTTAGTCGTCGATGGTCGGATAGTCAGTATACCCTTTCGCCGTGCCCCCATACAAAGAACTTAACTCAACACTGTTTAAGGCCACTCCACGCTGTAGACGCTCAGGAAGATCGGGGTTGGCGATAAAGGTTCGCCCAAATCCCACTAAATCAGCCCACCCTTGGGCTAAAACGTACTGAGCTTTAGCCTGATCGTAACGTCCCGCCACCATAATCACCGAGGTAAATGTTTTACGCAGGGCAATCCGGAAACTTTCCGGTAGCTGTGGGCTGTTATCCCAATCGGCTTCGGCGATGGAAAGATAGCCGATATTCATTTCGTCTAACATTTTCGCCGCAGTGAGGTAGGTTTCGGCTGGGTCGGGTTCGACTAAGCCCAGATAAACACGATCTTCTTCGGTGGTGGAAAATAGTGGCGAGAATCGCACGCCTATCCGACCGCTATCGAACACCGTTGACACTGCCGCCACCACCTCTTTAAGGAATCGCAGACGATTCGTCAGGCTTCCACCATACTGATCCGTGCGATCATTCGTGTGTTCCGAAATGAATTGGTTAATAAGATAACCATTGGCGGCGTGAAGCTCAATTCCGTCGAATCCGGCTTGCTTGGCATTCACCGCTGCTTGCCGGTACAGTTCCACCAACTGTGGAATTTCTTCGGTTTCCAAGGCCCGCGGCTCACTTGGCGCGACCAGTTCGCCTTCACCTGGACCCGTTTCAATAAAGACGCGTACGTTGGTCGCAGGTAAGGCGGAAGGCGCGATAGGCGGCTGCTGCTGAGGTTGTAACGCGCGATGCGAGACTCGCCCGACATGCCATAACTGACAAAATAGCGTACCCCCCTGTGCACGAACGGCTTGAGTGACATTTTGCCAACCCGCAATCTGTTCGGCGCTGTGGATCCCCGGCGTCCACGCATATCCCTGCCCCCGAGGCTCAATCTGCGTCCCTTCCGTCACCATAAACCCAGCACTGGCACGCTGGACATAGTAATCGCGCATCATATCATTAGGAATATTTCCAGGCTGGGCGCTACGACAGCGTGTTAAGGGCGGTAGCGCAATACGATTGCGTAAGGGGACCCCACCTAACTCGAGCGGCGTAAAAAGCGAAAAGTGCATAATAATCTCGGTAGTCGATAAATTTCCAGTCATTATATTTATACATTTAAATATGTAAATAAATAAAAGGGTCGATTTATCAGATAGAAAAATATTTTCGTCATAAGTGAACCGATCCCAAAGCGGATCATTTTGGTGCAAAAAACCCAATCATTACGAGGATATTTTTACATAATAGTGACGGTTGTTAATTAAAATGATTGATTATATGAATAGGATTCTTAATGTATTGCCAAGTGTAAATCAGCCTTGTTTCACTGAATAAACTTGCTATGCTGAAGGGGTAGTGACTTTTGGGTACTGGAGGGAAATCATGACTAAACGCCATTTTACGCTCGCATTTGAAATCGGTTCCATAGCAATTTTTGCCATTATCTTAGCTTTTTTTGGTTATTGCGCAGTCCATGCTTACTTAGGTCTTGGGGATCAATTTCCTCATTTAGACGTCTAATAAAATGGCATAGCGGTCTGTTACCGCTATGCCATTTGCTTACTATCTCGCCTTTTAAAGATTAATAATTTTTATGCTTGATCTTTTAACTGCTCAAAAACCTTACTGACTGCATAAGCACCAGGATCCATATGTCCTTTCAAACTCTCTGCATTTAAGTACGACGAACGTCCAGCTTTCGCTTTTTCCATCTTCTTCGTCGACTCGGCACCAGACACCGCAGCGTTATGCACCGCTGACCATCCCTTACCTGCTTTGATCGCTTCAAAAGCAGGCTGCAAGGCATCGATCATCGTACGATCACCTTGATCGGCGCCACCGTAGTCTTTCATTTTCTGTAATCCTGCCAATAAACTCTCACCCAAGTTTTTCGCGTCAGGATAGGCCGTGGCAGACGCGCTAAAAAGGAGTGAGAGTAGCACGCCTCCAGAGCCGCCCATCGGGGTGGTGATCTTTTCACCCAGCCAATGTAACAGCGCTTGCGGATCGTTTAAGGGCAATTTTTTCTGCTTTAGGGCCTTTAATACAAAGCTTGCACCGGTAGCTAAGGTTGATCCGGTATCCCCATCACCCACTTGTGAATCAAGTTTATTTAACTCGTCCTCACTGTCGATTAGGGCTTGGCAAATCTGTTTCACCACTTGTGCGACCTGCGTATTCTGCGAAGGCTTGGCTAATTCCACCTCAGGCAAGGCATCAGCCTCTTGCAACTGCATGGTTTGACAAGGCGTGATGGGTAACCATCCTGCTACCGCCACGGGAGCTTCAAGCGCTGTCAGTAATGTGTTATCGAGAGGCAACACGGTAAGGGAAAGTCCTTTCATATCCAGAGCACTGACAAGGGTACCCGGGCCTTGAATATGGCTCACGCGATCAGCGAGAGGCGTTTGTAATACCTCCTGCGTCGCTAAGGTCATCTCAAGCACTGAAAGGCCACCGAGGTTATTGATGAGTAATAGCAGATTATCTTCATCACCAATATGTTTAAGTAAATTTTTGGCGAGTTGTTTCGCTATCTTAGTACTGTTTTGGGTATCGAGTGTCGCGACACCGTGTTCGCCATGGATCCCCATGCCGAGTTCGGTTTTTCCTTGCGGGATCCCTTCTGACTCGTCACTGCCGGGAAGGTGGCAGGACGAGAGTGCGACCCCTATAGTCGCAACCTTATCGAGCATCTGTTGAGTTTGTTGAACAATATGCTTAAGTGATTTGCCCTTCTCGGCATAATAACCCGCCACTTTATGCGCCAGTATCGTTCCTGCTAAACCGCGCGGTTGAGGGTTCTTCGGCAGCGAAATGTCGTCTTGGACTAAAATCATTTCGACCTTATAGCCTAGCGCTCGCGCTTTTTCGGCCGCTAATCCAAAATTCAGGCGGTCCCCGGTATAATTTTTTACGACTAACAAGCACCCAGATGTCCCCGTTACCGTGACGATGGCATGCAAGATCGCGTCGACACCTGGTGAGGCAAAGATATCGCCGCAAACGGCTGCCGTTAACATCCCTTTCCCCACAAAGCCCACGTGCATCGGCTCGTGCCCAGAGCCTCCACCAGAAATAATGGCCACTTTTGATTTATTCCAATCTTGGCGCACAACGATGCGTAGCCCCTCGTCGGTGTTAAGGCGCGCTAAGTTTTTATGGGGAGAAGTACGGATAAGCCCCTCTATAGCTTGATCGACAATTGTTGCTTTTTTATTAAATAAAAAGTGACTCACCGGTGGCTCCTTGAAAGTGATTGTCAGCTGAATAAGTGTGGCTAATAATCACAATTTCGGTGTTTTTCTCCCCATCATCAGTGATCGAGATCACAAAATAAATTTCGATAACGCGGCAGCATCCTGCGTAATTATGTCTACCCTTAACGGAGGTTCTTTTTTTTTCACACTTATGGGAGTCAATGATGTCTACAGAAAAAAAACGTTTTCCACGGCCGCCTTTTGACAAACAGCCTCAGCAATTTCCAGGTTTAGCGTCCGAGATGCATCCATTACCCGATCATGGTGAAAAAAGTTATCAGGGCCATAATCGTTTAGCGGGAAAAAAAGCCCTTATCACCGGGGGGGATTCAGGAATTGGCCGTGCAGTGGCTATCGCCTATGCCCGCGAGGGTGCCGACGTAGCGATCAACTATCTGCCTGCGGAAGAGAGCGATGCACAACAAGTGATCGATCTGATCAAGGCAGAAGGCCGCAAAGCGGTTGCGATTCCCGGCGATATTACTGATGAAGCCTTTTGTAAGACTTTAGTGGATAAGGCTGTTCAGGAGCTAGGTGGGTTAGATATTCTCGTTAATAACGCTGGTCGGCAGCAGTTCTGTGAGAGCATCAGCGAACTCACCACCGAATCGTTCGATGCCACTTTCAAAACTAACGTTTACGCGCCATTCTGGATCACCCGTGCGGCGGTCGCACATCTCGGTGAAGGTGCGGCGATCATTAATACCTCTTCTGTTCAGGCCTTTAAACCTAGCGATATTCTTCTCGACTACGCACAGACTAAAGCCTGTAACGTTGCATTTACCAAAGCGTTAGCGAAACAGCTAGGACCGAAAGGTATCCGCGTCAACGCGGTAGCCCCCGGCCCTTATTGGACAGCGTTACAAGTTTGTGGCGGGCAACCTCAAGAGAAAGTGGCGCACTTCGGTGAAGAAGCACCGCTGGGCCGCCCAGGGCAGCCTGTTGAAATTGCGCCGCTCTACGTCACCCTAGCGTCAGATGAGAACTCGTTCGCCTCTGGCCAAGTATGGTGTTCTGATGGCGGAACCGGCACCGCTTAATTTCCCTTAGCGGATAAAAAAAGGGTGAATCCTTTTATTGTGGATTCACCCTTTTTCTCTATGTTATGCGCGTTTACGTGTTTTAAACCATCCAATGATAAAGATTAGCAGGGCACACACGCCGCCAGCACAATGCTCGTAAAAAGCGAGATCTTTGCTTGCAACATAGGGATGCAGCAATGGGTCAGTCAGTAACATACTGCCCGCTATCCAGCCGATTAACGCGCCGCCCACCAGAATAATCACCGGCCAACGATCAAGCAGATGCAGGACTAAGCGACTGCCCGCCACGATAATCGGAATGCTCAATAGTACGCCCACCGCAACGATTACTAAGTGGCCGCGCCCTGCCGCGGCAACCGCTAACACGTTATCGAGTGACATGATGACATCAGCGATAGTGATGGTCAGGGCAGTTTTCCAAAGGCTGGATGACGTTTTCCCCTGCTCGTCGCCCTCTTCTTCACCGGAGACCAATTTGTAGCCGATCCATAACAGCAATAATCCGCCGACTAATTTCAGTCCCGGTAACGTTAATAGGTAAACGGCAACGACCAACAACACAATCCGTGCCACGATCGCCCCTATCGTACCAATGACAATGGCTTTACGCCGTAAGTTTTCCGGTAAGCCACGACACGCCATGGCGATAACGACGGCGTTATCGCCGCCTAACAGTAAATCAATTAATAGGATTTGCGCTAAGATAGCGACCCAATCCCAGTGCTGGAAAATTTCACCCATAGTACCCTCGAAGCCGGCTAAACCTGTCTATAATTAAGTTAGGCTACTGTTTATCAAACTTTGTTACAAAGTAAAGCCTTAGTTACCTCTCATTTCTTAATTCATCACTTATTTCGGCCTAAAACTTTGCATTTTGACTAATTGTGCTATGGTTACCAGTAACATTCTAACGTAACAATTGTCGATTGCGACTAAGGATGCCCTTTGCAAACTACACAAAACAGTACACCTTCCACTCACTCCACGTGGCTACATTTAGGCGCGGGCGCTTTCCATCGAGCTCACCAAAGTTGGTATCTTAACGAACTCCATAAACTTGGTGACACCCGCTGGTCATTAGCCCTCGGCAACATTCGTAACAGCGCGAGCCAAGCCACTCTCGATCAACTCGGTCGCCAGCAAGGTGCTTATACCCTTGAAGTGATTAGCCCAGAGGGCGATATCGATTACCAAACGATCACCGCAATAAAGAAAGTCATCCCTTGGGATGCTAACCTATCGCAGCTGATTCAAGTCGGTGCTGATCCTGATACAAAGCTAATCTCTTTCACTGTGACTGAAGGCGGTTATTTCCTGAAAGATGATGGACACCTCGACCTTAACCATCCCGTCATCGTTCAAGAGTTGACCGACCCCAACCCCATTGCTACGGTATACGGTGTACTGGTTGCCATTTTACGCCAGCGCCTGACGACGCAAGCGGGTCCCATTACCTTACTTAATTGCGATAACCTCCGTCATAACGGTGACTGCTTACGTACTGGACTCAACGAATATATCGCGGCATTGGGCGATAAAGCGTTAGCCGCTTGGTGTGACCAATCGATCAGTACACCAAACAGTATGGTTGACCGTATTACCCCACAAACTGACGAAGCCCTACTCGATCGCTTGGCCGAGCAAGGTATCGACAATGATCAGGTCCCCGTTGCCTGCGAAGCCTTCTCGCAATGGGTCATTGAAGATGACTTTATTGCGGGTCGTCCTGAACTAGAGCGAGTGGGTGTCGAATTCGTCGAAGATGTGCTTCCCTTTGAAGAAGCCAAGATCCGTGTGCTCAATGCAAGTCATAGCGGTATCGCTTGGGCCGGCGCATTATTGGGGGTGCAGTCCATTGACGAGAGCCTAACGCCGCAGGTTCAAGAATGGATCCGTAACTATATCGGCCAAGACGTCACCGCAGCACTAGCGAAAGGGCCGATTAACCTTGATGAGTATTGTAAGACCACGTTACACCGTTTCAGTAACGCCAAGGTCCGTGATACGAATCAGCGTGTGTCGTCAGACAGCATCGCTAAGCTACAGCAATTTATTTTGCCAACGCT
>Ga0308166_1001689_pt1 | contig 22595 bp, 26 predicted proteins | sample PhyCR2_2_FD_202137 | JGI IMG/M metagenome (GOLD analysis project Ga0308166, IMG submission 202137) | Phyllosphere microbial communities from UC Gill Tract Community Farm, Albany, California, United States - DLSLCC.R2 | ecosystem: Host-associated > Plants > Phyllosphere > Unclassified | place... | reverse complement strand
TAAAGGCATGGAAGGCGCGATTAACAATAAAACCGTGACCTATGACTTTGAACGTCTGATGGACGGCGCTAAGCTGCTGAAATGTTCAGAGTTTGGTGACGCGATCATCGAAAACATGTAATCCAGACATTGGATTAGATGACAACGGGAGCCTGTGCGCTCCCGTTTTTTATTGCTGTCCTGAATATTAAAGAATAAGAAATAAGATAACGCCTGCTATTGCAGAAATCAGGTAAGCTACCGTTGCCGTAATCCATATATAGGATAGATAATTCATCCACCGAGGAATGTTTAAAGCATTTTCTTCAAAAAAGCTGTAGGCCGGATCGCTTTGGTTAAGAAAGGAAATCTTTTTCTTGTTACTCAGTTTGATAAAAAACCTGCTTACTGGAAAAACCCCTAAAAAACCAACCATGTGATAAAATGAACCTGGTGCTGGAAAAATATATTTTTCTTTAAAAAGTGAAACTAAATTGTCATAACTCTTTTTATTAGCCAGGTAGACAAGAAAACAGATAAAGATAAGTAAACTACCAAATAGCCCTATAAATAATCCTGTGCTGGCGAGTATATGTTCCAAATTCCGTTCCCGCATTTATCAACCTGTCGTTTATGCAGTAATGAGTGACACTTTACTCGTAAAGAATCCTACGGCGTTAAGCAAAAAGTGTGGTGGTTATTAAGAGAGTTAATAACGGCAATCGCTAATTATCATGAAGGTTTATAAAATCGTACCCTGCCAACGTAGGTCATTTTGTCTGATTTACATCAAAGCGTGGATCTAAAGGCAGGCGTAGCATCATTATCACCAATTGCTAACACGGTTGAAATAGTTAAATGATTTTCTTTAAGAAGATCTTAATAATCGCTTTATTGCTAGCTGCCCAGCCACTCTTTGCCGCCGGGATAGAAAAAATCCTAACTGGCCCAGAAAGTGAGCTTTGCCAAAGTAAAAAATCAGGCGATGATGATATATCAAATTATATTGATTGCCTGCAAAAGGAAGAGAGCAAAGTAGATAAAGCAATGAAGGACGTTTTTGATAGATCGTTAGCTACCGTTCAGTCGGATGAGTGGCTTCTGCCAAACGTTGATTATGAAAATAGCCACTCTGATATTGTCAAACAAAACAAAGAGGCATTCATCAGCAATCAAAAAAGCTGGCAGAAAGAGAGTGTGCAATTTTGTGAACTCGCCACGTCCAGAATAAGCGCGTCTGCGCCTTTGCATCCAGCGTTACTTCTTCAGTGCAGAATCAATATGAAAAAGAGAAGAGTTAAAGATCTGAACTATTTTAGCGTGGAGTGAAACGCCCCATGCTGGTCTTAATAATGCTTCAAAGTACCAGGCAGGGCGCTGCGCTGGCGGAACCATGCTGCAAAAAAGCCGATGATAATGAGAAACTCGGCAAGATCGCCGCCGTAATACATCCACTGCGCCGCTGCCTGAATCTCCTCAATACTGGCCGAAGTCCCCTGCGGGTAGCCATAGCCGTACATCAGCTTGCCGAGGATCGCGTGTGCGGCGGTAGCTAAGAAAATCACTATCAGCCGTAGATTTCTCGACGGACGATGGGGGGCAGGATCCGGCCCGGCGACAGACCAGGTAAACAGGTAGCCGGAGAGGACAAAATGCACGTGGAGCAAAACAAACAGCACGGGATCGCCCATGCTCAACGTGTAAAAGGGCGTGAGATAGAGCAGATACATGCCGCCTATATCCAGAAACGCAGCGGTAACCGGGTGGATTAAAAAACGTATTGGACGGATGCGAAGAAAATTCATGATGCCGCGAGCCGTTCGGGCTGAAACGCTGCGTAGCAAAAGCGACCCCGGCGCACCAAATACCAGCCCAGGCGGCCCAAACATACCTAAACAGAGATGCTGCACCATATGACCGCGCAGATCGTGATGGGCCCAGCTTGCCAGCGGCGGCAGCATGGCGGCCACAATCAGCACGGTTCCGGCGGTAAAGCTGGCGATGCGCCATCCGCTCCAGCGGGCGGTACGGCGTATCCGCAAAGCAGCGAACAGATACAAGCCAAGCAGCGCTACAGGAACAATGATCAGCAGAATAAACAGCGCGACTGAAGGTGCGCCTTCTGGATGATGCATCATCGGCTCCACGACTTATACCCTTGCCGTACGGCGCGCGCGGCGAAAGAGCAGATAGCCTGCCAGTAACAACATTACGGCAACCCCATTCCAGATGACATCGTAAGGCAGAACGTTTTCAACGTAGCGGATCTGATGCAGTCTAAGCAGCTTGTGATCGACAATGCCGTCAAACAGCTGGAAACCCCCCATCCCCAAAACAAAGCCCGCCCATGCTGCCGTTCGATTAAGCACGCCGCGACGATAGAGCCCGGTAAACATAAAAAATCCGAGCACAAATAGGATCAGCTCAGCAGAGTGCAGCAAACCATCCGACAGCAGGCTGAAAGCCGGGGTGCCCCAGTCGAAAAAGTGATGCCAGGCCAGAAGCTGATGGAAGACCACCTCATCAATCGCCGCCATCATACCGATTCCAAGCGGAAGGGTGGCGAGCAGGGATCGTTTTAAGTCGGCGTGAAGCGGGGACGTTAAAGGCGGCATGCGCTCTCCTGAGCAAGATTTAAATTTCACTTAAGAAGCGTAGTTGAAAATAACCGGGTTCCGGACGCATGCTACGGATGTTGGCAAATATTTCGCAGCGCGCCTGGTGAAAATGCTAATCTGCTGATTTATTAAAGCTGTTTGATAATCAAAGGGAAGATGTCCGCAATGGAGATTACGTTATTAAGGCATGGCAAACCCGATTTGAAAAAGTCTGGCAGCGTAAGTGCGGCGGGCATGCGGGAGTGGGTATCTGCCTACGACGCGTCACATATTTCTGGATCGCCTGCATCTGCGGCAAAAGCAGCGTGTCAGGATAGTAATCTTGTGGTGAGCAGTCCGCTGCCTCGCGCGGTTTCCTCCCTTCATACGTTGGGCGTAAAGCCAGATTTCATTTTGAATGAGTTGAGCGAGGCACCACTGCCCATCTTTAACGTACCAGCCATTAAATTGCCGCCTTCACTGTGGCTGGTGCTCTTTAGGCTGCTCTGGTTAGCGGGCGTGTCGTCAAAGAGTGAGTCCTGCGCTGATGCTCAACAGCGCGCGAAAAGAGTCGCAGATCGCCTGACAGCGCTGGCCCATGAGCACGAACAGGTTCTCAGCATGGGGCACGGCATCATGAACAAGCTGATAGCCAAAGAGCTCGAACGCGCAGGTTGGAAAAAGTTACGGATGGGGAATCGGGTTACTGGGGGACGGTAAGATACCGCTATAAAACGTAAGCCAGATAGATCCTCCCTCGTAGCATCAGAGCACAGAGATTGCATAATGCGACAAAATGTCGCATATTAAGCATGCGCACGCTTTGCGTAGGCATTTTACACGTAAGGTGATTTAATCCGGGAGACAGGTGATATGGCCATAAGCATTCGTTTAGACGATGACTTCGTTAGCGACGTAAAGATTCATGCTGAAGCTGCAAACCGCAGCGTTCCCAGGCAGATTGAGCACTGGGCTAAAATAGGGCAGATTGCAGAGGATAACCCTGACCTTCCCTACAGCTTTATCAATGAAACCCTGCTGGCGCAAAGCGAAATCAAAAACCAGAAGGTAACGCGATATGCCAGAAGGACAGGGCGTTCAAAAAATTGATGTTTACCAGAGTCGCCGTTTCGAAAAGGCGCTGGACAAACTCCCGACCGCTTTACTGAGGGTGGTAGAGGATGAGATCGATAAAATCATTGATAACCCAGCTATAGGCGAGCAGAAGAGGGGAGACCTCAGCTTTCTCTGGGTGCACAAATTTCAACTAAACAAACAGCAGGCGCTTCTGGGATACAGTTGGGTCAAGGATAAGCTGGAGCTCTATCTGCTAAGCATAGGCTCGCACAAAAACTTCTATCAAGATCAAAAGAATAACCGCAAAGTCGACTTAAAGCTTATCGGCTAATTAATAAAAAAACGGGAGCCAGTCGGCTCCCGTTTTCTATTATTACCCTACAACCCGCTCTGAAACAGCATCACAACCAGTTGTATTTAGAGTAAAGGGTCAGAAAGAGTCCCGCTGCGGCTAACACATTTAGCAAGACTACCGTTCTGCTTGATACATTCATCGTTGCGTCCTTTCGGTTACGTGACGGAGAGTTTAAACCAATTCAATGAACTAAAAACTACTAAAAATGGTGTGTGCCAGAGGGCAATCGTTTCATGAATATTGCCGGGCATTTACAATGAGAGAAGTATAGACCGCGCTCGCCTGACGTAAAGTATGATTAGATATCTTTTACATATTCATGGAGACACCGCTTGACCATTTATGACTCCCTGCTGGCATTTACGCTGGCCGCTGCTTTGCTTACCCTGACCCCAGGGCTGGATACGGCGCTGGTCCTGCGCACCGCTTCGGTCGAGAGTCGGGCCCAGGCGTTTAAAGTTGCGCTGGGTATTAATGCCGGGTGCTTTATCTGGGGAGCGATGGTGGCGTTTGGTCTGGGCGCGCTTATCGCCGTCTCAGAGCTGGCCTATTCCATTCTGAAATACTGCGGCGCGGCTTACCTCTGCTGGCTGGGGGTGAATATGCTGCTGAGTCGCGGGGGTGGGTTAACCGCAGCGGCAGAGGGAGAAACACCCAAGGCAAAGCAGAGCGGGTTTATCAAGGGGCTGCTGGGCAATCTGCTAAACCCTAAAATGGGCGTCTTCTACGTCTCTTTCTTACCGCAGTTTATTCCCCACGGTCAGCCGTTAATTGCCTGGACCTTCGGGCTGGTGGCGATCCACGTTGTGCTAGGGCAGACCTGGTCAACGGTACTGATTCTGGCGACGCGTCCGCTCGGTCGTTTCCTGAAACGCAGTGCGGTAGTACGCTGGATGGATCGCACCACCGGCACGCTGTTTATTCTCTTTGCCGCTAAGCTGGCACTGAGTAAACGCTAACAGGTTCCATGTCGCAGCAGGCCAGGCAGCTTATCCACCGCGCTGCCTTTTGCCAGCCATGCCGGGATCTCCGCTGGAGAGATTGGCCTGGAGAAGTAATATCCCTGCGCTTCGTCACAGCCGTACTCCTTCAGCATCATGGCCGTCTGCCTGTCTTCAATCCCCTCCGCCAGTACCAGATAGTTCAGATCCTTGAGCATCGTAATGACGTTGCGGGCGATAATTCGGCTATCGGAGTCAGAGACAATCTGGCTGATAAGCGAGCGATCGAGCTTTATAACATCGAAGGGAATGCGCCGCAGATAGCTGATATTGCTGTAGCCTGCGCCGAAATCATCGAGCAGGATTTTAAAGCCCTTATTTTTCAGCTGACCCAGCTCGTACAGTGCCTCATCGCTCTCCAGCACCTTCTCGGTTTCCAGACATTCGATACGCAGATCCGCTACCGTGAGCCCGGCATTAAGCAGGCTCTTCTCCAGCTCGTTGGCAAAACCCTGGCGCGAGAAATCGCTCACCGTGACGTTAATGGAAACAGGCAGGTCAATTCCGGCTTTGCGCCAGGCCTGAAGTTGCTCAATGACGGTTTTGATTACCCATTGCGTAATATCCGTCATCAGGCTGGTCTTCTCTGCCAGCTGAACAATGGTTGACGGCGGCACGTTGCCCTGTACCGGATGATGCCAGCGAAGCAGCGCTTCACAGCCTTGGGTCAGGCCGGTATGCAGTGAAATTTTCGGCTGATAGACCATATAGAGCTGATCCGGCGCTTTGATCGCCTCGCTCAAATCGTGCAGTAGCCGAAAGTGGTTATTGCGCTTCTGATCGAGAAGAGGATCAAAGGCCAGAACAGGAATTTCCTCGCGCATCGCCTCGTGCAGTGCGCTGATGCCCTGACGCAGAATTTCATGCGGATCGTTATCCTGCGGAGTGAAGTCGACGTAACCGGTACGCACCTGCAGGTTAATACCAACATCGCCACGGATCTGCGCATCGATATCCGGCAGGGAGCCCGCCCGTTGAAGTAGCGTCTGGGCGATTGCGGCGTCTACCAGCACGGCATAACGCCCTGGCGCAAAGGCAAACAGCGTTATTCGTGAAGGTAGCTTAAGGCGCAGGCGCAGCAGAGGGCCAAACCCACGCAGCATCTTCTCTACTGCGGGTAGCCCAAGATAGCGTGCCAGCTCATAGGCGCGAGGCATATCAATACAGTCGAAGAGGATCAGCGACCAGGGCTGTGTGTTGTTATCCAGCACCAGCGTCTCTATCTCTTTTAAAAGAGACTGGCGGTTAGGCAACCCGGTCAGGCCATCAATGCGGCCCAGCGAATACCATGCCTCAAGATAGGTGCTGGCAAGCGCGGCAACGCGCAGGAAGTTATCAATCTGCTCCGGCGTCGCCGCAACAGGCTGTGTATGGCTGACGCACAGCGTACCCAGTACAAACCCTTCCTTGGTTTGCAGGGGGGCAGCGGCATAGAAGATAACTTGTCCTGTAGTCACCAGAATGTGGTCGGCAAAGCGGCTGTCGGTGCGGGTATCGGAGCAGATAACCGGCTCGACGCTGGCAACGGCATATTGACACATCGTTTCAGGGATCGCGCTTCTTGATGGCAGTTGGGCGATGTTCTTTACATATTTAATATATTGGTACTGATCATCGAAAATGGTGACGAAGCAGCCGTTAACACCCATTATGTCGCTGGCAAGATTCGCAAATTCGCCAAGCGCAGTATCCCGCGCTTTATCGTACTTACGTAAGAGAGCAAGCGCCGCCAGCCTTTTTGTTTCGTTCTTGCTGAGTCCACTGAACATGTATGAGCTCCTGCCCAGATGAGGATCTAAAACAGTAAAATCCGTACCGACGCAACATTATTTGTAACACTAAATGAATATCTCATCTACTGGCCAGCGCGAGTAGATGATATTAAGAAACAGGGTATACGAGAGGGATTACCACCAGCCCAGTTGCGTACCGGCCACGACAACAATCGCCACGATTAACATAATAACCGTTGTTTTTTTCACGCCTTGCTCCTGAAAGATCGCTAAATAATAAATTAATCCAGAACGATAAAGGGGCTTTTTTGCCGACCTTTCTTCTCCTGGTACATGGCGATGTCGGCCATGCGCAGGGCAGTATCGGCATCGGTCTGCGTGGGGTCAATCTCAACAATACCGATACTGGCACCGGGATAGTAGATCCGTATATCCCCCAGGCTATAATCGCCAATAATATGACCGCTCAGGCGCGCCTTCAGCTCGCTAAGATAGGCCTCGTTGCTTTTCCCGCGCACGCTGCCCAGACAGGCAAGCATAAACTCATCGCCGCCCAGTCTGCCAGCCATATCGTTGCCGTCACATTGACGCATGATCCGCTGGCCCACCTGCACCAAAAACAGATCGCCTACGTCATGGCCAAAGCTGTCGTTTATTGATTTAAAGTTATCGAGATCGATAAAGGCAATGATCACCGGCACATCCAGATGGCGCGCCAGCGAGAAAAGAGTAGAGAGGTTGTCGAATATCGCACGCCGGTTAGGCAAGCCGGTAAGCGCATCGGTGTAGGAGTGAGAAATCAGCGCCGCATTGGCTTCCCGCAGCTGTGCTACCAGAGACTCCTTCTGGATCGCCTGAGAAATCAGTCCGGCAAAGAGCTGCAGAACCTGATTTGCCCGCACGTTTAGCGCATGGGTTTCGGCGCTGGCCGCACATAGCGTGCCGTACAGCGTCCCATCGGCCAGATGCACGGGCGAACTGAGATAGGTTTTGATGCCCAGCGCGCGTGCGGGGCCACAGTCGCCCCAGAGCGTAGCGACGTCATTGCTGAAGAAACACTCGTCGTCCAGGGCGCGCTTGCAGAGCGTGTCTCCCCAGGGCACAGAGAGCCCCTCCGGGATGTTCATCTGTTTGCTGTTGCGGGCGTACAGGATGTGCTGCAGGCGGGCATCAATATCGATTTTGGTCAGGTAGGTTGACTCCATTTCGGTTACCAGCTCAAGCATCTCCAGCAGCTGGCGAACCAGACTTTCAACGGTTTGTTCACTTGCGAGCGTTTCCGAGACGCGAGCCAGAATAATATCTGACATGACTATCTTTTACTCCCGTATAGAGGCAAAAAACCCTTATACGTTATGGTTAATATTTGGGCTATCCGTACAGTAAAACATGAAAAGCGTCTGATTCATATATCATGTTTTCTCTCCTGCCCGAAATCAGCAGTGGTTTTGATCGCAGGCATGAATTCGTGTGATGACAAGGCGATGTCTCTCGGAGTAAAATTTCCCTTAGGATTTATCCTAACCGCAAATTCTATTTTTCTGTGAACGAGAGAGCTATGTTTCAGTTAAAACCGGGCAGCCTGGCAATGGTTATTGGCGCACAAACTTCAGCGGGACGCCGCAACATTGGTAAATCCGTAGAGCTGTTTGCGCTGTGCCAGCCGGGAGACCGTTTTTTGAACCCGGTTAACGGCGTGATGACCGACATGCCCTTAACCGCCCCACGTGCGCTATGGCTGGTAACAGGGGATGTGGTAGCCTTCGATGGCCAGCACGGTTTTGCGTTCGTTCGCGCCGAGCATCTGATGCCGCTTCTGCCGGATTCGTTGCCGGAAGAGGTAGAGGCCCGCGAGTGGTGCTAACCTGCGTCGCGTGCGTTGATCCAGGCAATGAGCGCGGGTAGTTCGTGCTCTGAAAATACCTTGATGCCGTGTTCAGCCAGCAACGCCGCTGCCACGCCCATGCCCTGCTGGCGCTGACCGCTAAAGCTGCCATCGTAGATGGCGCTGCTGCCGCAGGTGGGGCTACCGTCAGTTAACAGCGCGGCGCGACAGTCTGTTTCTTGCGCCGCACGTAGCGCCAGCCAGGCGGCCAACTGATAGTGCCCGGTCACGTCGGTGCCGTCGCTCTCTGTAATGCGAGCCGCATTACGCATCACGTCTATCCCATTACCACCGCTAATTTCCGCCGACAGACGCGGCACCGGCAGTCCAGCAGCCAGCTCCGGACAGTGGATTACCAGTCGTCCCTCCTGTTGCCAGCGCGCCAGGGTGGCCTCGACCACCTGCTTTTCACTGCCGTTATAGCGTACCTTAAAGCCCATCAGGCAGGCACTCACGAGGATCTTGGTTTTCATGGTCTACTTAGGGCCAGAAGACAAAACTACAGGGTAATACAGCACTATGAAAAATGCTGACATCCGACACCCACCTATTTTAAGGTATTGTGATACCTGTAAAAGATCGGTAATCTGAGGTTCCTTATGTTATCCGTAATTTGCCCCTGACATAAGGACTCCCGCATGGAAAACACTCCTTTGAAAAAAACGCTGCGTATTGCGCTCGTAGGCGACTATAACCCTGACGTTGTTGCGCATCAGGCGATCCCTTTAGCGATTGATGATGCTGCCGCCGTGCAGGAATTGACGGCCGACTACGACTGGCTGGCAACCGATGAGATCGCCAGCGAAGAGGATTTGGTAGGTTATGACGCCATCTGGGTCGTGCCGGCTAGCCCCTATAAAAATGCCCAGGGTGCGTTCACGGCGATTCGCTATGCCCGTGAGAACGGCGTGCCATTTCTCGGCACCTGCGGCGGGTTCCAGCATGCGCTGATTGAGTACGCGCGTAACGTCATGGGCTGGGACGATGCGGCACATGCTGAAACCGACAGCGCAGGACGGATGGTGGTGACGCCGCTGGCCTGCTCGCTGGTAGAGCAGACCGGCACTATCGAGCTGCGTCACAATACCCTTATTGCCCGCGCCTACGGTAAAGATGCCATTGATGAGGGATATCACTGTAACTATGGCGTGTCGCCAGCGTTTGCCGCCGAGCTGGATAATACCGATCTGCGCGTCACCGGCTGGGATGAAGAGGGCGAAGTGCGCGCCGTTGAGCTGATCACGCACCCGTTTTTTGTTGCGACGCTGTTCCAGCACGAGCGCGCCGCGCTGAGCGGACGTCCCGCGCCGCTGGTGCATGCGCTGCTGCGCGTCGCCAGTAACTAATCTCTCATCACATCTCTCTTACCGGGCGTCGATCTCGCGATCGCGCCCGGCAAAGACGCCAAACATGGCCATCACTACTGCGAGCAGGGCACAGGCGATAAGCGGAATGCGCCAGTCGCCGCTGGCATCGTGGATCTTGCCCATCAGCGGTGGGCCAAACGCCGCCAGCAGGTAGCCCACCGATTGCGCCATGCCGGAGAGCGCTGCCGCCTGATGCGCCGAGCTGGCGCGCAGGCCGATAAAGGTCAGACCGAGGATCATTGTCGCACCCGAGCCAAAACCAAAGATCGCCGTCCACAGCACTGCGTGGGCGGGAACCAGCCACAGCCCGGCGGCGCTGACGGCACACATCAACGCAACCAGCGCGGCGATGTTGCGCTGATCGCGCAGGCGATGCAGGATCAGCGGAATAACAATGCCTGGCGCGGCGGTAGCCAGCTGCAACAAGCCATGCAGAGAGCCCGCCTGGGTTTCGCTGTAGCCCAGGCTCAGCAGGATCGCCGGCAGCCAGCCGATAACCACGTAGTATATCAGCGAGTTGATCCCCAGAAAGAGCGTCACCTGCCAGGCTAGCGCCGATCGCCAGATCCCACGGTTTTGCAGGCTACCCGCCTGGGTCAGGCTGCTTACTGCCCGACGTCCGGTCTGGGGCAGCCACAGCAGTAGGGCAACCAGTGGGAACGCCATCAGCATCAGTAGCGCCCCTCGCCAGCCAAATCCGTGTAGCGCTAAAGGCACCACTAGCGCCGAACCCAGCGCTGCGGCTGCCCCCATCGTCAGGGAATAGGCACCGGTCAGCTTTGCAACCTGGCCGGGGAAGTCACGCTTGATCAGGCCGGGCAGCAGCACGTTACCCAGCGCAATCCCGCAGCCAACGATCGCCGTACCGGCAAACAGCAGCGCGGCAGACGGCAGCGAGCGCAGGGCAATGCCTGCGCAGATCAGGATCAGCGCGGTAGCGAGGCTGCGCTCCATGCCAAAGCGGCGGGCGGCACCGGCCGCCAGCGGGGAGATAAGGGCAAAGGCCAGCAGCGGCAGGGTCGTCAGGAGTCCGGTTTGTGCCGTGGTCAGGCCGTAGTCGGCGCGAATGGCGTCCAGCAGGGGGGCGGCACCGGTAAAGGTCACGCGCAGGGTGGTGGCAATCATTAAGATCCCGGCGATCAGCAGCAGTCCCTGCTGGCGCCCGGAGGAGGTCAGGCTAGTCATTGTTTTCTCATATTGAATTCGTTGCTAACAGGATAACGCTTTTTCGCTGCGATGAAAGCAGCCGACGGGTTCGGTATAGGTTATGTCTGTATAGCCATATTCTATTTATGGATATGTAATGCACTTTTTGATATTTGTCTGATGCTTAAGCTTATGTGAACGTAGCGCTTAATACTTATAACCAGGGATAACAGGGATTAAGCATGGCAACGTTTACACAGACTAAAAAAGCATGGACCTTCTCCACGCTGGCGCTCCTTTCAACGCTCTCTTTTGCCGCTCACGCCGACAAACTGGCCGATATTAAGTCGGCTGGCGTAGTGAAAGTCGCCACTTTTGATGCAAATCCGCCGTTTGGCGCAGTCGATCCAAAAACGCACGACATCGTAGGCTATGACGTCGACTTTGCTAAAGCGCTGGCGAAAAGCCTCGGCGTTAAGCTGGAGCTGGTTGCCACTAACCCGGCGAACCGTATTCCGCTGTTGCAGTCTGGCAAGGTTGACCTGATCGTTGCCGACATCACCATTACGCCAGAGCGTGCCCAGGTTATCGACTTTTCGACGCCGTACTTTGTTACCGGCCAACAGTTCCTGGTAGCGGCAGACGGCGCAGATAAGCTGGACGCCTACAGCAAATCGCGTATCGGGGCGGTAAAAGGTACCACCGGCGAGCAGGCGCTGCATCAGCGCTTCCCACAGGCGCGCGTGCTGGCCTATGACGATATTCCGCTGGCCTTGACCGCCCTGCGTAACGGCAACGTGCAGGCGATTACCCAGGACAGCACCATTCTGGCTGGCCTACTGGCGGAAGCGCCGGATAAAGCGAAATTTAAAATCCTGTCGGATCTGCTCTCTAAAGAGGAGATTGGCGTGGGCGTACCCAAAGGTGAAACGGCGCTGCTGAACACGGTAAACAGCGAGCTGGTCAAGCTTGAGCAGAGCGGCGACGCAGCCAAAATTTATGCTACCTGGTTTGGCCCGCAAACCAAAACACCCCAGCCGCGCAGCTTTAAAATAGAAGCGAAGTAATATGTTCGCAGGTCTTTTCTCCGCCTCTGTGGCCAGTGCCACGGAGGCGTTTCCCGTGCAGGCGGGCACGGTTGAATTCCGCCAGGTCAGTAAATGCTATGGCGATCACCCGGTCTTAAAGCAGATCGATCTTCAGGTTCGCGCCGGCGAGGTGCTTGCCGTTTGCGGGCCGTCCGGCTCGGGTAAATCGACGCTGATCCGTCTGATCAACCAGCTTGAAACGGTTAGCGGGGGCGAAATCTACGTTGACGGTAAACCCACCAGTACCCTTAAAGGCAAGGCGCTGCGCGACCTGCGTCGCCATGTGGGCTTTGTCTTCCAGCAGTTCAATCTTTACGCCCATCTTAACGCGCTGGATAACATCACCCTGGCGCTAACCAAAGTGCACGGTCAGCTCCCGCATGAGGCGCAGGAGACGGCGCTGGCGCTGCTGGAGCGGGTCGGCCTGCGCGACAAGGCGCACCACCTGCCGTCCCAGCTCTCCGGCGGCCAGCAGCAGCGGGTAGCCATCGCCCGCACGCTGGCAGCAAAGCCGCAGATCATCCTGTTTGATGAGCCGACCTCGGCGCTCGATCCTGAGACAATAGGCGAGGTGCTACAGGTTATGCGCAGTCTGGCCCACAGCGGCATGACGCTCATTGTGGTAACGCATGAGATGCAGTTTGCCCGCGAGATTGCTGACCGGGTGATCTTTATCGACGGCGGCGAGATCCTTGAACAGGCTGCACCGGAGCAGTTCTTTACCGCTCCGCAGCATCCACGGGCGCAGCGCTTCCTGCAGAAGGTGCTTAATCCGCTCCACGCCGAAAGCAGGGAGCTGTAATGCACATCAATCTCGACTGGGCCGGAGTGCTTACCGGCCAGCCTGCACAGTGGATCCTCTCTGGTTTTCTCACCACTGTTTGGGTGACCGTTGCCGGCATTGTGCTGGCCACGGTGCTGACCGTGCTGCTGCTGGCCCTCCGTCTGGCGGGCGGCGCGGTGGGGCGCGGCATGGTCGCCGTGTGGGTATCGCTGTTCCGCAATACGCCGCTGCTGGTTCAGCTGCTATTCTGGTACTTTGCTGCCTGGAACCTGCTGCCGCTGGGTTTTCGCCAGTATGTTAATGCCGATCACGCCTTTAGCATCCTGCCGGGCGATGTGTGGTGGTTCACGCCGGAGTTTATCAGCTCCGCCTGGGCGCTGGGCCTGTTTACCGCGGCTTTTCTGGTAGAGGAGATCCAGGCCGGGCTGAATGCCGTGGCGAAGGGGCAGATTGAGGCGGCAAAATCGCAGGGATTTAGCGAGCTGGCGCTGTTTCGTTGGGTGCTGCTGCCTCAGGGCTTACGCAATGCCTGGCAGCCGGTAGTGGGACAGTATCTGAATCTGATGAAACTCTCCTCGCTGGCGACCGGGATTGGCTTTGCCGAGTTGACCTATCAGACCCGACAGATTGAGAGCTACAACGCCCATGCCCTGGAGGCGTTTGCCGTCGGGAGCGTGCTCTATCTGCTGCTGGGGTTGGTGATGAGCCTGCTGTTTAACGCCCCGGCGTGGTGGCGTGCGGCGTGGCAGGAGAGGGCGCTGGCGCGCATGGAGGTGCAGGATGATCGCTAACATCACGGTGATTACCGATAACCTGGACTATCTGCTGCTGGGACGTACTGCTCAGGGCGAGCCGGGCGGGGTGCTGCTGTCGGTGCTGATGACCCTCGGGGCGGCGCTGCTGGCCTTTCCTGGGGGGATCGCACTGGCCTGCTTAGCCTGGCGCTTCAAGGGCTGGCCGCGTCGGGTGCTGTTTGCCTGGGCGGAGATTATCCGCGGCATTCCACTGATCTTCGTGATCTTCTGGCTATGGTTTCTGCTGCCGATGCTGACCGGAGACGAGCTGCCCGGCGCGGTGACCGTCACCCTGGCGCTGGCGTGGTTTACCTCCGCCTCGGTGATGTACTCTACGCTGGCCGCCATGGGTTCATTGCCCAAAGGGCAGCATGAGGCGGCGCTGGCGGGAGGCTTTAGCAGTGTACAGCTGCTGCGCTGGGTGCTGCTCCCCCAGGCGCTGCGCAACGCGCTTCCCTCCTACGTGGGATTGCTGATTGCGCTTCTCAAAGACACCTCACTGGCGTTTATCGTCAACGTTCCGGAGCTCACCACCGTTGCCGGGCAGGTTAACAACCGCGTACAGGTCTACCCGGCGGCGCTGTTTATCTTTACCGGGCTGGTCTACTACCTGCTCTGTACCCTGCTGGAACATACGGTTAAGCGCTGGCAGCGCCGCAGCCTACTGGCGGCCAAGTAGCAGCGACACCAGACCCGCCGCAATCAGTGGCCCGACCGGCACGCCCCGGAACAGGGCCACGCCCAGCACTGTCCCTACCAGCAGCCCGGCCACCAGCGAGGGCTGCGCGCTCATCAGCGCCACGCCGCGTCCGCCAAGCCACGAAACAAAGATCCCCACCGCGATGGCAATCAGCGACTTCCAGTTTACAAAGGAGTGCAGCAGCGTAGAGGGTGGCAGCGTCCCGCTGGCGATCGGGGCCATCACGCCAATGGTCAGGATGATAATCCCAATGGTCAGGCCCTGTTTCTCAATCCACGGAAAATAGACGTTCAGCGGGGTCATGCGGATCATAATCAGCACCATGATCGACACGGCCACGGTGGTGTTGTGACTAATGAATCCGAGGGCAGTCAGCCCAAGCAGAATAAACAGAGTGGTATCAAACATGTAAGATGGTTCCAGACAGAAATATAAGCCCGCTTACTTTACCCTATCTGCGTGTGTCGGCAGAACTTTTTCACCCCGCTACGAAAGTTCCTAAAAGTTTCACTTAAAAACACTTTAGCTGTCATTAAATATTCATGTCACTCTATTATGAATGCTGTATCGCGCAGAAAAGAGACGACAAAATGAACGATCCGATGCTGACCGAGACGCTGATTATCACCTCATCCTTTTTAGCCATCATCGCCGTGCTGGTGGCGTCGGTGCTTATTTTGGAGCGGATGGGGTGATGTTAAGTAGTTAGCGTGACGTCGCAAAAACACCACAGACAACCAGGTAAGCACCAGCGAAACCGCTCCTGAAAACATTATTCCGAGAGCTGCCGCCAGATCATAAATGTTCTCATCACCGTAGATGCATAGCATCCGGGCAAGCGAGTAGACATTTTCAATCGGGAAGATTTGCGCCCAAAGCGTAGCGCAGGCGACAAACCAAACCACGAACAGTAGGGCAACCGCCATCATGTTTATAATGCTGGGGCGAAGCGAAATATCTATGAGGCACTCCAGGTATCTAGCCGTAGTTTCTGAGGTACATCATATAAGCATGAACAGCACTTATATTTAGTGCAGTTTGTGCCATGTTTTAAATGAATTAATTTGGTTGAATTACGAGCAGAATAAATAAAAATCACGGATTTTTATATTTTTGATGAATGTAAATATATTACAAGCCTCAATTTGAGTGGTTTAAAATCATCTGCAACTCCAATAAAAACAACCAATAAGGCCTTTTGTTTCAGGAAATGATCAATTGCTTAATGCTGGTTACTTTTCTTTAATAATATTCATAAAAACAACCTTTCTTTTTCTAACAGCACATGTATACGATCAATATATAAATAAATTTAAACTAAAGAGGTTTAAATGGCTTTAAATGGAAGGTTGATATTGAACGGGGCCGACTATTCGCCTCTTGCTTTTGACGGAATTGGTGTGTTCATGGCCTTTTCTGGAAATGGCGTTTATAGGAATAAAGGTGCGTGCGGGATAATCGTTGATAACGGAGCCTTACCCCCTGGTAAATATTATATTGTTGACAGGCCAACAGGCAGTAAAACAAATGAGCTCAGGGCGTGGGGTATCGATAAATTTAAAAGCACCTTTGAATACCATGTTGATCATTCGGAATGGTTTGCTCTGTATCGTGCTGATGGAATGATAGACGATAGGACCTTTTACAAAGGCGCTTCCAGAGGGGGCTTTAGGCTTCATCCGGGTCAAGTGTCTGATGGCTGCATAACCCTTGCCAATCAATCTGACTACAACAGATTGAGGGACGCACTGTTAAGAACAAAAAAAGAGAAAGTACCAGGTAAAGATTTAGATTCATACGGAACAATTGAGGTAATTGATAGTGGTTATTCTAAAAGTTGCCCATAGCCTGCTAAAGCTGTTTTGGTATATTGCTCTCTTTTGCTTCGTGTCATGGGTGGATGTTCGTTACTTCTCTGAACATCCAATGATCAGCAACGATACCGCAATCAAAGTTGCATACTGGTTTAGTTCTACACCTACGCCTGAAGATATTTATTTTAGTTATGATTATGCTTTAATTTTATTTAACTTCCTCTCTTCAATAGTTTTGTATTTCATAACCGTAAAATTAATCAATGTAATAAGGAGAAAATAAAATGCCTATTCCCCCCTATCTATGGCTTAAAGATGATGGCGGTGCTGACATTAAAGGATCTGTAGACGTTAAAGATCGTGAGGGTTCTATAGAAATTTTAGGAATGAGCCACGGAATAAATATACCTGTAGATAATATGAATGGTAAAATAACAGGAACGCGCCAACATTCACCCTTTAACTTTGAAAAAGAAGTTGATAGCTCAACCCCTTATCTTTATAAGGCTGCCGCAACTGGTCAAACTCTAAAGAGCGCTGAAATTAAATTCTATCACATTAACGATGCAGGGCAAGAGGTCGCCTATTACTCGGTGCTGCTGGAAAAAGTAAAAATTACAGGTGTTAATTGTGGTGTGCCTAACTGTAAATTACCAGCAAATGATAAAATGAATCATATGGAAACTGTTTCTATGCAGTATGAAAAGGTCACCTGGAAGATTCACGACGGTAACATTCAATATACTGATGCGTGGAATGAAAGGTCAACAGTTTAGCGAAAAGCAAAATCAGCCAGAAAATGTAGTTTAACTGGCTGATTTTATTTAATTAACTATGAGAATCCGAAGTCTGTTTGTGGAACAGTTCGCGGAAGACCGGGTAGATATCCTCCTGATCGCGGATATGCTGCATAGCAAAGTTCTCAAACGTTGCCTGCAGGTGCTCATACTCACGCCATAAGGTCTGATGCGCCCGTCGGGTGATCTCGATATAGCTGTAGTAGCGCACCACCGGCAATATTTTCTTCGCCAGAATCTCATGACACAGCGGTGAATCATCGGCCCAGTTATCGCCATCCGACGCCTGCGCCGCATAGATGTTCCACTGCGCCGGATCGTAGCGCGCCTTAACCACCTCATCCATCAGCTTCAGCGCGCTGGAGACAATCGTGCCGCCGGTCTCCTGTGAGTAGAAGAACTCATGCTCGTCCACCTCCTTAGCCTGCGTGTGGTGGCGGATATAGACCACCTCTACGTTCTTATAGGTTCTGCTCAGGAAGAGATAGAGCAGAATATAGAACCGCTTGGCCATATCCTTGGTGGCCTGATCCATCGAGCCGGAGACGTCCATCAGACAGAACATTACCGCCTGACTTGACGGCTCTGGTCGTTTCTCATAGTTCTTGTAACGCAGGTCAAAGGTGTCGATAAAAGGCACACGTTCAATCTTCGCCCGCAGCTCGGCAATCTCCTTGCGCAGCCGCTCCTCTTCCAGCAGCTGTGCCGGCTCGCTCTTCGCAACGGTCGTGAGATCCTCTTCCAGCGCCCGCAGCTCGCGCCGTTTACCCGCCGTCATCGCCGTCCGGCGTGCCAGCGAGTTTTGCAGCGAGCGTACCACGCTGATGTTGGCTGGCACCCCATTAGAGGTGTAGCCCGAGCGGTGCGTTTTGTACTCGTTAAGCTGCCGATGCTGATTTTTTTTCAGGTTCGGCAGGGCCAGATCTTCAAAAAGCAGGTCAAGATACTCATCTTTTGAGATCTGAAAGACAAATTCGTCCTGGCCTTCGCCGTCCTGGCTGGCCTGACCCTGGCCGCTGCCTCCGCCGCCGCCGCCTTGCGGACGTTCGATGCGGTCATTCTGCACAAAGTGATCGTTCCCCGGATGTACGCGGTTGCGCAGGCCGCCGCGGCCCTGGTGGAACATCGGTTCGCTAATATCTTCTGAAGGAATAGAGACGGACTCGCCGCTCTCTACGTCGGTCACCGAGCGCTTGTTGATCGCTTCGGAGATCGATTGCTTGATTTGCGATTTATAACGGCGCAAGAAACGCTGGCGGTTAACCGTGCTCTTGTTTTTACCGTTAAGACGCCGGTCGATGAACCAGGTCATAAGCCCCCCGTACTGCATTTGCCAACTCTATGCTGCGGCGTAAAGCCGGATGCGCTGCGCTTATCCGGCCTACGGCTCGCATCTTTAGTAGGCCCGGCAAGCAACGCGCCGCCGGGCTCCGGGCTATCAGGACGATTTACGAACGCGCAGATACCATTCGCACAGCAAGCGCACCTGTTTGCGGGTGTAACCTTTCTCCATCATCCGGTCGACAAAATCGTCGTGTTTCTTCTGCTCATCCGTAGAGGTTTTAGCGTTGAACGAAATCACCGGCAGCAGCTCTTCGGTGTTCGAGAACATTTTCTTCTCGATAACCGTGCGCAGTTTTTCGTAGCTGGTCCAGTTCGGATTGCGACCGCTGTTATTGGCGCGGGCGCGCAGCACAAAGTTGACGATCTCGTTGCGGAAGTCTTTCGGGTTACTGATCCCGGCAGGCTTCTCGATTTTTTCCAGTTCGGCGTTCAGGGATTCACGGTCAAACAGCTGACCGGTATCCGGATCGCGATACTCCTGATCCTGGATCCAGAAGTCCGCATAGGTCACGTAGCGGTCAAAAATGTTCTGACCGTATTCAGAGTAGGATTCCAGGTAGGCAGTCTGGATCTCTTTACCAATAAATTCGGCATATTTCGGGATCAGGTAGCCTTTCAGGAACTCAAGATAGCGTTCGGCCTGCTCCTGTGGGAACTGCTCGCGCTCAATCTGCTGCTCCAGCACGTAGAAGAGGTGTACCGGGTTGGCCGCAACCTCTGCGTGGTCAAAGTTAAAGACACGAGAGAGGATTTTAAATGCAAAGCGCGTCGACAGGCCGTTCATCCCTTCGTCTACCCCGGCGTAGTCCCGGTACTCCTGATACGACTTCGCTTTCGGATCGGTGTCCTTAAGGCTTTCGCCATCGTAGACGCGCATTTTAGAGTAGATGCTGGAGTTTTCCGGCTCTTTCAGGCGCGAGAGAATAGAGAAGCGTGAAAGCGTCTCCAGGGTTCCCGGCGCGCAAGGGGCATGCGTCAGCTCGCTGTGGTTAAGCAGCTTCTCGTAAATTTTGATCTCTTCCGAGATGCGCAGGCAGTAGGGCACCTTCACAATGTAAACGCGGTCAAGGAAGGCTTCGTTGTTCTTGTTGTTACGGAACGTCACCCACTCGGATTCGTTCGAGTGTGCCAGGATAATACCGTTGAACGGCAGGGCGGAGATCCCCTCCGTACCGTTATAGTTCCCCTCCTGGGTGGCCGTCAGCAGCGGATGCAGCACCTTAATAGGCGCTTTAAACATCTCGACGAACTCCATAACGCCCTGGTTGGCACGGCACAGCGCGCCGGAGTAGCCGTAGGCGTCGGGATCGTTTTGGGCGTGGTTTTCCAGTTTACGGATATCGACTTTACCCACCAGCGCAGAGATGTCCTGGTTGTTCTCATCGCCGGGCTCGGTTTTCGCAATGGCGATCTGTTCCAGAATAGAGGGCCATACCTTCACGACGCGGAACTTAGTGATATCGCCGCCGAACTCATGCAGGCGCTTAGCCGCCCACGGGGACATAATCGTGCCGAGATAGCGGCGCGGAACGCCGTACTCTTTTTCAAGGATCTGCGCATCTTCCTGCGGGTTGAACAGACAAAGAGGGTGATCGTTAACCGGGCTACGCTCGCCGTTGGCGCTCAGCACATAGATGGGCACGCGCTGCATCAGGGCTTTGAGGCGTTCAGCAAGAGAGGATTTACCACCCCCGACCGGTCCCAGCAGGTAAAGGATCTGTTTCTTCTCTTCCAGCCCCTGTGCGGCGTGTTTCAGATAGGAAACAATCTGCTCAATGGCATCCTCCATGCCATAAAACTCTTCAAATGCTGGGTAACGTGCGACAACCCGATTCGAAAACAGACGGGAAAGCCTGGGCTCCAGAGCAGTATCTACCATCACGGGCTCGCCGATAGCCATCAGTAGCCGTTCTGCCGCGTTTGCATAGGCGCTGCGATCCTGGCGGCAAATGGTGAGAAACTCCTGCAGGGTGAACTCTTCGTCCTTGGCAGCTTCATAACGCTGGCGATAGTGATCGAATATATTCATGGCATGCCGTCCTTTCGTTTTAGCACAAGAAAAGAGCCGTTCATATGAATAGTGGAGGCTCCCGGAAGAGATAAGCTGAACGACGCTAGCTCTACTTCAGCACCGGAATGCAGCAACCCTTATGCCAGGTTGTGAACGCCAGCAGTTAACGCGCCCGCGATACACCTTCTTAAAATTAAGCGTAGATGGCATTTGCAAAACTTGCATTGAACGCCAATCTAATTTCAATGACATATCAATAACTCATCTGTATTTATTTTCTTTATAGATAAAAGGGAGGGCAGACGATTCATCTCTCTGTCATCTCTCCGTAAGCAGGTTGTCATGCTAAAAAAGCACGCTGTTGCGTTCAGTTATATAATAATCAGCGAAAAAATTTGGGATGACGGAGGCGGGCGGTTACACTGCTCCCGCTGATTATTTGACTACAGGAAGGAAAGGATTGTGACCAAACTCAAATTTCTGGCGCTTGGTGTATTTATCGCATCATGTGCCGCAACGGCAAACGCAGCGGGCCCCTGGTCGATTGGTGCGGGTGTTGGTGTGCTTGAGACGCCTTATAAAGATTACGATCGCGATGTTGCCCCCGTTCCGGTGATCAACTACGAAGGCGAGAACTTCTGGTTCCATGGCCTCGGCGGCGGCTACTATCTCTGGAATGATGAGAGCGATAAGCTTTCTGTCACCGCTTACTACAATCCGTTCCACTTCCGGCCGAAAGACAGCGATGACTGGCAGCTGCGCCAGCTCGATAAGCGTAAATCTACGCTGATGGCGGGCCTGTCTTATGTGCATAACACTCAGTACGGTTTTTTACGCACCTCGCTGGCGGGCGACACGCTTGATAACAGCAATGGTATCACCTGGGATCTGGCCTGGCTCTACCGCTATACCAACGGCGGTCTGACGCTGACGCCGGGGATTGGTGCCGAGTGGAGCAGCGAAAACCAGAACGAATACTACTACGGCGTCTCGGGCCATGAGTCTCGCAGCAGCGGCCTGCGTACCTACGATCCGGACAGCGACTGGAGTCCTTACCTGGAGCTGAGCGCCAGCTACCGGCTGAACGATAGCTGGAGTGTATATGGCCTGGGCCGCTATACCCGTCTGGGTGATGAGATCAAAGACAGCCCGATGGTTGATAAGTCCTGGGCCGGCGTCTTCTCTACCGGGGTGACTTACAGCTTCTGATGTTTATACTCAGATGATGGTGAATTTAAACAGGGCGCTTGCGCCCTGTTTGTTTTTACGTCAGGAGAATCAACACAGGAGAAAACCATGGCAGAAAAACGTGTGCAGTTTGTCGACGGTCAGCCGCTGGCCGCTATCGGCCAGGGCACGTGGTATATGGGTGAGAATCCCCGTCAGCGACAAAACGAGGTGGCGGCGCTTCGGGCGGGGATCGACCTCGGCCTGACCCTTATCGACACTGCTGAAATGTACGCTGACGGTGGCGCAGAGGTGGTGGTAGGTGAAGCTATTATGGGCAGGCGCGACGAGGTGTTTTTGGTGTCGAAAGTCTACCCGTGGAATGCGGGAAACCAGAAGGCGATTGCCGCCTGTGAAGCCAGCCTGCGCCGTCTCGGCACAGACTATCTCGATCTCTATCTGCTGCACTGGCGGGGGAACTACTCTCTGGTCGAAACGGTAGAGGCGATGGAGACCTTGATCCGCCAGGGAAAAATTCGTCGCTGGGGCGTTTCTAATCTGGACTATGACGATATGCAGGCACTGTGGCGCGTTGAAGGCGGTCAAGCCTGCGCCACCAATCAGGTGCTGTATCATCTCGCCTCCCGGGGCATTGAGTTCGATCTGCTGCCCTGGTGCCAGCAGCACTCCCTGCCAGTGATGGCCTACTGTCCGCTGGCCCAGGCCGGACGTCTACGCGATGGCCTGCTGGAAAACGCTACCGTTCGGGAGATCGCGCATGGGCATGGCGTAAGCGCTGCACAGGTGCTGCTGGCGTGGGTTATTAGTCATCAAGGCGTGATGGCGATCCCGAAGGCTGCCAGCGTTACGCATGTGAAGGAGAACGCTGCCGCGCTTGAGGTAAACCTGAGCGAAGATGAGCTGAACCAGCTCAATCGTGCCTTTCCGGCACCGGG
>Ga0308166_1001688_pt1 | contig 22600 bp, 20 predicted proteins | sample PhyCR2_2_FD_202137 | JGI IMG/M metagenome (GOLD analysis project Ga0308166, IMG submission 202137) | Phyllosphere microbial communities from UC Gill Tract Community Farm, Albany, California, United States - DLSLCC.R2 | ecosystem: Host-associated > Plants > Phyllosphere > Unclassified | place... | reverse complement strand
CGGCGTCCATCGCGGTCTTGTCGTCGGCGGACGAGGAACCGTCGGCGGCCTGGGTCGCCAGGTCCTTCATGCGGGTCAGGATGTTGTTGACTTCGTTCAGCGCGCCGTCGGCGGTCTGCATCAGCGAAATCGAGTTCTGGGTGTTGCGCATGGCGACCGACATGCCGCTGCTTTGTGCTTTCAGGCGGGTGGCGATCTGCAGGCCGGCGGCGTCGTCCATCGACGAGTTGATGCGGTAGCCGGTCGACAGGCGGGTCATCGAGGTCGACAGGCTCGTCTGGGTGCGGGTCAGGGAATTTTGTGCGGACAGCGATGCGGCGTTGGTGTGAAGGCTCAGCATGATTTGGCTCCTAGTGCCGTGTGTACTTGCGTACTGTTGAATGTTGCGCGTGTCGCGCTCTCACAAGTACAAGACGACCGGACAGCGACGGACATTAAATGCCGGACGGAAATTTCTTTAAATTTTTTTCGGCGGGCTTGTCACCCGCCGCGCATGCGGCATGCGCGCGCGCCACGGCTGTCCGGGAACTGCTAGCATTCGCGGGATTCGTAACCAAAAGTCTACATGTCAGCGAACCTGCCACGTGTCCATCACGGCCACGGCGTCCCGGACGACGCCGAGCGCCGTTTCGAGGAACTGCTCGCCCACCTGCCGGCGGGGGTCGTGATGCATGACGCCCGCGGCTGCCTGGTGGCCGCCAATCGCCAGGCGCTGCTGCTGCTCGGGCGCGACGAGGACGAGATGCGCGACGCGCCGGCCCATGACGGGCTCTGGCATTTCGTGCGCGCGGACGGCACCCGCATGCCGCCGGCGGAATACCCCGTCAACACGGTGCTGCGCACCGGTGCCCAGGTGTCGGACCTGGTCGTCGGCGTGCAGCGCATGGCGCCCGGCGACGTGCGCTGGGTCATCTGCAACGCCTATCCGGAGCGCGACGAGCACGGCGACATCTGCCGCGTCGTCGTGTGCTTCACGGACTGCACCGCCCTCAAGCACGCGGAGCAGTCGCTGCACAAGTCGGAAGAACGGATGCGCCTCGCGCTGCAGGGCTCGACGGACGCGCCGTGGGACTGGGACCTCGTCACCGGCGAGATGTATTACTCGCCGCGCTGGTGGGACATGCTCGGCTACGCCCCCGGCGAAGAACCGTCCGACGCCGAGACCTGGCTGCGCATGGCGCATCCGGACGACCGGGCGCGCGTCGCCACGGCGCTGGACGAATTGCTGCCCGGCCCGCGCCAGGCCTACAGCTTCGAATTCCGCCTGCGCCACCGCGACGGCCACTTCGTGCCGGTGCTGTCGCGCGGCTACGTGCTGCGCAATGCGGCCGGCAAGGCGCTCCGCCTGTCCGGCACCAACACCGACCTCACCGAGCGCAAGCGCGTGGAGCGGCGCATCCACGAGCTGGCGTACTTCGACCAGCTGACCGGCCTGCCGAACCGCCGCTTCCTGATCGAGGAACTGAGCCAGATCCTGGCGCGCAACGGCCGCGCCGGCCGCCACGGCGCGCTGCTGTTCATCGACCTGGACAACTTCAAGCTGCTGAACGACACGCTGGGCCACGACGTCGGCGACCTGCTGCTGCGCGAGGTGGCGCGGCGGCTGCGCCGGGCGCTGCGCGAAGGCGACCACCTGGCGCGCCTGGGCGGCGACGAATTCGTGATCGTGCTGGAAAGCCTGGGCGCCAGCACGGCCGAGGCGACGATCGAGGTACAGGCCGTCGGGCGCAAGCTGATCGAGGTGCTGGCCGAACCGTTCGACCTGGCCGGGCGCCAGTGCGCCAGCAGCCCGAGCATCGGCGCCACGCTGTTCGACGGCGGCCCGTCCGACATCGACACGCTGCTGCGCCAGGCCGACCTGGCCATGTACCGCGCCAAGGACGAGGGCCGCAACACGCTGCGCTTCTTCGACCCCGGCATGCAGGCCGCCGTCGACCGCCAGGCCGCGCTGTCGGCCGCGCTGCGCACCGGGCTCGCGCGGCGCCAGTTCGTGCTGTACTGCCAGCCGCAATTCGGCCGCGACGGCCGCCTGGTCGGCGCCGAGGCGCTGGTGCGCTGGCGCCGCGGCGCCGACGAGCTGATCGCGCCGGGCGAATTCATCGGCGTGGCCGAGTCGGACGGCCTGATCGCCGCGCTCGGCCTGGACGTGCTGGAACAGGGGTGCCGTGCGCTCGCGCGCTGGGCCCGCTCGCCGCTGCTGCGCTCCCTGAAGCTGGCGGTGAACGTCAGCGTGCATCAACTGCGCGACCCCGATTTCCCGCACGCGCTGGCCGCGCTGCTGGCGGCGACCGGCGCGCCGGCCGACCGGCTCACGCTGGAACTGACGGAGAGCGTGTTCGCGCGCAATCCGGACGAACTGGTCGAGCGCATGCACGAACTGCGCGCGCTCGGCGTGCACTTCGCGCTGGACGATTTCGGCACCGGCTATTCGTCCCTCGCCTACCTCGCCCGCTTTCCGTTGGCGGCGCTGAAGATCGACCGCTCGTTCGTGCAGGACGTGTACACGGACCCGAACGCGTCGTCGATCGTCGAGGCGATCATCGCGCTGGCGCGCAAGCTGCACCTGGCGACGATCGCCGAGGGCGTGGAACTGGATGCGCAGCAGGCGTTCCTGACGGCGCACGGCTGCGACGTGATGCAGGGCTACCTGCTCGGCCGGCCGATGGCGCTGGACGAATTCGAGCGGCGCTACGACCCGCAGCCGGCGTGTCAGGCCGCGAGCGGCAGCTCGACGTAGAACGTGGTGCCGATACCCTCGGCGCTGTCGAACCAGATCTGGCCATCGAGTTCCTCGACGATCGTCTTGCAGATCGACAGGCCGAGGCCCGTGCCGCCGCGGCGGCGCGAATCGGCGCCGTCGGCCTGGGCGAAGCGCTGGAATACGCGCTCGCGGAACGCTTCCGGAATGCCGCAGCCCTCGTCCGTCACGGCGATGCGCGCGCGCTCGCCCTGCACGTCGACACGCGTGCGCACCGTCGATCCGGGGCCGGAAAACTTGATCGCGTTGGACAGCAGGTTCGTGAGCACCTGGGCCAGGCGGTCGCCGTCGACGTTCGCTCGCGCGTCCTGCGCGCCCGGACCGGCCACGCAGGTCAACCCGATGCCGGACTTGGCGCCGAAACTCTGCATCGCGGCGACGGCGTCCTGCGCCAGCGGCAGCAGCGGCCGCACCGCGCGCTCGAACGTCATGCTGCCGGCATCCATCTTCTGGATGTCGAGCACGTCGCCGATCAGGCGCACGAGGCGTCCCGAGCTGGCGTTGGCGACGTCGACGAGGCCCTGCGCATCCGGCGGCAGCTCGCCCGCCATGCCGTCCGCCAGCAGCGCCAGCGACGCCGAGATGGCGGTCAGCGGCGTGCGCAGCTCGTGCGACACGGTCGACACGAATTCGTCCTTCATGCGCTCGACTTCCTTGCGCGCCGAAATATCGTGCACGAACGCCGAGAAGAACAGGCCGTCGCCCGTGCCGGCCAGGCCCAGCGTCATCTCGACCTCGACCTCGCGGCCGTCGCGCGCGAGCAGCGTGCGTTCGACGCGGCGTCCGAGCATGTCCATCTGGCCCGTTTCGGCGAAGTGGCGCAGCAGGTCGCGCGAACGGGTGCGGTAGCGTTCCGGCATGACCAGGTCGGAGACGACGCGGCCGAGCGCCTCGGCGCGCGTCCAGCCGAGCATCTGTTCCGCCGCCGAGTTCCAGTCGCAGATGCGGCCGCGCATGTCGATGCCGACGAAGGCGTCCTGCGCCGTCTCGATGATCGTGGCGATGCGCTGCTCGTTGGCGCGCACGCTGGACAGCGCCTGCTCCAGCTCGCGCGTGCGCGCGGCGACGCGCTCTTCCAGCGTGGCGTTGAGTTCTTCCAGTTCGCGCTTGCGGCGCACCAGGTTGGCCACCAGGGCGTTGAGCGTGGTGCCCAGCGCGCGCACTTCGGCGTAGCCGCGCCGCACTTCGATGCGGACCGTCTCGCCGGCGCGGATGCGCTGCGCGGCGTCGGCCAGGTCGCCCAGCGGGCGCGTGATGCGGCGCGCCAGCCACACGCCGGCCAGCGAGAACATGGCCGCCGCCAGCACGCCGCTGGCCAGGCCGTACTCGCGCAGGCGGCGCACGGGCGCGTACGCGTCGTCGACGTTCTGGCGCACCAGCACCGTCCAGCCGAGGCCCGGATACTCGCCATAGCCGTGGCCGCGCGTGAAGCCGACCAGGTACGACTGCCCGTCCGGCCACTTCTCGACGACGTAGCCGCCCTGGCGCTGGCCGACGGCCGCGTTCAGGCTCGGCAGCGTGAGGCGCTTGCCGGCCACGTCCGGCGGCCCGAGCAGCACGTTGCCCTGGGCGTCGACGATCAGCGCCTCGACCTGGCGCCGCGCGGCGATGCCGGCCATCACGGACCGTTCGACGTCGCGCGCCCATTGCCACGACAGGTGCGCGCCCAGCACGCCGCGCGTGACGCCGGCCTCGTCGACGTACGGGAACGCCACGTCGACGAAGCGCCAGGGTTCGGGCTGCTTGGGCAGGTAGCGCGCCAGCAGCACGGCCTCGTGCACGTCGCCCGCGTGGACGCCGCGCAATGCGCCGCGGAACCACGGGCGTTTCGACACGTCCGCCCCTTCCAGCAGGCCCTGCGCGGACACCTGCACCTTGCCGTCCAAGCCGGCCAGGCCGATCCAGCTGTAGTAGCCGAGGGAATTCTGGATGCCGTCCAGCGTGGCGCGCCGCTCCCCGTAGGGCATGTGTTCGCCGAGCGCGCGGCGGCGCGCCAGCAGGCTCACTTCACGGTAGCGCTCGAACATGCCGCGCTCGAGCTTGTCCGACGTCTGCATCGCCAGTTCGGCCAGCCCGTGGCCGATGCTGGTCTCGACCTGTTCCGACGACTTGCGTTCGATGACGGACGTCAGCACCAGGGTCAGGACGATGGACAGCAGCACGAAGGCCAGGGCCAGCCAGGCACCGAGGGCGCGCGGCAGCAGGCGGCGGAACAGGGACATGGGATTCGGTATGGGTAAAAAGGAAGCCGGGTCGAGCCTAGCACAGCTTTAATGCCGCGAGGGAATATTGTGGCTTCCAGCGCACGGCGGCGTCACCTTTCGGCCACGCTGGGGGGCCGGGTCTTGTATTTCCGGCCAGAAGCATTCATATGAGATAACGGATTTCACCGGCCCGGCGGGCGACAACCGCACGGCCCTACCGGATTTCCGGTAAACTCGCCTGTTACTTAACCCGTTTTCACGCCATTGCGTCAGGATCAGCCATGCAAGACAACGCCACCGTGCCCTCCAACCTCGTCGACTACGTCACGTCGTGCAACCTGCCGACGCCGTGGGCGCAGTTCACCCTGCATGCGTTCGTCGAGCATTCCACGGGCAAGGAACACCTGGCGATGACCCTGGGCGACCTGTCCACGGGCGAGCCGCCGCTGGCGCGCATCCACTCGGAATGCCTGACCGGGGACGTGATGTTCTCGCAGCGCTGCGACTGCGGCGCCCAGCTGGAATCGGCGCTGCGCCGCATTGCCGAGGAAGGCCGCGGCATCCTGCTGTACCTGCGCCAGGAAGGCCGCGGCATCGGCCTCGTCAACAAGATCCGCGCCTACCGCCTGCAGGAAGCCGGTGCCGACACGGTCGAAGCCAACCTGCAGCTGGGCTTCCACGCCGACGCCCGCAACTACGAGCTGGTGCTGCCGATGCTGGAACAGTTCGGCATCGAGTCCGTGCGCCTGATGACGAACAACCCGCGCAAGCTCGACGCGCTGGGTAAGCTCGGCATCAAGGTCGCCGAGCGCGTGCCGCTGCTCGTCAACCGCAACGTCTACAACGACAACTACCTGAACACGAAGCAGGCCAAGCTGGGTCACATGATGACCCCGGCGCTCGACGCCGTCGACAGTCAAGCGTAAGCGCCCTTTCGCGGCGGTTCTGGCAAGATGGCGATTGCCCTCTTGCCCGTCGAAGGCTGCCATGCGCGTTTCTTCGTCCGCCGCCCGCATTCTGCTGATCGTTGCCCTTGCCGCCGGCGCGGCCGGGGCGACGCTGTCCATCGCGCTCGCGGCCGGCGCGGCGGGCAAGGCCGGCAAGACGATCGCGCCGCGCCCCGCCCCGGCGCCGCAACCGCCGCTCGTGATCCCGCCCGCGACGCCGCCGGCCACGACGCCGCCCGCACCGGGCCCCGGCGAGACCGACGAGACGGCTGCCCTGCCGACGCCGTCCGGTGCCGCGCAGACCCTGTATTCGGCCGCGAAAGCCGACCTGCTGCAGATCCGCATGCTGCTGCGCAATGGCCGCAGCCAGTCCAGCGTCGGCTCCGGCTTCCTCGTCGGCACGGGCAACCTCGTGCTGACCAATTACCACGTCGTGTCGCAGATGGCACTCGACCCGGACGTCTATGTCGGCGAATACGTCGACACGGACGGCAGGAGCGGCCCCGTCGAGCTGCTCGCCGTCGACGTGCTGCACGACCTGGCCGTCGTGCGCGTCGACCGCAACGGCAGCGGCTTTTTCCAGGTGCCGGAGACACCCGTCAAGCTCGTGCAGGGCCAGTACCTGTATTCGCTCGGCAATCCGCTCGACCTCGGCTTCGCCATCTCGGAAGGCGCGTACAACGGCGTCGTCACGCGCAGCTTTTACGAACAGCTGATTTTTACCGGTCCCATCAACTCCGGCATGAGCGGCGGGCCCAGCGTGACGGCGGCCGGCGTCGTCGCGGGCGTGAACGTCTCCAAGCGCCGCGACGGCGAACTGGTCAGCTTCCTCGTGCCCGTGCGGTACGCGCAGGAACTGCTGCGCCGCGCGCAGGCGCAGCCGCATCCGCCCCGCAGCTTCAATCCGCTGATCGGCCAGCAGCTGCTGCAGCACCAGCGCGCGCTGATCGACCGCCTGCTGGCCGAACCGCTGTCGATCCGCACGATGGGACCCTACCAGGTGCCCGTGCGCGAATCGCAGCAGTTGCGCTGCTGGGGGCGCTCGAACTTCCGCGCCGAGGCCGAATACACGCTCGATGCCGTCAGCTGCGCGATGGAAGCGGCGCTCTACGTGTCGGACACCCAGCAGACAGGCCTCGTCTCGATGACCCACCAGGTGCTGCGCTCGGGCTCGCTCCATCCGCTGCAGGTCGCCATGCTGGCCAGCAGCCGGTTCCGCGTCGACAGCATCGGCGCGGGCCGCGACCCGCGCCTGACGCGTCCCGCCTGCGCCGAGATGTTCGTGCACACGGCCACCCTGCCCGTGCGCGCCATCACGTGCGTGCGCGCGTACCGCAAGTTCGCCGGGCTGTACAACTTCACCCTGCTGGCCGCGAGCACGGACGATGCGCAGGCGAGCCTGCTGAGCCGCATCGACCTGGCCGGCGTCTCGTACGCGAACGGCCTGCGCGCCACCCGCGCCTTCCTGTCCGCGCTGGGGCGCAACCGTCCCCGGCCGGCCGCGCGCCCCGGGCTGCCCGCAGGTGCGCCGTGAGCGGCCCGTGGTTCGTCGAACTCCTGGCCCGCAACGGCGACGTGCTGCAGCGCCAGCGCGTGGACCGGCTGCCGATCCGCATCGGCCGCGGCTACGGCAACGACGTGATCCTCGACGACGACTACGCGGCGGCAAGCCACGCCGTCGTCGAATCCGATCCGGCCGGCGGGCTGATCCTGCGCGACCTGGGCAGCCGGAACGGCATCGTCGCCGCCGGCCGGCGCGCGCAGGAAGCGCCCCTGTCCGGCGACACCGTCGTGCGCATCGGCCACACGGCGCTGCGCGTGCGCGCGGCCGACTGGCCCGTCGCGCCGGAACTGCCGGACCGCACGTTCCACCGCTGGGAAGGCGGCTTGCCGGGCGGCCTCGGCCTGGCGCTGGCGGGCGCGGGTGCGCTGCTGGTGCGCTGGCTGACCGACACGGAATTCTTCGCGCCCGCGCGCTATGCGGAGGCGCTGGCCGGCGGCCTGGCGGCGGCGCTGCTGTGGGCCGGCGTGTGGGCATGCGCCAACCGGCTGTTCGGGCGCCATGCGCGCCTCGGCCGCCACCTGTTCGTGTTCGGCTGCGGCGTGACGGCCGTCCTCGCCTGGGCGCTGCTCGGCGGCACGCTCGGCTATGCGTTCTCGGCGGAGATCTTCACGCACTATGGCTCGCACGTGGCGACGGCCCTGCTGGCGGGAATGGTGTACTTCCATTTGTGCACAGTCCGGCCGCGCAACCGCGTGCGCTACCGCTGGGTGTGCGGCGGCCTGGCCGTGCTCGGCTCGGGACTGATCCTGGCCGGCAACCTGCAGCGCACCGGACGCCTGTCCGACGAACTGTACATGTCGGTGCTGCTGCCGCCCGGCGCGCGCGTGAGCCCCGACCACGGCGTGGACGAATTCATGCGCGACGTCGAAGCGATGCAGGGCCCGCTCGACCGCAGCCGCGGACGCAAGCCGGGCGACGACGAGATCGAGAACTGAAGATGCCCCCCGCGCAGGCGAGGACCCAAGTTTACGTCGCCGGCCGCCGGCCGCAGCCGCCGATCACCGTCAGCCCAGCGGTATCGTCAGCCGGGCCAGCTCGACCGAGCCGTCCTCGTCGAAGATCGGGCAGCGTCCGGCGATCTCGACGGCCTCGTTGAAATCGGTCGCCTCGATGATCGAATAGCCGCACAGCGAGCTGGCCGATTCCTTCGGGCCGAGCAGGCGGCGCGGGATCTCGACGGCGCTGTGCGTGAGGCTGCCGCGGTCGATCACGCGCGAGCCGAGCCCGTCGAACCAGGCCGACCAGCGTGCGAGGTCATGGCGCGTATCCGAATCGGCGCCCGGTGCGCCGTGGTACACGAACAGGAAGCGTTCCATGGAATCTCCGTGGTGGGTTGCCTGACCCGACGTTAGCAGAAGCGCGGCTTTCCAGACGCACCGATGCCTTTTGACAATCCGGCAAGGATGCCGGAAGATCGCCGCATGAATGCCCTGCGCCGCAACGCCTTCTTCGTCTTCGCCTGGATCCTGTTCTGGCTCCTGATGATTCTTGTCGCCGTGCAGGATTTCATCCGCAACGAGCACAGTCACGCGATCTGGAAACCGCTGCTGTGGGAAGGCTCGTCGGCCCTTGTCACGACATCGTTCGTGCTGGCCCAGCTGACGTGGTCCGGCCGCGACGACGCCCTGCTCGGCACGCCCTGGCGCTGGTTCGCGCGCCAGAGCCGCTGGCTGCCGCTGTACTGGATCGCGTTCGTGCCGCTCGCGTTCGGCATTCGCCACGCCGTGTACGCGCTCGTCGGCGAAACGTATCATCACGACGCGCTGCCGCAGCTGTTCGTGTACGAGTCGATGAAGATCACGATCTTCTTCGGCCTGTTCACGGCGGTGCGCTTCGGGGTCCAGTCGTACCGCGCGCTGCTCGACGAGCGCCTGCGCACCGAGCGCTCGAACGCGCTGTTGCGCCAGGCCCAGCTGCAGCGCCTCGGCCAGCAGATGCAGCCGCATTTCCTGTTCAACGCGCTCAACACGGTGTCGTCGCTGATCTGGACCGACCCGGCCCGCGCCGACGCTACGCTGCTGCAACTGGCCGACGTGCTGCGCGAGACGCTGGCCGTCGGCGAGCGGCCGTGCACCCCGCTCGCGGCCGAGCTGCGCCTCGCGCGCGGGTACGCGGGCGTGATGACCGAACGCTTTGCCGACCGCGTCGCCATCGGCTGGCAGGTGGACGACGCCCTGCTCGACCGCGAGGTGCCGGTCATGAGCCTGCAACCGCTGATCGAAAACGTGTTCAAGCACACGATCGCTCGGCGTCGCGCGCCGACCCGCATCGACGTCGCGGTGGCGCGCGACGGCGACGCCCTCGTGCTGCGCGTGGACGACGACGCCGGCGAGCTGGCCGGCGCGCCCGCGCGGCCCGGCGGCATCGGCCTGGCCAACCTGCGCGCGCGCATCGAGGCGCTGTACGGCGCCGCGGCGTGCCTCACCGTGGCGGCGCGGCCGGAAGGCGGCGTGCGCGCGGAACTGCGGCTGCCGTTGGCCGGGACGGGGACGCCATGCGCATCCTGATCGTCGACGACGAGCGCCCGGCGCGCGCCAAACTGCGCCACCTGCTCGCGCAGCAGGACGGCGTGACGGCCGTCGAGGAAGCGGCCGACGGCATCGAGGCACTGGAAAAAGTGGCCGGGTTCCGGCCGGACGCGCTGCTGCTCGACATCGAGATGCCGGAACTGTCCGGCATCGACGTCGCCGCCTCGCTGCCGGAACCGGCGCCGCTGGTGGTGTTCGTGACGGCGTACGAGCAGTACGCGCTGCGCGCGTTCGACGCCGACGCCATCGACTACCTGCTGAAACCCTACGACGGCGCGCGCCTGGGCCGCGCGCTGGAGCGCCTGCGCCGGCGGCTCGACGCCCGCGGTCTCGACGCCCCCGCCCCGCCCGCGCCGCCGCCGCCGGCACCGCCCGAGCAATTGCTCGTGGGCGAACGCGGCGGCACGCGCATCGTGCGCGTCGCGGACGTGCAGTGGATCGAGACGGCCGACAACTATGTCGTGCTGCACACGGCGGCGGGCAGCCCGCTGCTGCGCCAGACGCTGGCCGGCCTCGTCGACCGGCTCGGTCCCGGCTTCGTGCGCTGCCACCGGCGCGCGGCCGTGCAACTGGCGTGGATCGAGCGCGTGGTAGCGCTCGACAAGGGCGACGGCGAACTGCTGCTGCGCGGCGGCGCGCGCGTGCCGTGCAGCCGGCAATATCGTGCGGACGTTCTCGCACGGCTCTGATCGTACTACAATGGCAGCGCGCCTGTGAGCGCTAACATCGATAACAAGGAGACGTGATGATCGACAGGAATCGGCGTGGTCTGGTCCTTGCCGCCGGCGGTGCGCTGGCGGCGGGTGCGATGGGCAGTACGGCGTGGGCGGCGCCGCCCGAACGCAAGCTGGGCTACGCGGTCGTCGGTCTCGGGTCCTACGGCCTCGGCATCATCATTCCGCAGTTCAAGAACTGTAAAAACAGCCGCCTCGTCGCCCTCGTCAGCGGCGATCCGGCCAAGGCGAAGCGTGTGGCACAGGAATACGGCGTGCCGGACAAGAACCTCTACAACTACCAGAACTACGACAGCATCCGTGACAACCCGGACATCGACATCGTCTATGTCTGCCTGCCAGTCGGCATGCATGCGGAATACACGATCCGCGCGGCCAAGGCCGGCAAGCACGTGCTGTGCGAAAAGCCGATGGCCGTGTCGTCGGCCGAATGCGAGGCGATGATCGCCGCGTGCCGCCAGGCCGGCAAGAAGCTGATGATCGGGTACCGCTGCCACTTCGAACCCTATAACCTGGAAGCGCGCCGCCGCGCCCGCGCGGGCGAGATCGGCAAGCTGCGCTACTTCCGCTCGGAGCACGGCTTCACGTTCCGCGATCCGAACGCCTGGCGCCTGAAGAAGGCGATGTCGGGCGGCGGCTCGATGATGGACATCGGCATCTACGCCCTCAACGCGGCACGCTACATGACGGGCGAGGAGCCGGTCGCCGTCTACGCCCAGGAGACGACCGACCGCCGGGACCCGCGTTTCAGGGAGGTGGAGGACCTGATCGGCTTCCAGCTGGAATTCCCGTCGGGCGTCGTCGGTTCGTGCATGTCGATGTACAGCGCCAACCAGAACCACATCCTGCTGGTGGGCGACAAGGGCCGCATCGAGATGGAACCGGCCACCGCCTACCACGGCAACCGGCTGTGGGTCGGCAGCGGCCGCGAGAACGAGATCACCCCCGCGCCCGGCCCCGGCGCCACCCAATGGGCCGGCCAGCTCGACCACATGGCGCAATGCGTGCTGCAGGACCGCGAGCCGATCGTCGCCGGCGAGGAAGGCCTGCGCGACCTGCGCATCATCGAGGCGATCTACCGCTCGGCGCGGGAGCAGAAGCGCGTCGTGCTCAAGACCTGACGCCCCTGCCCGCGTCCGCCGTCAGTACGGCGATCCGGTGACGTCCAGCCGGATCCGCCACAGCGCCCCGGCCCCGGTCAGGAACAGCGTCCTGCCGTCGGCGCCGCCGAATGCGGCATTCGTCACGTTGGCGTCGGTGCGGATCGTCGCCAGTTCCTGTCCCTGCGGCGAGAACACGCGCACGCGCTTGGCGGGGTGCTCGGTCACGTAGACGTTGCCATGGCAGTCGACGGCCATGCCGTCCGGGACCTCCAGCCCGCGGGCGATGTCGCGTCCCGGTCCCGGCACGCCGCTCACGATCGGATAGGCGCGCAGCAGGCCGTCGCCCGCGTTCACGTACAGCACGTCGCCGGCCGGCGACAGCGACACGCCGTTGGGATTGGGCCGCGTGCCGTCGACCAGCGTCACCTTGCCGTCCGTGCCGACGCGGTACACGCCGGTGACGGGCTGGCCGCCCGGCGCCGCCGCCTTCTGGAAATCCGGGTCGGTGAAATACGTCGTGCCGTCGCGCGCGATGGCGATGTCGTTCGGCGAATTGAACACCTGGCCCTTGTACTCGGCCGCGAGCGTCGTGCGCCGGCCGTCCGCGATGGCGTAGCGCGACAGGGCCTTGTACTTGTGCGTGGCCGCGACGAGGTCGCCGTGCGCGTCGACCGCGAGGCCGTTGCTGCCGCTGTCTTCGACCACGGTGCTCACGGTGCCGTCGGGCGCCAGCTTGCGGATGCGCGACGGGAAGCCGGGCGCGAAGCTGAAATCGGAGAAGTACAGCGCATCCTTGATCCACACGGGGCCTTCGTACAGGCCCGGCTCCCGGCGCGACGGCTGGACGGCCGCGATGCGCTCGGCGCGCAGCTCGCCGGACGGCGCCTTGCCGCAGGCGGGCGTGGCGGCAACGGCGCCGGCCGCGTGCGCCAGGGCGAGGAGGACGGCGGCCGTGCCGACGGCGGCGCGAGGGGAGCGATGCGGCGTGTGGACGCGCTGGCGCATGAGGGGCCTTTCGTTCGATGGTCGGAGAAATTCATTGTAGCGCGAGCGCGCCGGGTCATGCGTGCTCGCGAGAAGACGATCGATATTCTCCGGCCTTCCCTGCCGTGCATCGTCTCGCCTGACTTTCGGCGGGGGCGCGGCGGCGCGGACGGCGTTAGCATGGCCAGTGCGCAACCGACCCGAGGACCCCGCATGACCGATTCCCATTCCCCCACCCCGCCCGTCCGGCTGCCCATCGGCAGTGCCGAAGGCGTCGCGTTCGACGTCGTCGCCTGGGGGCCGGCGCAGGCCGACGTCGACCTGAGCGTCGCGTGCATGTTCGAGCACGAGCTGGGCGACGCCGGCATGACCGGCGGACTGCTGGCGCTGGACACGGCGCTCGGCGGCCAACTGTCGCGCCTGCGCGCCGCGGGCGCGTTCCGCGCGCAGCCGATGGAGACGCTGCTCGTCACGACGCCCCCGCCCGGACTGGCGCCGCGCGCGGTCCTCGTGATCGGCATGGGCGATCCGGCGGCGCTGGACGGCGACGTGCTGCGCCGCGCGACCCGTGTCGCCATGCGCGAGGCGATCCGCCGCGGCGCCGCGACGATGGCGTTCGCGCCGAGCGTGCTCGACGCCGGCCATACGGACAATGCCGGACTCGACATGCAACACGTCATGCTGGACGGGATGCTGGGCGCCCTGCGCGCGGAGCACATGCTGGCGGCAGCCGGCCTGATCCGGACACCGGCGCTGCGCCATTGCACGTTCGACGTCGGCGCGCCACGCGCGCAGGCGGCCGGCACAGGCTTCGCGGAGGCGTTCGCGCGCTTGAGCGGGGCGTCGTAGGAGCGCGCACGGCGGCGATGCGTTGCCGGTCGGCGGCGTCCATGTCGTCAGTAGCGCACGACGAGCGGAAGCGCCGGACGGAAATCGTGGTGGCGTCCGGTGCAGCCATCGTCGAACGTCAGCGTCATTCCGTGCGCCTCGCCCGGCGCGATGGCGACGCGGCCGCTCTCCAGCGCGGCCATGGCCGGAGCGGACCGGACGCCGGTGCCGGGTATCGTGATGGCGACGGCGGTCAGGCGACTCAGGCCGGCGGGATGCCGCAGCGGTTGCCGGCGCTCGATCGGTGCGGCGACCGGCGGCATCCCCTGCGCGAAAAAGAACCACATCGGTTCCGCGAGCGGCACGTCCCGGCCGATGCCGATCGTCATCCCGGCCGGCAGATAGTCCGGTGCGTACGGCCACGTCGGGAACGGTGCGCGGTCCTGTCCTGACGACGGCCTGAAGCACACCCCGAACGGCGAGGCGCCGGCGCCATCGGCACGCAGCCGCTCGGCCAGGCGCGTGGGCGCCGTCGCCGCGCTCCGGACCTCGGCCTCGTCCTCGATCCACAGCAATTCGAGGAAGGCGTTCTCGAAGAAGAAGCGGCGGTTGGCCGTCCCCTGCCCGGGATGGCGGTTGCCGCTGCCCTCGGCCAGGCCGAATGCGCGCAACGCATCGCCTTTCGGCCCATCGCGCTGTGCGCGCAGAAAAATGTGATCGATTTCCATCGGCGCGATGCCTTGTTTCGTTTCAACGAACGAAAGGTACCAGAACCGGCGGGCACGAATACGCGTGCATTGTCACCAACGGCCGTACATCCCAGCCTTGCTATTGAAGCAACAAGCCGCGTACACTGGCGCCCATGGAAATTTAGTTGCCTACCGACAGCAAGCATCGACAGATATCGATGCGGCGGCACGGCGTCGGGTGCCGGCTGCCAGCGCCATGCAGCCGGTCGTCACGCATGCAGTCTTCTTCTCATTGGAGCGCCCTTGGAAAAACCGGACTTCGGCAAATACTCGGAAATTCAACTGCGCCAGATCCTGACGCGGATCGACCATGAACGCTTTCCCGACCGCGTCGAGGAAATCCATGCGCGTCTGGCGCAGCTGGACGCCGCGCGACCCGCGCGCGACGCGGCCATGGTCGCTGCGAACGCCCCCGCGCCGGGACCGCACGTGATCGCGGGGCCGTGGCGGCGCACCGCCGCGTTCGTGGTCGATACCTTGATCCTTGCCCTCGTCGGCTGGGGCCTGGGACGCGCGCTGCAGGGTCCATTCGAAGCGCTCGGCGGGTATGGTTTGCTGGTCGGGTTCGGCATTACGGTGGCGTATTTCGGCATCATGGAAAGCCGTCTCTTCCAAGGTCATACGCTGGGCAAGCTCGCGCTGGACATCCGCGTCATGACGACCGCAGGCACCTCCCTGCGGCTGCGCAGCGCGCTGCTGCGTGCCGCCGTGTTCCATGCGCCGTACTTCCTGAACGGCACGAGCGCAGGCGCCGGTGCCGGCGGCACCGCCGTGGTCGCGCTGGCGTCGTTCCTTGTGTTCGGGCTCGGTGTCTCCATCGGCTACCTCTTGCTGTTCAACCGCCGCACGCGCCAATCCGTGCACGACTTGCTCGTGGGCGCCGTCGTCGTGCGTGCCGGCGGCACGGGCGTCCCCGTCCTGGCGCCTGTGTGGCGCGGCCATCTGGCAGCACTCGGCGCGATGGCCGTCGTCGGCGTCGGTGCGGGCGGGTACATGGTTGCGACGTTCGGGCAAGGCACTCTCCAGCCGCTCGCCGACCTTCAGCATCAGGTCGTCCGCCTGCCGGGCGTGCGCAGCGCCGGCGTGGTCACGGGCGTCGCGTTCGCGTCTTCCGGCACGCGCACCCGGATGTTGACCGTGCAGGCGGTCGCCAACGCTGACGCGGGCGACGCCAACGCACTCGCGCGCCGGATCGCCGACATCGTGTTCACGACGTACCCGCCCGCACGACAGGTGGACATGCTCTCCGTGATGGTAGGGCGCGGCTATGACATCGGTATCGGATCCCGGTGGACCACCGTTCGGCTCGACATGTCACCCGCCGAGTGGTTGGACAAACGGGTCACCGGGAACTGATCGCAGCCGCCCTGGCTGTGTGCCCGCCCGCGCCGCTCAGGCTTCGATGCCGGCGTCCCGCAATCCCGTCCTGACGTACTCGATGTGTGCCGCCGCCGTCTCGCGGCCATGCTTCGAGGCCTGCAGCGCCATGTGCCAGTGACCCACGACGCCGCGCAATCGGGCCGCGTCATGCGCTCCTTCGATACGTTCGACGACTTCCGCCGCCAGCAGGCCCAGGTAGGTCTGCGCCGCTTGCACCATGTAGGCCTTGATGGCTGCGACGCCCGCGCCCGCCTCCTGCACGTTCTCCGGCGCCACCTCCCGCGCAACGAACGCGGCGGCAACCGGCACAAGGGTGGCCGCGCCGGCAGCCCCTGCGCACGGGGCGATCAGGTCCAGCGCCAGCAATTCCGTCACGATCCCCGCCACCTGCCCTTCCGGCATCATGGCCGCCAGCGCGGCGCACGACCGCTGGCCGTCGAGCATGATGAGAACGGTGCGCTGCCGGCCGCTGAGGCCCATGCCACGCGCGTTTACTTCGCCGCGGCCTTTCGCGGTCTTGGCAAAGACGGCATCGCGTGAGACGGAGGTGTGGACGGCGGAGTCGACGAACATGGCGCAGCCTTCGGATGGAGACCGAAGAATTCTATGCGGCAATTATTACCGTCGTGTTTCAGGGTGCCCGCGGCGGGCCGTCCGGTTCGCCCCGGCGGCCACCCGCCTCGCCACATTCCGCTCGCACCGCGGCGCGTCCCGCCCTAGTCTGGCATGGTTGCCAACCGATCAACCACGGACCATCGCCATGACCACCGCCGCCAACCCGACTACCGGCAGCCTGCCGCCGGCCCCGCTTCCGCGCTACCACTTCCTCGACTGGGTGCGCATCATCGCCTTTTTCCTGCTGATCCTGTACCACATCGGCATGTATTACGTGACGTGGGGCTGGCACGTGAAGAGCCCGCATGCCAGCGACGCCATCGAGCCGCTCATGATGCTGTCGTCGCCGTGGCGCCTGTCGCTGCTGTTCCTCGTGTCGGGCGTCGCGTCCAGCTGCATGGTCGCGAAGGTGAGACCGCTCGTGTTCCTGCGCAAGCGCAGCTGGCGCCTGCTGGTGCCGCTGCTGTTCGGCATGTTCGTCATCGTGCCGCCGCAGTCGTATTGCGAAGTCATCGAAAAGCTCGGCTATGCCGGCAGCTATGCCGACTTCATGCGCTTGTACGTGCACCGCTACCACGGCTTCTGCCAGGACGGCTGCCTGATCCTGCCGACCTGGAACCATCTGTGGTTCGTGGCCTATCTGTGGGTGTACACGGCCGTCCTGGCGTTGATGGTGCTGGCACTCGGACCGCGCTTCGACCGCGTGGCCGCCCGCCTCGGCCGGATGCTGACGGGGTGGAAACTCGTCGTGCTGCCGGCGGCCGCGCTGGCCGTGGCGCGCATCCTGATGCTGCAGCGCTTTCCGACCACCCACGCGCTCGTCGACGACTGGTACATGCACGCGCACTACCTGATCGTGTTCGTGCTCGGCGCGCTGCTGGCGCGGGTGCCCGGCGTCTGGGCCCGCGTCGAGGCGCTGCGCTGGACCGGCCTGGCGCTCGCGCTGGCCGGCTGGGCCGTCATGCTGGTCTGGTACGCCGTGCCGGACGCCGCGGTGACCGGCACGCGCTGGGAACTGCTGATCTACCCGCTGCGTGCCATGTACGCGTTGCTGACATGGAGCGCGATCGTGGCGGCCTGCGGGTTTGCACGGCGCCACCTGGATCGCGACGGGCCGGCCCGGCGCTACCTGACGGAAGCCGTGTTCCCCGTCTACATCCTGCACCAGACCCTGATCGTCGTGCTGGCCCATGCAATGAAACCGCTGCAGCGCACTCCGGGCCTGGAAGCGGCCATGCTGATCGTGCTGGTGACCGTGCTCAGCTTCGCAGGCGTCGAGATCGTGCGCCGCGTGCCCGTGCTGCGCCCGCTGTTCGGTCTCGGCCCGCGGCCGCGGGCCGCGATGCCTGCCGCGGCCGCTGCGCCTGCCGACACGGCGCCGCTTGGCGCCTGACCGCCTCAGCCTTCCGCCCCGCCGGCCGCGTCAATGGCCGGCGGCCGCGCGCCGCGTATCCCGTGTACTCAGTGCGTGGTCGTGCGCTGCTGGCCGCCCTGCTGCTGGCTGCCCATCTGCTGGCCGCCCGGCGGCATCTGCTGCGCCGACTCGGACCCGTTGCCGCCCGTCCCGTGCGACTGGGCGGCGCCGTTGCCCATGTGGGTGAACGGATCGCTGAACTTGGCCACGGTTTCCTGCTGGGCGCGCAGGCCGCGCTCGGTCTGCTCCTTGGCGTCGCGCGCCACCTCGTCGGCCAGCGCGCGTGCGGTGCGGCTCGTGTTCTGCACATGCTGTTCGGTCACGCGCGCCATCTCGACCTGGGAGTCGGCCGCCAGGCGGGCGATGTGCTGCTGATAGGCGCGCAGTTTTTCAGTCGCCGGCTGCGTGCGCGACGTGGCGGCGCTCAGCAGCTCGGACTGGCGGTCGGTGCTCAGCATCTGCTTGCTCGCCAGCGTCGTTTCCTCCAGCATCGTCTGCATCAGCTGGATGTTCAGGTCGCACATGTGCTGGAACGACGAGAACAGCGACTTCGAGATGTCGTTCAGGAACGCGGTTTGCGCGTCGATATGGGTGCGTACTGCCGGAACGATCGTTTGTGGAATCGGATACATTGTAAGCCTCATGAGTAGGTTGACGTGCCGCCGCGACCGCGACGGCACGGGACTCAAAGACTAAGGGCACGGTACTTGTCGAGTTTGATCTGGACTAAGCGTGGTGGGTTTGGCGGCCGGATCGGGCCTGGGTTGGCTCGATATTTGCTTCGGTCTAAGTTCCTGAATGCAAGGGAGCCGCTCATGTTTCTGCCCAACGATGTGATCCAGTATGCCGCCCCCGCGCGCACGATCCGCGTCCTGTGGATCGCTCCCGACCGCGCACTCGCCTATACGTTCGAACTCGGCGTGCCGCACAGCCAGCCGCGCGCCATCGCGCTGGCCCTGCTCGCCGACGACGTGCTGGCGCGGCGCGCCCGCCTGCTGCCGGACGATCCATACGCCGCACCGCCGGCTCCCGCACTGCTGCCCCCGAAACACCGCGCGCTGCAGGCGAAGGCATGGGACATCGTCGCGAGCCTGCACGCACATGTGCCGGCGCTGTACCTGCCGCGCGAGCGCGCCGCGCTGGCGGCGGCCTGCGCGGCGCAGCACGGCGTGTCGCGCCCCAGCGTGCTGCGCTACCTGCGCCGCTTCTGGGAGCGCGGCCAGACGATCGCCGCGCTGCTGCCCGACTACGGCAATTCCGGCGCGCGCGGCAAGACGCGGGCCGTGCGCGCCGGCGTCAAGCGGGGCCGGCCGCGCAAGTCGGGCGACCATCCCGGCCTGAACACCGACGCCGCGCTGCGCGCCACGTTCCGCGCCGCCGTCGCCCGCTACACCGCGCTGTACGCGACGTTCTCGCGCCGGGCCGCCTATCGTCAAATGCTCCGGGACTATTTCCCTGACCGGCCTCCCGCCGAACTCCCCAGCTTCGGCCAGTTCAGCTACTGGCTCGACAAGGACGGCGCCCCCAGCGTCGACCACCGCTACGCCGCCGCGGTGCGGCAACCCATCCATCCCTAGCCAATCCGGTGCGCCCTGGCCCAGCATGGTGCGGCGCATCAAAACGGGCCGGCACCGCCTTTTTCTTCATCGATTGCGCATAGCCCGCCCCGGCGCGGTGCGTCCGGCGCAGCCCAAAAAACAAAGTTTGATTCCCCAAAATAAAGTCCGACCGGCATCCATGGCGGGGCCGGCCAGCGCCCCGGGAGTTCGTGCCAAAAACAAACTTTATTTGGCTGCCGACGCCGTCACCCGACTGACGTTCGATCACACGGCGACCAGACTTTATTTTCGTTGAAAAAAGACCGTTCTTAACTCATCCGCCTGGCACGTCTATTGCTGAAACTCAAGTGAACAACACAGTTTCTGCAACAACCAGACGAGGTGCGGATGACACGTTCGACGACGTCGCTGACGCGACGAGAATTTCTCCACCGGGCCGCCGCCGTCGGCGGCTCGGCCCTGTTACTCAACACGATGAATGCCTGGGGCATGGGGATCGCATCCCGGGTCAATGCCCCGCCGGCACTGTCCGGCAGCGGCCGCGGCAAGAAGGTCGTCATCCTCGGCGCCGGCCTGGCCGGCATGACGGCGGCGTACGAGCTCGGCAAGCTGGGCTACAGGGTCGAGGTGCTGGAAGCGCGGCCGTTCGCGGGCGGCCGCTGCCAGACGGCACGCAAGGGTTTCACGTTGCAGGAGCTGGGCGGCGAAGCCCAGACGTGCCGCTTCGCCGACGGCCTGTACATCAACCACGGCCCCTGGCGCATCCCGCTCGACCACCAGTCCACGCTGTACTACACGAAGCAGTTCGACATTCCGCTCGAGGTGATGGTCAACGACAACGACCACGCCTGGGTCTACATGGAAGATGCCGGCCCGCTCTCGAAGCAGCGCCTGCGGCCGGAACAGATCAAGGCCGACATGCGCGGCCACGTGGCGGAACTGCTCGCCAAGTCCGTGCAGGCGAAGCAGCTCGATGCGCAGCTTACGCCGGACGACCAGCGCCTGCTGCTCGACTACCTTGCGCACGAAGGCGCGCTGTCGATGAAGGACCTCGTCTACAAGGGCCGCAACGGCGCCGGCTACGCCGAGCCGCCAGGCGCCGGCATGCGGCCCGGCCGCCTCGCCGATCCGCTCGGCTTTCGCGAACTGCTGACGTCGAAGGTCGGCAAGGTGTACAGCGCCGTGCAGGAATTCCCCATGCACGCGACGATGTTCCAGCCCGTCGGCGGCATGGACCGCATCGCGCAGGGATTCGCCAGGCGCCTGGGGCGCACGATCCGCTACGGCGCCGAGGTGCAGACGATCCGCCAGTCGGACAGCGGCGTCACCGTCGCCGTCAGGGACACGAAGAGCGGCAAGGTGTCGCAGGTGACGGCCGACTACTGCCTGTGCACGATCCCGCTGTCGGTGCTGCGCACGATCGACGCCGATTTCTCGGACGGCTTCAAGGGCGCGCTGAAAGCCGTGTCGTATGCGCCGGTCGGCAAGATCGGCCTGCAGATGAAGCGCCGCTTCTGGGAAGAGGACGACCAGATCTACGGCGGTCACGTGCTCACCGACATCAAGGGCATCAACACGATCTCGCTGCCGTCGTCCGGCTGGCAGTCGGACAAGGGCGTGCTGCTCGGCTACTACCACTACGCGCTCGACGCGATCGAGGTGAGCGCCCTCACGCCCGCCGAGCGCGCCGAGTTCGCGGTGGCGGCCGGCGAAAAGATCTTCCCGCCATACCGCGCGTCGTTCGAGAACGCGTTTTCCGTGGCCTGGCACCGCGTCCAGTACAACCTGGGCGGCTGGGCCGAATGGGACGACGCCGGCCGCCGCAACGCCTATCCGACCTTGCTGGCGGGCGAAGGCCGGGTGCTGCTCGCAGGCGAGCACCTGAGCTACCTGACGGGCTGGCAGGCCGGGGCCATCGAGTCGGCCTGGCAGCAGATCGAACAACTCCACCGCAAGGCAAACGCATGACGATCCGCATCCGCTTTCTCATCCTGGCCGCGCTGGCGGCCGCGCTTCCCGCCGCGCACGCGCAGGACATGGACGGCAGGAGCCTGTTCGCGAAGAACTGCGCCGCGTGCCACCAGGCCAGCGGCAAGGGCATTCCCGGCGCGTTCCCCGCCCTCGCCGGCAACGCGTTCGTGCAGGGCGCCCCGGGCGACGTCGCATCCGTGCTGCTCAAGGGCCGCGGCGGCATGCCGGACTTTTCCGGCAGCCTCGACGACGGCGAGATCGCCCAGGTGCTGACCTACGTGCGGTCCAGCTGGGGCAACAGCGCCGCGCCCGTCACGGAACAGGACGTCGGCGGCACGCGCAGCGCGCTCGGCGTGCCGCCCGCATCGCACAGCCGTTTCGGCAACAAGCATTGACCCTCACCGGAGACACCATGAAACACACCATCCGCCCCGCCGCCGCACTGATGCTGGCCCTGGCCTCGACCCTGCCCTGCGGCGCGCACGCCGCCCCGGCCTCCGCCGCCGGCACCGCCATCGTGCGCCACAAGATCCCGAATTCCGACTTTCCGATCGCGCAGGCCGTCACGCTGCCGCCGGGGACGACCCTGCACTTCATCAGCGGCCAGGTGCCGCCCGTCGTCGACAAGGCGGCCGATCCGAATTCGGCCGCCGCGTTCGGCGACACGAAGACGCAGACCGTCGGCGTGCTCGCCAAGATCAAGGAGATCCTGCAGGGCATGGGCCTGTCCATGGGCGACGTCGTCAAGATGCAGGTCTTCCTCGTCGGCGACCCGGCAAAGAACGGCCGCGCCGACGTCGCCGGCTTCATGGAGGGCTACACGCAGTTCTTCGGCGGCAGCCAGCCGAACCTGCCCGCGCGCGCCGTCGTCCAGGTCGCCGGGCTGTCGAACCCCGGCTGGTTCGTCGAGATCGAGGTCGTGGCCGCAAAAAAATGAACGCATAAAGCGTCGCACGTGGAGACATCCATTCATCACACGTCCAGAAAAGGGGTTCACATGCACAAGGCCATTCTCCACGCCGGCGTCGCCGCCGGCGTCCTGTCCTGCGGTCTCGGTCTCGCTTCAGCGGCGGACGACGACAATGCCGCGCCCGATGCCGCCCCGGCCGCCGAGGCGGGCCCGCTCAACACGGGCGTCGTCATCGTCACCGGCACCCGCGCGAGCGGCCTGAAAGTCGAGAACAGCGCGTCGCCGATCCAGGTGCTCGACACGACGTCGCTGCAGCGCACCGGCCAGCCCGACCTGCTGCAGGCGCTGGCGC
>Ga0308166_1001687_pt1 | contig 22601 bp, 11 predicted proteins | sample PhyCR2_2_FD_202137 | JGI IMG/M metagenome (GOLD analysis project Ga0308166, IMG submission 202137) | Phyllosphere microbial communities from UC Gill Tract Community Farm, Albany, California, United States - DLSLCC.R2 | ecosystem: Host-associated > Plants > Phyllosphere > Unclassified | place... | reverse complement strand
GCCGCCGCCGTCGGCCTCGTGCTGCCGGAACTGAACGGCAAGCTGGACGGCTACGCGATCCGCGTGCCGACCATCAACGTGTCGATCGTCGACCTGTCGTTCATCGCCAAGCGCGACACGACGGTCGAAGAGATCAACAAGCTGATGAAGGACGCATCGGAAGGCGCGCTGAAAGGCATCCTGACGTACAACACCGAGCCGCTGGTTTCGGTCGACTTCAACCACAACCCGGCGTCGTCGAACTTCGACGCGACCCTGACCAAGGTGTCGGGCCGCCTGGTGAAGGTGTCGTCGTGGTACGACAACGAGTGGGGCTTCAGCAACCGCATGCTGGACACCACCGTGGCGCTGATGAACGCGAAATAATCGGGTTCTGCACCATGAAAAAACGCTCCCTCGGGAGCGTTTTTTTTATTTCGTCTTCGGCCAGGGCGTCAGGATCTCGAAGCCGTTCTTGGTCACCGCGATCATGTGTTCCCACTGTGCGGACAACGACCGGTCGCGCGTCACGACCGTCCAGCCGTCGTCGAGCTGTTCGACGTCGGCGTCGCCCAGGTTGATCATGGGCTCGACGGTGAAGGTCATGCCTTCCTTGATGAGGAGGCCCGTGTTGGGGCGGCCATAGTGCAGCACCTGCGGGTCTTCGTGGTAGACCTTGCCGATGCCGTGGCCGCAGTATTCGCGCACGACGGAATAGCCCTGGGCTTCCGCCAGCTTCTGGATCGCATGGCCCACGTCGCCCAGGCGCGCGCCCGGGCGCACGGCGCGGATGCCGGCCATCATGGCGTCGTACGTCGTCTCGACGAGTTTCTTGGCCTCCGGGCTCGGCGTGCCGACGAAGTACATGCGGCTCGTGTCGCCATGCCAGCCGTCCTTGATCACGGTGACGTCGATGTTGACGATGTCGCCGTCCTGCAGGATCTCGGCGGGGGAGGGGATGCCGTGGCAGACGACGCTGTTCACGGAGGTGCACAGCGTCTTGGGAAAGCCGTGGTAGCCGACGTTGGCGGGCGTCGCCTTCTGCACCTTGCGGATGTATTCGTTGCAGCGGCGGTCGAGTTCTTCCGTGGAGACGCCGGGGACGACGTATTCCGCGATCATTTCCAGCACCTCGGCCGCCAGGCGGCCGGAGACGCGCATCTTGGCGATGTCTTTGTCAGTCTTGAGTTTGATAGGCATGGTTCGTTGAGTGTGCACCGATCGCTCATGATAGCCGATGCACGAAAAAAAATGCCCGCCAGGCGAACCTGGCGGGCATTGTTCAGGCTGTCACTTGCGTGATCAGAAGGCCTGGTTGTAACGCGCGTAGATGAAGCGGTCGATCGGCAGGTTGGCGTCCACAGCCGACGAGGACGATGCGCCCAGGATGGTGGTGCGCGGTGCCTTGTCGAAGATGTTGTTGGCGCCGACCATGATCTGGCCTTTCCACGAGGTCTTGTACGCGACGCTCACGTCGTTGTAGACCATCGCACCCTTCTGGTTGTAGCCGGTACCCCAGTTGGCGAGACCTTTCGGGGTCGAGCACTCCACGGTGCTGCTGAAGCACTTGTCGCGGATACCGCCGAAGTAACGGGCCGTCCAGGTGGCGCTCCAGTTGCCCAGGCTCCAGTCCAGCGCGACGTTCGACTTCACGCGGTAGTAGGCGATGCCGCCGCCGCCGTCGTATTCGCCCAGCGAGCTTTCCCAGTCGGCCGTGTTGTCGGCCTTGGTACGGTACTTGGTCACGAAGGTCGAGTCCGAACGCACGCCGAAGGCGCCATAGGCACCACGCTTGAAGCGGTAGGCGAACGACAGGTCGTAACCTTCGGTTTCCAGCGCGCCCAGGTTGGCGTTGCCGCGCGACAGGTTGACGATCTGGCCGGTGATCGGGTCACGCTTGATCGCGTTGCAGAACGACTGGACACCCTGCACGTAGCAGTATTCGGCGACCTGCGTTGCCGTGATGCCGCTGATCAGGTTGTCGACACGGATGTTGTACCAGTCCAGCGAGCCCGACAGACCCGGCAGGAAGGCCGGGCTGTAGACGAAGCCGAAGGTCTTCGTCTTGGCGCGTTCCGGCTGCAGCGACGCGTTGCCGGCGCCCGACATGAACGGGTTGGCGCTCTGTGCGCCGCCCGCGTCGGTGATCGGGGTGTTGGTCTGGTCGGTCTGGCGGAAGCCCGGACGTGCGCCTTGCGCCGTGCAGCGTGCATCGACGCCCGGCGTGCTGCGCTGGCCGTACTGGCTGTCGCACGGGTCCATGTACGTGTCGTAGGTCTGCTGGCCGCCGCCGAACGTGTCGCCCACGGTCGGTGCGCGGAAGCCCTGGGCCCACGTGCCGCGGACCAGCACGTCCTTGATCGGCTTCCACATGAAGCTGGCTTTGCTGTTGTGGGTGTTGCCGAAGTTGCTGTAGTCCGAGTAGCGGGTTGCCAGGTCGACGCTCAGCAGTTCCGCGAAGCGCACACCCTTCAGGATCGGGATGTTCGTTTCGAGGTAGGCTTCACGCACCGAGTACTTGCCGATGGTCGAGTTGCCGGCCAGGTCGGTCGAGTAGCCCGATTGTTCGAACTGGCCCGGGATGTCGTAGCCGCGCACTTCGCGGTGTTCGATACCGCCTGCCACGCCCAGCATGCCTGCCGGCAGCTGCAGCAGTTCGCCGCTGATGTTGGCAGTCGCGCTGTTGATGGTCGAGCCATACGTGGCCTGGCCGGTCGACATGATGTAGTCCAGGGTTTCCTTGTTGGCTGCGCCCGGACCGGCGATGATGTTGAACGGCTTGCATTCCGCCAGCGGGATCGGCGAGGCCGCGTTGCCGCACTGGACGACGCCGCTGGCGTTCAGGAACGACGGACCCAGGGCCTTCTTCAGGTTCAGCAGGTTGACGTTGCCGGTGCCCATGGTCGTACCGCGGACGGCGCTGTGGTTGTAGCCCACATCCCAGTTCCAGGCCTTGCCTTGCCAGTCGAAGTTGCCCGACAGGGTGGTGTCGACGTGGAACGTGTTGTTGGTGTTTTCCGTCACGCGCGGCACTTCGACGGTGCGGCGGATGAAGTACAGGTCTTCACCGAACGGGTTGTAGTAGTTGTCCTTGTCGATGTAGACCGGGTAGCTCGGCTGTGCATCGCTGCGCAGCGGATAGCCTGCGACCTGCGCCGACGACTGGCGCTGCGAGTACATCGCGGTCGTGCTCAGCTGCATGTTGTACGGCAGTTCCAGCGTGCCCTTGGTGAACAGCGTGTCCAGGCGGTTCGGCATCTGGAACATCATCTGCGAGGCGCTGTTGAACTTGTCCTCGACGATGCTGCTCTTCCAGTCGTGGTAGTTGGCCGTGTTGCGCGGATCGGAGCCCGTGCCCATGCCGTTGCCGCCGGCGCCGCCGGTGTGGTTCAGCACGTAGTCGAAGGCATCGCCGTTGGCCGGCATGACTTCAGCCCACGGACCTGCTCCCAGGCCGGCGGTCGGGTGAGCCGGGCCCTTCGGGTATTTGGTGATGTCGCGGTCGCGGGCCCACACGGTGCCCTGTTCGGTGTGCGACAGGCCGACCATCAGCGACGCCTTGTCGGAGCTGGCGCCGTAGGTCAGCGAGAAGTCCTTGGCGCGGCCGTCGGCCTTGTCGTTGGCGCCGCTGTAGATGCTCAGCTGGCCGCCATCCATGCGCTTCTTCAGGATGATGTTGACCACGCCCGAGATCGCGTCCGAGCCGTAGATCGACGAGGCGCCGTCCTTCAGGACTTCGATGCGCTCGATCATGGCCGACGGGATGGTCGACATGTCGGTATAGCCGTCGACGGACTGGGTCCAGCGCTTGCCGTCCACCAGGACCAGCAGGCGGTTCGAGCCCAGGTTGCGCAGGCTGATGTACTGGCCGCCGTTTTCACGGTTCGACGTCAGCGAACCGCCGCGGTCGAAGTCCGGCGTACCGGCGGAAGACAATTGGTTCAGGATGTCGCCGACGGTCACGAGACCCGTCTTTTGAATCTGTTCCTGGGTCATGACCTGGATCGGTTGTGCCGTTTCCAGGTCGACCTGGCGGATGCGCGAGCCGGTCACTTCGACGCGCTGCAGCGGCGCCGGTTGGGTCTCTTGCGCGTAAGCCGCTTGCATCCCGAGCGCGACGCCGCCGAGGCAGATCAGGCGGATCGAGCGGGACAAGACTTTTTCCATCATGGTTACAAAACTCCTAGGTTAGGGCACGGCGAACTGGGTAGCAGCAGCCGTGTGAGGCCGTCGCTGTGAAGCGACTGTTTTGAAAGCAATGTGGTTAACATTTTTTTTCAAGCTGGCAATGGAAGCATCCACCGTGGCAGCCTGTCAATGTTCAAGGATGCATATTTGTGCGTGTTGCGGGTTTGCGTAATTACAAGAAAATCACCAGCGTTGTGCGTATTTACAGAAGCAAATATTGTGTACAGACATGAATCTATGCCGAAAACATCAGTTTGGGCGTAGAACCCCCTATAGATCGCTAATAAGGTGCAACATTCTTTTACGACAGGAATGCACCAGATTGGGGCGAGACGATTCGAATGCTTTTTCGAGTGTTACATTTGTACAACAGGCAAAATTTCTTGAAAGGTCAGAACGACGGGTGATCGCGTACGTAGGCAGGGGACCGATCGGCAGCTGCGGGTCGACGGGCGCGCCACTGCCGGAGCGCGTCGCCAGGGGCACGGCCAATGCGCTTCTCGTTCGTTGTGACATTGAGTCTCCGATATAGACATTGCTGCAGATCATGCAACGTTAGCCATACCGGTCGCCAATGTATTGACGAGAATCAAACTGTAAATATGTTTGCGAGGAAAAGTTAAGGAAAAATAAATTCCCGAGCGAAATAATGCGCTCGGGGTAGCGTCAGACGTGGAAGCAGTCGTGCCACAGCCGCACGACGACGTCGGCATGTTTCGCGACAAGGCTGCGTTCCACGCGAGCATTTTCCTGGCCCTGCAGGCGGACCTGGTGCTGCAGCTTGCGCATGGCGCGGTACGCCGCGGCGGCGCCGTCGGCCAGGTCCATGTCGATGAGGCCCAGCGTGCCGCACAGTTTCAGCAACGCGATGTTGCCGACGTTCGCCGTCAGCTGCGGATACGCGGCCGCATGGCGCAGTACGAGGTATTGCACGATGAATTCGATGTCGATCATGCCGCCTTCGTCGTGCTTCAGGTCGAAACGCTCGTCGCGGGGCGGGTGGGCGTCGCGCATGCGCTGGCGCATCTTGACGACTTCAAGGCGCAGTTCGGCCTCGCGGCCCGACCGGTCCTGGCGCAGCACCTGTTCGCGGATTGCCTCGAAGCGGGCGCCGATGCCGGCGTCGCCCGCGCAGAAGCGGGCACGCGTGAGGGCCTGGTGCTCCCACAGCCACGCGGAGGATTGCTGGTAGCGTTCGAACGCCCCCACGGACGACACGAGCATGCCGGACGCGCCGTCCGGCCGCAGCGCCGTGTCGATGTCGAACAGGATGCCGGCCGGCGTATGCGTCGTCATCCACGTGATGAAGCGCTGGGCCAGCTTGGCGTAGTTCGAGGGCGCCATGTCGTCCTCGTCGTCGAACAGGAAGATGACGTCCAGGTCGGACACATAGCCCAGTTCCTTGCCGCCCAGCTTGCCGTAGGCGATCACGGCGAAGCGCGGCACCTCCACGTGGCACGACGCGATCGTGCGCCAGGCGCGGCGCACGACTTCGCACACGATCAGGTCGGCCAGCGCGGACAGGTGGTCGGCCAGGCGTTCGACGGACAATTCTCCCGCCAGGTCCAGCGCGAGCAGGCGGAACATCTGGGCGTGGTGGGCTTCGCGCAGGATGTCGAGCTGGCGCTCGGTATCGCCCGTGGCCGCGTCGAGCTGGGCCGCGAGGCTCGCCGCCAGCGAAGGCAGATCCTCGGCCGCGTTGCCGCGGTCGTCCAGCAGCTCGTCCAGCAGGATCGGGTGCTGGGTGAGGAATGTGGCGGCCCAGCCGGACGCGTTGATCATGCGGAGCACCCGCTCCAGCGTGTGCGGATATTCCGTCAGCAGCGACAAATAGGCGGAGCGGCGCGCAATGGCTTCGAAGAAATCGAGGAGGCGGCCCAGCGTGGCAGCGTGGCTGCCGGCACCCGCTTGCGCGACGACGTTCGGAATCTGCGTCAGCGCCGTGTTGACGAGGGCGACGAGGCGGTGGCGGCTCGCCTCCGGCAACGTCTGCAGCCGGGGCGCCTGCCACGTGGCGACGAGGCGGTTCGCGCCGGCCTGCGGGTCGTCGAAACCGAGGCTCGCGAGGCGGTCGGCGATGGCGTCGCGGTTGTCCGGATCGGTCAGCAGCGCGTCCGGGTCGACGGGCTCGGCGCCGGCGGCCTTGTCGGCGAAGATCGCGTCGAACTGGGCGGCGACGAAGACGCGCCAGGCGTCCAGCCGGGCCAGCAGTCCGGCCTCGTCGGCCATGCCCATCATGCGCGCGACGGTGTTGCGATCCTCCGGCGCGACGGGCATCGTGTGCGTCTGGGCATCTTCCAGGTATTGCAGGCGGTGCTCCAGGTTGCGCAGGAATGTATAAGCTTCGAGCAATTGCTCGACGGTGTCGGCGGCCAGCAGTTCACGTTCGGCCAGCAGGCGCAAGGTCTTGCGCGTGGAACGCTCGCGCAGCGCCGGGTCGCGGCCGCCGCGGATCAATTGAAACACTTGCGCGAGGAATTCGATCTCGCGGATGCCGCCGCGGCCCAGCTTGACGTTCTGGTTGCGCTCCGGATGCAGGCGTTCCTGGCGGTTGACCTCGGCGCGGATCTGGGCGTGCATGGTGCGGATCGCATCGATCACGCCGAAGTCGAGATAGCGCCGGAACACGAACGGCCGCACGATGGCGTCGAGGGCCGCGATGTCGGCCGGGTCGCCGGTGACCGCGCGCGCCTTGACCCAGGCATAGCGCTCCCATTCGCGCCCCTGTACGATCAGGTAGTCCTCGACCATGTTCAGGCTCGCCACGAGCGGGCCCGACTTGCCGTTTGGACGCAGCGCCATGTCGACGCGGAACGTAAAACCGTCTTCGGTGATTTCGGACAGCGCGGCGATCAGCTTGCGGCCGAGGCGCCCGAAGAATTCGTGGTTGGACAGGGATTTCTGGCCGGGGCCGGCCTTCGTATCGCCGTCCTCGGGATAGACGAAGATGAGGTCGATGTCCGACGAGACGTTCAGTTCGCCGCCGCCGTGCTTGCCCATCGCCAGCACGATCATCTGCTGGGGACGGCCGGAATCGGCGCCGACCGGCTCGCCGTGCAGCGCGGTCATCTCCGCCATCAGCTCGGTGAGATGCGTCTGGACGGCGAAATCGGCGAAGCGGCTCATGGCGGTCACGACTTCGTCCAGGTCGGCCTGGCCGTCGAGATCGCGCCGGATGATGGTGCAGACGAGCAGGTTGCGCAGCCGGCGCATGGCCCGCGTTGTCGGCAGGACCGTGCCGTTGGGACCAGAGGCGGCCTCGGTCGCCAGCGCTGCGCCGAAATCGAGGGAGGCCAGCGATAATGCGGACAGGGTATCGACGCGCCCGGCACGGGCCGGATCGGCGGCGAGCCAGCGTTGGTAAAAACGCGACATTTGCACGGGACACTGCGGCGAAGCTGGGAAAGGAGAAACATGGAGCATGGGGCGAATTCCAGACGAGTTGTGCGTTTCGGGACGCTTGCTATGGGGTAAAATTGCCCGCCATGCTGCCCTGGGTCAGCACGATGGTAAGGTAGACGCCGCGGATGTTGCAAGCGCTCTCTTAATTTACAGTTAAACAATATTCGGCGACGAGTCTTTGAGCCTTTTGATGCACAACCCGGAACCGCAGACGCAGCGCGAGCCCGACGCGCATGAGCAGGCGCACCCCCAGACGCATGCGCATCAGCATGTGCCTCTGGTGGAGCGCTGGGCCCGCGCGCGCGCCTGCTACCGCTATGCGAACCTCGCGTCGCATCATGTGCTCGGCTTCACGATCAAGACCGTCCTGCTCGTCTACTTCGCGTTCATGGTGCTGTTCCTGGTGCTGCGCTACGCGGTCCTGCCGAACATCGATTACTACAAGCCCGACATCGAACGGGCCGCCAGCCGCGCGCTGGGCAACCAGGTGACGATCGCGCGCGTCTACGCGTCGTGGCGCGGCCTGCGCCCGAACCTGTACCTCGGCGATCTGCGCCTGCACGACCGCGCCGGGCGCCAGTTGCTGGCGCTGCCGTCCGTGTCCGCCACCGTGTCGTGGTGGTCGGTGGTGGCGGCCGAACCCCGGTTCGAGGCGCTGGAAATCAACCGGCCGGAACTGGACGTGCGCCGCGGTGCCGACGGCATCGTCGCCGTCGCGGGCGTACGCATCGATCCGAACAAGAAGGAGGAGGGCAGCGGCGCCGACTGGCTGCTGCGCCAGCACGAGGTCGTGATCCGCGAAGGCCGCCTGACGTGGACGGACGAATTGCGCGGCGCGCCCACGCTCGCGCTGTCGGACGTGACGCTCGTGCTGCAGAACCGCTGGACCACGCACCGCTTCGCCCTGAAGGCCGCGCCGCCGGCAGGCGCGGGCGACCCGCTCGACCTGCGCGCGCGCTTCTCGCACCCGCCGTTCGGCGCCAAGCCGTCCGACGCCCGCCGCTGGAAGGGCCAGGTGTATGCCGACCTGCGCAACACCGACCTCGCCGCCTGGAAGCAGTACGTCGATTATCCCTTCACCCTGCAGGAAGGCCGCGGTTCCGTGCGCGCCTGGCTCGACTTCGACCACGCCCGCCTGGCCGGGTTCACGGCCGACCTGGCGCTGGCCGGCGTCAGCGCGCGCCTCGGCCCGGACACGCCGCCGCTGTCCCTGGCGCGCGTATCGGGCCGGCTGTCGGCCAGCGAGACCATCGCTCCGAACGTGGACGACGGCAAGCCGACCTTCGGCGCGCTGGGCCACGCGATCGGCCTGGAAAATTTCTCCGTCGTCACGGAAGGGGGCGTCGTGCTGCCGCCGGCCACCCTGAACGAATCGTGGCGCCCCGCCACGCGCACCCAGCCGGAACGCTTCGAAGTGCGCGCCGAACAGCTGGACGTGGGCGCGCTGGCCGCGCTGGCCGTGCAACTGCCCATCGCGCCGGCGCACCGCCAGCTGCTGACGGAACTGGCGCCGCGCGGCCGCGTCAACGACGCCGAGGTCGAATGGCAGGGCCGCTTCCCGCGCATCGCCGGCTACCGTGTGCGCGGCAACGTCGAGAACCTCGGCATGAATCCGCTGGCGGCGCGCGCCGAGCTCGCCGCAGCCGATGGTCACCCGGCCCAGCCCGCACGCCCCGCGCTGCCGGGTTTCAAGAATCTGTCGGGCCGCATCGACGCGAGCGACCATGGCGGCAGCGTCGACATCGATTCCGACAAGCTCGTGCTGGCGCTGCCGGCCTGGTTCGCCGATCCGGAAATGCCGTTCGATCAATTTGCGCTGCACGCGCGCTGGACGCAGCTGGCGGACGAGCAGCTGGCCGTCGACGTGGACAGCCTGGACCTGACCCAGGGCGCGCTGAAGGCGACCCTGACGGGCCGCCACGTGCTGTCGTTGAAAGCCGGCCAGGGGCCGGGCAATGCCGACTTCACGGGCACGGTCGACAATTTCGAGATCGCCAGCATCGGCCGCTGGCTGCCTCTCGCGACGCCGGAAGGCCTGCGCGAATGGCTGACCGGCGCGCTCCAGGGCGGCATGCTGCACGACACGCGCCTGCGCCTGCGCGGCGACCTGGCCCAGTTCCCGTTCCGCGCCGAGAATGCCGTCCAGCGCGCCAAGGGCGAGTTCCGCGTCGGCGGCCGCATCGAGGACGGCAAGCTCGAGTACTCGCCCGGCCACAAGGCGGCCGACGGCAAGGCGCCGCTGTGGCCGCTGCTGGAAAACATCAACGGGTCCATCGTGTTCGACCGCGCCCGCATGGACATCCACGCCGACACGGCGCGCACGCAGGGCATCGGCCTGTCGAATGTGCGGGCCGTGATCCCCGAGCTGGGCATCCACGAGATGATGCTCGACATCGACGGCACCGCCGCCGGCCCGTTGCCCGACTTCCTGCGCTACGTGGCGGCCAGCCCCGTGCTTGAATGGATCGGCCATTTCACCGAGGACACCAAAGGGACCGGCCCGGCGAAGCTGGGCCTGAAACTGCACCTGCCGCTCGCCAGCCTGCACGACGCGAAGGTGCAGGGCGCGCTGCAACTGCAGAGCAACGACGTCGTGCTGTTCCCCGACCTGCCGCCGATCGAGGCCGCGCTGGGCCGCATCGAGTTTTCCGAACACGGCGTGAACCTGAACGGCGTGGGCGCCAGCTTCCTCGGCGGACCGCTGCAATTGTCCGGCGGCACCCAGCGCGACGGCAGCATCCAGATCCGCATGGCCGGCAGCGCCACGGCCGAGGGCATGCGCCAGACGCGTTCCCTGCCGGCGCTTCAGCGCCTGGGCAATAAACTGTCCGGCGGCGCGCGCTTCGGCGGCACCGTCACGGTGAAGGACCGCCAGACCCAGGTCATCCTCGACACCAACCTGGCCGGCCTCGGCATCGAACTGCCCGCGCCGCTGAACAAGCCCGCGCCGGACGCGCTGCCGCTGCACTTCGTCCTCACGGGCCAGCCGACGGGCGTGGATGGCGTGGGCCACGACGACATCCGCATCCAGCTCGGCAATCTCGCGGCCGCGAAATACGTGCGCGAGCGCCAGCCGCACGGCCCGTGGCTCGTCAAGCGGGGCGGCATCGGCGTCAACGTGCCCGCGCCCGAACCCGACAGCGGCATGATGATCAACGTGAACATGAAGGCGCTGAACGTGGACCGCTGGCTCGCGGCGGCCGCCGACATCGCCGGGCCGGGCGAGGCCGCGCCGGCTTCCGGCCCGTCCGCGGAAGGCGGCATGGGCCAGTACGTCGTGCCGGACATCGTGGCCGCCCGTGCCGGCGAACTGGTCATCGGCGAGCGGGCGCTGCGCGACGTCGTCGTCGGCGCCACGCACCAGAACAATACGTGGCAGGCCAGCATCGATTCGCGCCAGGTCGTCGGCTACGTCACGTGGGCCGAATCGGGCCAGGGCCTGGGCAAGGTGACGGCGCGCCTGGCGTCGCTCGTGATCCCGGAATCGTCCGCGAACGAAGTCAAGGACCTGCTCGAATCGAACAAGGGCGCCAGCGCCAGCATCCCGGCCCTCGACATCGTGGCCGATCGTTTCGAGCTGTTCAACAAGCAGTTTGGCCGCCTGGAACTCGTGGCCAGCAATGCGCAGGCGCTGGCCGGACGCGAATGGCGCATCGAAAAGCTGGCGCTGACGAATCCGGACGGCCAGCTGAAGGCGAACGGCCGCTGGCTCACGCGCGACGGCAAGAGCAACACGGCACTCAATTTCACGCTCGACATCAGCGACGCCGGCCGCCTGCTGGACCGCCTGGGCTTCCCGGAGACGCTGCGCCATGGCAAGGGCTCGCTGTCCGGCGACATCTCGTGGGCCGGCCTGCCGTACTCGCTCGACATCCCGAGCCTGTCGGGCCAGATCCAGATGAATGTCGAGGATGGCCAATTCCTCAAGCAGGATCCGGGCGCCGCCAAACTGCTGGGCGTGCTGAGCCTGCAGATGCTGCCGCGCATGCTGAAGCTCGACTTCCACGACGTGTTCTCGGAAGGCCTCGCTTTCGACGGCATCACGGCGAACGCGATGATCACGCGCGGCGTCGTGCGTACGGACAATCTCAAGATGCACGGCGTGGCGGCGACGGTGCTGATGGACGGCACGGCCGACATCGCGCACGAATCGACGAACTTGCACGTCGTCGTGATCCCGGAATTCAATCTCGGCACCAGCTCGCTCGTGTACGGCCTCGCGGTGAACCCCGTGATCGGCCTCGGCAGCTTCCTGGCCCAGCTGTTCCTGCGCGCGCCCGTCATGAAGGCGCTGACTTACCACATGCAGGTGACGGGACCGTGGAAGTCGCCGCACATCGTCAAGCTGGAGAATTCGCCGGCCGTGACCGCCGCCGCCGAGAACGCGGCCGCACAGGACCGCAACAAGGACAAGAAGGGAACCAAATGAAGACGACCGTTGCTGCAATCCAGATGGTGTCCACGCCGAACGTGGACGAGAACATCGCCACCGCGCGCCGCCTGATCGCGGACGCCGCCGCGCGCGGCGCGCGACTGGTCACGCTGCCGGAATACTGGCCCATCATGGGCATGACGGACACGGACAAGGTCGCCCACGCGGAACAGCCGGGCCACGGCCCCATCCAGGATTTCCTGGCCGGCCAGGCGCGCGAGCATGGCATCTGGCTCATCGGCGGTACCTTGCCGTTGGTCTCCGGCGACGCGGGTCGCGTGCTGAACACGACGCTCGTCTATGATCCGGCCGGGCAGCATGTCGGCCGCTACGACAAGATCCACTTGTTCGGTTTTAATAAAGGCAGCGAATCGTACGACGAGGCCCGCACCATCGTCCCGGGCGAGACGGTCGGCGGCTTCGACGCCCCGTTCGGCAAGGTCGGCCTGGCCATCTGCTACGACCTGCGTTTCCCGGAACTGTTCCGTGCGATGGGCGAGTGCGCGCTGATCATCGTGCCGGCCGCGTTCACGCACACGACGGGCCTCGCGCACTGGGAAGTGCTGCTGCGCGCCCGCGCCATCGAGAACCAGTGCTACGTGCTGGCGTCGGCCCAGGGCGGTACGCACACGAATGGCCGCCGCACGTTCGGCCACAGCATGCTGATCGATCCGTGGGGCGAAGTGAAGGACGTGTTGCCGGAAGGCGAGGGCGTCGTCAGCGGCGAGATCGATCCCGACTACATCGCGAAGGTGCGCGAGAGTTTGCCGGCACTGAAACACCGCAAACTTTAAGGTATGGCACAATGCCCCATCCCTATCAGAAAGACCTGACGCAATGACTCCATTCGAACCGAATCTCTCCTCCCTCGCTGTCGCGCGCGACGTCCTGTTGACGCCATTCGGCCTCGACGAAGGCAAGCTGATCACGACGCTGGGGACTATGTTCACGCACAAGGTCGATTATGCCGACCTGTATTTCCAGTTCACCAAGAGCGAAGGCTGGAGCCTGGAAGAGGGCATCGTCAAGAGCGGCAGTTTTTCGATCGACCAGGGCGTCGGCGTGCGCGCCGTGTCGGGCGACAAGACGGCTTTCGCTTACTCCGACGAAATTTCGCAGGCCGCCCTGCTGGACGCCGCCGCGGCCACGCGCACGATCGCGCGCGCGGGCGCCGGCCGCGTGAAGGTTGCAGCGAACGTCCAGCCGTCCGGCGGCCGCTCGCTGTACCTGCCGCATGACCCGTTGGCCTCGCTCGACGCGACCGCGAAAGTCGCGCTGCTGGAGCGTGTCGAAAAAATCGCGCGTGCAAAAGACCCGCGCGTCGTGCAGGTGATGGCCGGCCTGGCCGGCGAGTACGACGTCGTGCTCGTCGTGCGCAGCGACGGCGTGCTGGCGGCCGACATCCGTCCGCTCGTGCGCGTCTCCGTCACCGTCATCGCCGAGCAGAACGGCCGGCGCGAGATGGGCTCGTCGGGTGGCGGCGGCCGTTACGATTACAACTATTTCAGCGACGAACTGCTGGAAAAATACGCCAGCGAAGCCGTGCAGTCGGCGCTCGTGAACCTGGAAGCGCGTCCGGCCCCGGCCGGTCCGATGACCATCGTGCTCGGCCCGGGCTGGCCCGGCGTGCTGCTGCACGAAGCCGTCGGCCACGGCCTCGAAGGCGACTTCAACCGCAAGGGCTCGTCCGCGTATGCCGGCATGATCGGCCAGCGCGTCGCCGCGAAGGGCGTGACCGTCGTCGATGACGGCACCCTGCAGGACCGCCGCGGTTCGCTGAACATGGACGACGAGGGCAACCCGACGCAGTGCACGACCTTGATCGAAGACGGCATCCTGAAGGGCTATATCCAGGACACGATGAACGCGCGCCTGATGAAGATGCCCGTGACGGGCAATGCGCGCCGCGAATCGTTCGCCCACCTGCCGATGCCGCGCATGACGAACACGTACATGCTGGCCGGCGACAAGGACCCGGCCGAGATCCTGGCCTCGGTCAAGAACGGCCTGTATGCGGTGAACTTCGGCGGCGGCCAGGTCGACATCACGAACGGCAAGTTCGTGTTCTCGGCCAGCGAGGCCTACATGATCGAGGACGGCAAAGTGACGTACCCGGTGAAGGGCGCGACCCTGATCGGCAACGGTCCGGACACGATGAACCGCATCTCGATGATCGGCAACGACATGCGCCTGGACTCGGGCGTGGGCGTGTGCGGCAAGGAAGGTCAGAGCGTCCCGGTGGGCGTGGGCCAGCCCACGCTGCGCATCGACGGCGTGACCGTCGGCGGCACGGCGTAAGGCCTCGCCGCACCGCGATGGCCTCCGCCTTCGCCGCCTTCTCTACCATAGCGCCCGCCCCGTGCGGGCGTTTGTTCTTCCGGGCTGCCTTGATTACGCTCGCCGTTGCGACGCACCCGTGGTGCGCCGCGGCCGACGAACACACGAACGTCGCCACCCGCTTCGGGCCGGTGGAGACGCAGCCCGGCGCCGACCGTTCCGACATCCGCTTCCGCGGCGCATCGCTGGGGCAGGTCGACGGCAATGCGAGCCTCGTCAAGCTGACCGTGCAGGACGATGCGGACTACGTGCTCGTCGATGCGGCGTTGCCCGATCCGCAGTGCCGGCACCGCTTCACCCTGCTGCAGATCGGGCCGGGCGACGACGCGACGATGTCGCAACCGTTCGGCGACTGCCTGACCGGGTTCGGCGCCCGCCGTGCAGGCGACAAGCTGGTCGTCCAGCTGGCGCAGGAGGGCACGGGACAGGTGCACGAGTTCGTCTGGATGCAGGATCGCATGAAGGAACTCACCAACGTGCTCACCCGCTGCGAAGCGGCCCAGCTCACGGCCGCGTCGCGCTGGCTTCCGGTGGCCGCCGGGCAGGCCGGCCGCGTCATCACCGGCACCGGCCGCGCCTGGTTCCACACGGCGCCGCTGGACGAGTGCAAGCTGCCGCAGCTGTTCGTGATCCCGGGCGACGGGCTGACCGTCCTCCACACGTATGGCGATTACGCGGACGTCGCGTACCGCAATCCGCGCACGGGCCGCGAGGCCAGCGGCTGGATCAGGCTCGATCGGCTCGCGCCGATGCGGACGCCACTGGAGCCGGCCTTGTGACACACTGGCTCCGACCGATCATCATCGCAAGGAGCCCGACATGGCCAACGATCAAGCACGGCAACCAGGCGCACAGCCGCCTCAGACCAACGCACAGCAGCCCAACGCGGCGGTACCGGCACCGCAGCAACCTCCCGACTTCGACGGCCTCGAGGGCAAGAAGCCCGAAGAGCTGACGCCGGAAGAGCTGCGGCTGATGGCCGACACGATGCCCGGTGAAGGGCCCGGGGACTAGAACGAGTAGCGTGCCCCCAGCGTATAAAAGCGTCCGCGGGCACCCTCGTAGTCGAGCGGGTTGTACGCCTGCGCGCCATAGGTCAGCGGGTCGAGCGGTGCGATCTTGTCGAACAGGTTCTGGACCGAGCCGAACACTTCCCAGCGCTGCTGCGGCTTCCAGCGCACCACCAGGTCGACCGTCGTGAACGACGCCAGTTCGCAACCGTTCGGGGCGTCGGCGCCGTTGGCGAAGGTCACGGCGCAACCGCTCGGGTCGCCCCGGAAGAAGCGGTTTTCCAGCACGCCGCGGTAGTTCACGTTGGCCGATACGCGCAGGTTGTTGCGGTCCCAGCCGAACCGCATGTTGACGCGGTCGGCCGGCGTGCCCGTGCAGTTCGTCACGTCGCAGTTGCCGTGCGTGCCCGCGAATTCGCGCGACGTGCCGTCCTGTTCGGTGCGCAGCCATTCGAAGATGTGCGTGTACTTCACGTCGAACGTGGCATTGCCCCAGGCGTCCGGCAGGCGGTGGTTGTAGCGCGCGTCCACGTCGAGGCCGCGCACCTTGCTCTGGGCGGAGTTGACGTAGCGGGTCAGCACGGCGGTGATCTGACCCGGGTCGCCCGGGATGCCGCTCACGCTGCCCGGATCGCGCGCCACGCTGCCGGCGGCGATGGCGGCGTCGACCTGTTCCTGGTTGATCTCGTTCTTGCGCTTGATCTTCCAGTAGTCCACGGAGATGCTCGTGCGCGGCAGCGGGTCCCAGATGACGCCCAGCGTGTAGCTCTTCGACCGTTCCGGCGACAGGTTCGGGTTGGGCGACGTGATCAGCGCCACCGATGCCGGGTTGCAGGCGTTCGTCACACCCAGCGCGCAGCGCACGGGGTCGGCCGCGGTGGAGAAGGCGGCCAGGCCGCCGACGCCGTTCTCGGCCGGACTCGGCGCGCGGAAGCCCCGCGCGAACGTGCCGCGCAGCGCGAACTGCCGCACCGGCGTCCACTTCAGGCCGAACTTCGGCGTCCAGGAACTGCCGACGTCGGTGAAGTGGTCGTAACGCAGCGCGGCCGACGCTTCCACGTTGAACGGCAGCGGCGCCAGGCCTTCGCCGTACAGCGCGAACACGTTGCGGGCGCCGGAATAGGCGGAATAGCCCAGGCCGATGATATTGCCCCGCTCCGTGCCGGTGGTGGGCCGCAGTTCCGTCATCTCGTGGCGGAATTCCGTGCCCAGCGCCAGGCCCAGGTTGCCGGCCAGGTAGGGGATGCCGGCGAACTCGCGCGTGCCCTTGAAGTCGACCTGCGCGACCTTGGTGTTGGCCGCGTTGCCGATGGCCGGCGACAGGGCGGCATACAGCGCCGGCGAATTCAGGGGCGCGTTTTCGGCGATGCGCCAGACGGTACCCAGCGGCAGCGCCGCATAGGCGGGGCTGTTCGCCGCCGCCGCCGCGATGTTGGCAGGGGTGGGATCGAGCAGGGCGAAGGCGACGTCGCGCTGCAGGAAGCCGTTCTGCGTGTTGTTGACGTGGTTGTGCGAGAACAGCAGGGCCGAGTCCCAGTCCCAGCCGTAGTGCGTGCCCTTGGCGCCGCCGAGCCAGCGCAGGAAGTTGGAATCGATGTTGGACTTGCGCGGCCCGACGTCGGCAGCCAGGTAGCGGATCCGCGCGGCCGTGCCGAAATACGGGTTGTCCGGATGGTTCGCACCGAGCTGGACGACGGCATTGTTCACGGGCCCGCCGGGGAAGCCGACGGACGCGCTGACGGAAGAGGGCGTCGTGGCGGTGTCCGTCTGGCTCGTGTACCAGTTGAACTCGCTGTACAGCTGGAGCGACGGGTCCAGCTGCAGCGTGCCGCGCAGGAAGAAGCTCAGGTTTTCCTGCTTCGGCTCGATCTGGTTGTACTGCATCGAGGCGTCGATCAGGCAGCCGCCGCCGGGATCGCCCTGCGGGTGGTTCGTGAAGTTGGAGCAGGCCGCGCCCGGGAAGGTGCGGGTGAAGCCGGGGCCCGCCAGGTTGCCGCGGTTGTAGTAATTGGTCGGGTCGGCCGGATTGCGCACGTTGCCGTTGATGGCGTTGCCGGCCGTGCCGGTGCCGGGCAGGATGGCGCCGGTACCGCCGAGCGCCTGGTCGGCCGAATAGCCCCAGCGGCGCAGGTCGTTGCGGCCGATCCACTCGCGGTCCGCGCGGTCGCGGTACCAGATTTCGTCGAACTTCTTGTACTCGATGCTGAACAGGACGTTGTAGCGGTCGGTGTCGAGGCTGCCGACACCCTTGGTGAATGCGACGTTCGTGCGCTTGCCGTCCCAGTCGTCGCTGGCGCCGCGCGAGAAGCGTACCGTGTTGCCCTGGAAGTCGCGGCGCAGGATGATGTTGACGACGCCGGCGATGGCGTCCGAACCGTAGATGGCGGACGCGCCGTCCTTCAGTACCTCGACGCGCTCGACGGCATCCGTCGGGATCACGTTCAGGTCCGTGAACTGCTTCTGGCCGTCGTCGGCGAGGCCGTACGGGGCCATGCGGCGGCCGTTCAGCAGCACGAGCGTGGACGCCGCGCCCAGGCCGCGCAGCGAGATGCCCGAGGCGCCGGCGGCGAAGCCGTTGCCGAAGGTGGTGGGCACGGAACCCTGGTTGTCGACGGCCAGCGTCTGCAGCAGCTCGGCCACGGTGGCCTTGCCGGAACGCTCGATGTCGGCGCGGTTGACGGTGATCACGGAGGACGCCGTTTCGGCCTCGGAGCGGCGGATGTTCGAGCCGGTGATCTCGACGCGCGGGACGGGTTTCGGTGCGACGTCCTGGGCCGGCGCCGGCAGTGCGAGGATCGTGAGGCCGATGGCGCCCCCGCCCGCGAACAGGCGTCGGATCGTTCGGGATATCGGGGTTTCAGTCATGTCCAGACTCCAATGCGATGAGGGATGGTCGACCCGGTGCGCATCAATCCGGGGCTCGTTGCGACTTTTGCATCTTGCATAAAGCGGCAACTGACATCTCTCAAGCGTGTCCGGCACAGCGGAAAAGATGTCGGGTTGATGCAACCGATCGCCTGTATAGGCAACCGTAACCGACAGATCACAGGCCAAATAAAGTCTTGCCAACGTCGCAGCAATGTTGTTATAGTCAATCGACTACTTCGGAATCTCTCCATGCGCCACGCCGTTTTCTTTACCTTTTATTTTTGGTTTAGCCATTCCAGCCCGACGGCGGTGGAGTAGCGGCAGGTTCACGCAGCAACAGAACAGAGTCCGACACAAGAATCCAAAAGACCGCCGAGCTGGCGGTCTTTTTTTTTACGCCCCAGAATTTAACCAGATCAAGAACGGAGAACCGCAATGCCTCGCACCGACGATTTACGCATCCGCGAAATGAAGGAACTGACGCCGCCCTCGCACCTGATCCGCGAATTCCCGGTGACCCCGGAAGCGGAACAGGTCGCGTCGCAGGCGCGCATGGCGCTGCATCGCATCCTGCACGGGCAGGACGACCGCCTGATGGTCGTGATCGGCCCGTGCTCGATCCACGATCCGAACGCCGCGATGGAATACGCCCGCCGCCTCGTCGAGCAGCGCCACCGCTTTGCCGGCGAGCTGGAAGTGATCATGCGCGTGTACTTCGAGAAGCCGCGCACGACGGTCGGCTGGAAGGGCATGATCAACGACCCGTACATGGACAACAGCTTCCGCATCAACGACGGCCTGCGCATGGCGCGCGAACTGCTGCGCGACATTAACGAACTGGGACTGCCGGCCGGCACCGAATTCCTCGACGTGATCAGCCCGCAATACATCGCCGACCTGATCAGCTGGGGCGCGATCGGTGCCCGCACGACGGAATCGCAGGTGCACCGCGAGCTGGCGTCGGGCCTGTCGTGCCCGGTCGGCTTCAAGAACGGCACCGACGGCAACATCAAGATCGCGGCCGATGCGATCAAGGCCGCGTCGCAGCCGCACCACTTCCTGTCCGTGACGAAGGGTGGCCACTCGGCGATCGTGTCGACCGCGGGCAACGAGGACTGCCACATCATCCTGCGCGGCGGCAAGGCGCCGAACTACGACGCGGCCAGCGTCGAGGACGCCTGCAAGCAGCTCGCCGCCAACGGCCTCGCGAGCCGCCTGATGATCGACGCGTCGCACGCCAACAGCAGCAAGAACCCGCAGAACCAGGTGCCCGTATGCGCGGACATCGGCAGCCAGATCGCGGCGGGCGATATGCGCATCGTCGGCGTGATGGTCGAGTCGCACCTCGTCGGCGGCCGCCAGGACCTCGTGCCGGGCAAGGAACTGACGTACGGCCAGTCCGTCACCGACGGCTGCATCGACTGGGAGACCAGCATCGCCGTGCTGGAAAACCTCGCGGCCAGCGTGCGCGCACGCCGCCTGCGCGACGACGCGTAATAGTTCTTGCCAACCGGAAGCGCCCACTCCAGAATCGTATGTACGTGTACATACTTGAAGGGGTGGCATGGCTTCCAACGAAGGTGAAATCGCCGCCTGGGAACGCGCGGCGCAGGCGGCGCTGAAGGGCGCCAATCCACGCCTGGCGGCGCAGCTGTGGCAGCGCATCCTGGAACAGGTGCCGACGCACGGACCGGCGCTGCTCGGCATGGCGCAGCTGCACTACCGGTCCGGCGCGCTGCCCGAGGCCGCGCGCTGCTCGAGCGCCTCGTCGCGGCGGACGGGCGCGACAAGCAGCAGTGGATCAACCTCGCCGTCGTCTGCATGGCCCAGCACGACGAGGCGCGCGAGGAAGAGGCGATCCGGCGCGCGCTCGTGCTGGAGCCGACCGACCTCGTGGCGCTGATCCTGCGCGCCGGCCTGCTCACGCGCCAGGGCAAGCGCCACGCGGCCGCGCGCGCGCATGGCGCCGTCGCCGCGGTGGCGCCGCCGCTGCAGCAACTGCCGCCCGAACTGCGCCCGGCCGTGCAGGAAGCCATGGCCTACCGCGCACAGTACGACACCGATTTCGGCCGCTTCCTCGACGACCACATGGCGCCCCTGTTGCGTGACCTGCGCGGCGAGCGCGTGCAGCGCTTCACGGCATCCCTCGACATCATGCTGGGCCGCAAGCGCCGCTACGAGCCGCAGCCCGCGCTGTTCCACTTCCAGGGCCTGGCGCCCATCACCTTTTTCGACCGCGCGGACTTTCCGTGGCTCGACGCGTTCGAGCGCGAGCTTGACGCGATCCGCGCGGAATTCCTCGCCGTGCAGGCTGGCGCCGACGGTTTTACGCCTTACATGCAGTATGGCGACGACCAGCCGCTGCGCCAGTGGGCCGAGCTGAACAACTCGCTGCGCTGGAGCGCCTTCCACCTCGTCGAAGCCGGCAAGGTCAACGAGGCCAACGCAGCGCGTTGCCCGCGCACGATGGCCTTGCTGGCCGGTGCGCCGCAGCCGGACCAGCCGGGCCGCACGCCCGTCGCGATGTTTTCCGTGCTGAAGCCCAGGACGCGCATCCCGCCGCACTGCGGCGTCAGCAACGTCCGCCTCGTCACGCACGTGCCGCTCGTCGTGCCGCCGGGCTGCGGCTTCCGCGTCGGCAACGACGTGCGCGCGTGGGAAGAGGGCAAGGCGTGGGTGTTCGACGACACCATCGAGCACGAGGCGTGGAACGACAGCGATGCTCCCCGCGCGATCCTGATGTTCGACATCTGGCATCCGCACCTGACGGGGCCCGAGCGCGCGCTCGTGACGGCGATGAGCGAGGGCATGAATGCATTCTCCGCAGACGAAGGCAGCTTCGGGCTGTAATCGTCGACAGGACAAATGAAAACCGCCGCCGGCCTCGCAGCCGGCGGCGGTTTTTTTACGGCGTCCGATCAGGCGATCAGAAGCGGTAAGTCACGTTGGCGTAGATGAAGCGGCCATACGCGTCGTACACCTGCGGGAACGTGTTGCCGTTGCCGTAGGTACCCGTCACCGAGCTCGACGAAGCGATCGGCGGATCCTTGTCCAGCAGGTTGTTGATGCCGAAGCTCAGGGCCAGCTTGCGGTTGAAGCGGTACACGCCGTTGAGGTCGAAGTAGCTGCGCGACGCCAGGTACGCGTCACGCTGCGTGTCCAGTTCGCCGGCCAGCTGCGTGTTCGAATCGAGCATGTCGTTCTTCACGCGGTCGATGTAGCGCCAGGTGAGCGACAAGTCGAGGTTGTACGGGCTCGACCAGGTCGTGCGCAGCTTGTGGCGCCATTTCGGCATCGCCGGCGCGGAGATGCCGCAGGTCGGGCCGTACAGGCCGGCGCAGTCGTAGCTGCCCGTCCCCGGCAGGTTTTCCACCGTGTAGCTCTTCAGGTAGGTGCCGTTCAGCGTGAAGTCCAGGTTGCCGTAGCCCTGCGGCAGGCGGGTGCGGTAGCTGGCGCCCACGTCCAGGCCCGAGGTGCCCTGCGAACCGATGTTCGTGGTGCCGGCTTCGACGTAGCCGGTCGGCAGCAGCCACAGCGAGCCCAGCGAGTCGCGGTGGATCATGTTGCAGTACAGCGCATTGCCGGTCTGCAGGCACTGCGTGAACACGCTCTGGGCGTTGACGGCCTGGATCGCGTCCTTGATCTTCAGCTTGAATGCGTCCAGCGTGATGGTCAGGTTCTTGATCGGGTCGATCACGATACCGATCGTGTACGTGTTCGCGGTTTCCGGCTTGACGTTCGGGTTGCCGCCGGTACGGCCGTTGTACTGGTTGGTCGAGTTTTCCGCGACCTTGCCATACAGCGAAGCCGGCAGGCCCGTGTTGGCGCACTGGGCTTGCGTGGCTTTCGGGCTCTCGCCGCCGCACGGGTCGTCGTTCGGACCGGCCAGCACCACGGCTTGCGGCGTGTACAGTTCATAGATGTTCGGCGCACGGACGGCGCGCTGGGCGGAACCGCGCACGCGCACCTGGTCGATCGGCTGCCAGTCGAGGCCCAGGCCGAACGTGTTGGTCTTCGCGTCCGTGCTGTAGTTCGAACGGCGGTACGAGCCCGACAGGTCCATGTGCTTCGAGAAGGGCATGTTGTCCAGCAGCGGCAGCTTGAATTCGCCGAAGGCTTCCTTCACGTTGTACGCACCCGTGACGGCCGGGGAAGCGCCGCCGGCGCCGGACAGGTCGCCGGTCTGGTTTTCGTAGTCGGGCTGGAACGACAGCTTCTCCATGCGCTGCTCGTAGCCGAACGACACGCCGGCGCCGCTTTCGGCGGTCGGCAGCTTCAGGCCGAAGCGGGTCAGGTCGGTGCCGAAGTTCAGGCCGAACACGGATTGCTGCGTGAAGCCGCCGTTCGAGCCGGTGGCGTTCAGGTAGTCCAGCGCGGCCTGGGTG
>Ga0308166_1001685_pt1 | contig 22632 bp, 15 predicted proteins | sample PhyCR2_2_FD_202137 | JGI IMG/M metagenome (GOLD analysis project Ga0308166, IMG submission 202137) | Phyllosphere microbial communities from UC Gill Tract Community Farm, Albany, California, United States - DLSLCC.R2 | ecosystem: Host-associated > Plants > Phyllosphere > Unclassified | place... | reverse complement strand
CACCGAAGCACGTGCAGCAGCTGACCGAAGAAAACCACCTGCGCTGGGACTCGCTGGGCGAATTCCTCGCGCTGGCCGTCAGCTTCGAAGACCTGGGCCTCAAGACCGGCAACGCGAAAGCGAAGCTGCTCGCCAAGACCCTGGACGCCGCCACCGGCAAGCTGCTGGACAACCGCAAGTCGCCGTCGCCGAAGACCGGTGAACTCGACAACCGCGGCAGCCAGTTCTACCTGTCGATGTTCTGGGCCCAGGAACTGGCGCAGCAGACGGAAGACGCCGAACTGGCCGCCTACTTCGCGCCGCTGGCCAAGCAACTGGCCGAGAACGAGCAGAAGATCGTCGCAGAACTGCTGGAAATCCAGGGCAAGCCGGTCGACATCGGCGGCTACTACAAGCCGGACAATGCCAAGGTCAAGGCCGTGATGCGTCCGAGCGCGACCTTCAACAAGGCACTGGAAAGCGTCGGCGCCTGATAGCGTCCTGCACCCGGCAGTCCTCTGAAAAACCCCGGTTCCGCATCCTGCGGGCCGGGGTTTTGTTTTTTCCGGCTTTTTAATTGGTCAAGCCACTTTGAATTCTGGTCTAAAAATATTTCAACTGGCCCGACCAATTTAGATATCCCCGTGCTAACATTTCCCGACCTGGCGGCCCGGCATCCGGCCAGGCGCCTCCATGGCTTATTTGCAATCAATCGGGAATAACAATGAAAACGACTACAATCTTGGAGACCCTGGTCCTGGCAGCGCTCGCCACCGGCCAGGCACAGGCAGCACCGCTTTCCCTGCAAGACGCCCGCATTACCGCCACCTACAACGGCAGCGCGGCCGACGTCCTCGGACTCGACCACCTGTTCGCCCAGGAACCCGGCAGCAACACCAGCACGCTCGACCCGACCGACAGCGGCGTCGAATTCCTCACGGCCGACTTCCTGTTCGGCTTCGATTTCGCCAAGGACGGCATGCTCACGATCTACGAGAACATGCCCGTCCCCACCGGCGACTACAAGCTGACCTTCGACTTCGGCGCGACGCTCCCCGCCGCCATCACGCGCTTCACGCTGCTGGACGGCAGCGCGGTCGACGGCGTGCCCGGTTTGAGTGTCGTCGACGGCCACACCATCGCCGTCGACCTGGGCGGGCTCGCGTGGCATGGCGACTACGGTTCGATCACGGCGCAGATCGGCGCCGCGGACGTCCCCGAACCCGCGGTCCCTGCCCTGCTGCTGGCCGGCGCCGCCGGTCTCGCAATCAGCCGCCGCCGCGCCTGAGCCGCCGTCTGCCAAGGAGACATCCATGAGATACGCACGTATCGGGGCGGCGCTCGCGCTCGCCGCGCTCTGCCTTGCCGTCAATGGCGTCAATGGCGCCACCGCCGCCACGGATCCGGCCCGCGCCACCGCGCCGCTCGACGGCTGGGCGAGCCAGGGCGGCGGCACCGTCGCTGGCGCCAATGCCGCCACCGACCAGATCTACACCGTGACGAACCGCGCGCAGCTGCTCGCGGCCATCGCCAACGGCGGCACGACGCCCAAGATCATCAAGCTGTCCGGCCTCGTCGACATGACGGAAGGCCGGCCGTACACGAGCACCGCCGACCAGTCGGCGCGCGGCGCGATCCGCCTCAAGAACAATACGACCCTGATCGGCGACGGCGCCAATTCCGGCCTGGTCAACGGCCACATCATCCTGTCGAACGTCAGCCAGATCATCATCCGCAACCTCAAGATCCAGAACCCGTGCGACGTCGCCCCCGTGTGGGACCCGACCGACGGCTCGACCGGCAACTGGAACGCGGCCTATGACGCCATCGGCATCTCGGGCTCGGACCACGTGTGGATCGACCACAACTCGTTCACCGACGCGCCGGTCACGGACAACTTCCTGCCCATCGAGAACGGCCACGTGAAGCAGTGCCACGACGGCGCCGTCGACATCACCAACGCGTCCGACTACGTGACGGTGTCGTACAACGTGTTCGGTGAACACGACAAGAACAACCTGATCGGCTCGAGCGCTTCGGCCACGGCGGACGAAGGCAAGCTGCGCGTCACCTTCAGCAACAACGTGTTCCGCGCGATCCAGTCGCGCGCGCCGCGCGTGCGCTTCGGCCAGGTCCACCTCTTCAACAACTACTACACGGGCAGCAAGACGGCCGACGTGTACAAGAACAGCTACAGCGTGGGCCCCGGCGCGAATGCGAAGATCCTGTCGAACGCGAACGTGTTCGAGATCGCCGGCGCGAGCGGCTGCGACAGCGTGGTCAGGAATCCGGGCGACGCCACGGCCGGCACCTTCAGGGACACCGGCTCGCTGCTGAACGGCGCGGCGCTGGGGGCATGCGCCGTGTCCAGCGCGACGACGTGGACCCCGCCTTACGCCTACACGCCGCGCCCGGCCGCCCTCGTGAAAGCGAACGCGCTGGCGCAGGCGGGCGGCGGCAAGCTGGCGACGGCGATCACCGGCACAGGTAAAACCACCATCGACACCGGGCCCACGCTGAACTGCCCCGCCACCGGCCTGTACTTCTGCGACGATTTCCAGTCCGGCAGCGCGGCAAAATGGAACCTGCTCCCCGTGGCCGGTCCGAACGGCACCTTCGGCGTGACGGACGAAGCGGCCGGCAGCGCCAGCAAGGTGCTGCAGTACACGGCCGCGACGACGGGCGGCGTGCTCGCGCTCGTGAAGCCGGACGCCTTTACCGGCGTCTCTTCAGCCGACTATTACGTGGAAGCGCGCATCCGCCCGATGGCCAATGGCACGACGGGCAACAAGCAGCTGTACCTCGTCGCGCGCTACGTCGATGCGGCCAACTGGTATGGCGCGGGCCTGAACGTCCAGAACAGCACGACGAGCACCCAGGTCGAGATCGCGCGCATGCTGAACGGGACGCTCAGCCGCCCGAAACAGGTCAAGATGCCGATCGCGATGGATGCCCAGTTCTACACGGTCCGCTTCGAAATGATCGGCACCACGCTCACCGTCTACCTGGACGGGAAGAACCTCGGCAGCGTGACCGATGCGTCGTTCGCGCAGCGCGGCCTGGTCGGCCTGTACACGGCCAATAAATCGTTCCAGGTCGACGACGTGCGCGTGGGCGACCCGCGCCAGAAACCCGTGCAGCTGACGCTCGATCCGGCCGCGACGGCCTACACGGCCGAAGCGGGCGATGCGCCGCTCACGATCGCCGTCACCGCCGTCACGGCGGACGGCACCGCCGACAGTTTCACCGTCGCGTCCAGCAATCCGGCCGTCGTCGGCGCGAGCGCGAACGGCAACACCGTCACCCTGACGCCGCTGTCCGCCGGCACGGCCAGCATCGTGTTCACGAGCGGCTCCGACCCAAGCCTCACGCGCACGATCGCGGCGACCATCGGCGCGCAATTCGTCCAGCCCACGCAGACGTACGCGCTTGCGGGCGCCAGCAGCCCGGCCGCGCAGGCGGGCGCGGTGAACGTCGACACGGTGTTGAAACTGACGTTCGACAGTCCGCCCACGCTGGGCGCAAACGGCAGCATCCGCATCTTCCGCAAGGCCGACGATGCCCTGGTCGACGTGATCCGCACCAGCGGCGAGACGGATGCCCTCGGCTACCCGGGCCAGGCGCTCGTGCGGCGCGTGAACACGGCGCCGATCCGCATCGACGGCAACACGGTCCGCATCGCGCCGCACTCGGGCAAGCTCGCCTACGGCACCGAATACTATGTCGCGATCGCCGACGGGGTGTTCACCAACACGACGCTGGGCGGCCTGCCGTTCGTCGGCATCGGCAAGCTTGGCGGCTGGTCGTTCACGACGAAGGCGGCTCCGCCGGCCGCGAGCACGATCACCGTCGACGACGACGGCACGGCCGACTTCCGCACCGTGCAGGGCGCGCTGAACTACGCGATGCAGAACTTCGCGAAGACGGCGCCCGTGACGATCGCCGTGAAGAACGGCACCTACGACGAGCTGCTGTACCTGAACGGCAAGGACAACGTCACGATCAAGGGCGAGAGCCGCGACGGCACCGTGATCCGCTACACGAATAACGAGACGCTGAACCCGGGCACCGGGTCGAGCCAGTCGCCGACGGTGGCCGGTTCGCCCGCGGGCGGACGGGCCGTGATGCTGGTCGAGAACGCGGACATGCTGGTGCTCGACACGCTCACGATCGACAACGCGACGATCCGTTCGGCCTCGATCTCGGGCCAGGCGGAGACGCTGTACTTCAACAGCGACACGCGCCTCGTCGCGAAGCACGCGAACTTCACGAGCGAGCAGGACACGCTGAACCTGAAGGGCTGGGCGTGGTTCTACGACACGCTCGTCGCGGGCAACGTCGACTTCATCTGGGGCAGCAGCCACGCGGCCCTGTTCGAGAACAGCGAGATCCGCAGCGTGGGCGACAGCGCCAACGCATCGAGCGGCGGCTACGTGCTGCAGGCGCGCGTGCCCGTGGCGACGGACATCGGCTACGTCTTCCTGAACAGCGCGCTGACGCACGGCCCCGGTCCCGGCCCGAACCACGGCGACGTGCCGGCCGGCGCGACGTATCTGGCGCGCAGTCCGGGCACGACGAGCACGTGGGACAACGTCGCCTTCGTGAACTGCCGGATGGATGCCCACGTGGCGCCGGCCGGCTGGGCGGGCCAGGGTGTCAATAACCAGCCGGCGCCAAATCCCGCCGTGGCGAGCGCGGACGCGGGCTGGCGCGAGTACGGCAGCACGACGCTGGCCGGCACGCCGCTCGACCTGCGCACGCGCGTGGGCGGCTACGTGCTGTCGGATGCGGACGTGGCGAACCGTTTCGCGACGCGTACCAGGGTCTTTGCGGCCTACGGCGGCGGCGCGGGGTGGAACCCGCAGCCGTGATCAGGGCAAGCCCTGCACGTAGCCCTCTTTCGGATAATCGATGACGTAGTCGACGTCGAAACGGGCCGTCTCGTTGGGCTTCAGGGTCCGCGTCCAGCCGACCAGTCCGCGCCGCTGCTCCCAGTCGCGGACGTCCGGCTCCGGACGCAGGGCCGTCTTGACGGTCACCTTGTCCGATTCGCTGACGGGCGTGGGTTCGAGCACGAGCACGTCGATCGGCTGGCGATGGGCGCTCGTCACGACATACGTCTGCGCGATGCGGCGCTGGTTGGCGCCGTTGAAGAAGCCCGCCTGGCCCGACTTGCGGTCGCGCTCCTCGACCTTCACGCGCACGAGCGGGTCGCGCCCGAACGCCAGGCGGAAGCGCTCGCCCGCCTGCGGATCCCAGCGCAGCGCGCCGACATAGGTGCCGTCGCGCTGCAGCTGCACCTGGCCGGGCAACCAGACACCGTCGGGCCGCGCAGCCTGCGCCGTCAGGACCGCCGCATCATTGCCGCTCCTCGGCGCGACCAGGACGCGCTGCTCCGCCTTCAAGGTCTGGCGCGACAGGCTGACGGCGATCTCGCGGCCGTCCGACGCCAGCGTGACGCGGGCCGGCACCTCGAATTCGGTCGTGAAATTCCCCTGCGATTCCAGGATAGGGGCGATGTAATCGTCCGCCTTGGCGGCGGGCGGTGGCGGTGGAGCCGCGGGCGCCGGAGCTCGCAGGGCGCGGAACATGGCAGTGGTGGGGGCGACGATATTCTCGGTGGGCGGCTGGTAGTCCAGCAGCCACGGCATCGGATCGGGCGCGGCCACGACGAGGCTCGGCTGGCCGGTCGACAGGCGCAGCTTCACATTGGTCCAGTCCTCGCCCGTCTTTTGCGAAATGGTCGCCATCCGTTCCAGGTCGAGGGTGGACGCGCTGGAATCCAGCGCGGCGCGGTACGCCGGCTTCCAGCCCGCGCGCTCGACCTGGTAAGTCAGCACCAGCCTGCCGCCCTGGCGGGCCGCCACCTGCACCGTGATCGTCCGGCCGGCACGCGCGCCGGCGCGCGCCTGCGCGAGCTCGCGCTGCGCGGCGTCGAGCTGCTTCGTCAACGCGCGCTTCTTCGTCTCGTCGTTGCGCACGCGCTCGAGCGCATCGAACGCGCCCTTGCGGATCGCGTCCAGCGTGCCGGCCAGGTTCTTCGCATCGACCGGCGCGGGCTTGTCGCCGCCCGTGCCCAACTTCTCGAGATAGCCTTGCACGATCTGGGCCGACTTGATGTCCGCGTCGATCGCGGCGACCTGGTCCTGCAGCGCCTGCACCTTTGCCTCGAGATCCGCCTCGCGCGCGCTCGGGCTGTCGGCCCGCGCCTGGTCGCGCGTGACGACCTGTCCGACCTGGATGCCGGCATCGGCCTGAAGCCGGACGGTGTCCTTGTCGAAGTTGGCGGGCAGGCCCGTGATCTCGACCTGCGTCGCGCCGGCCGCCACCTGCGCGACGCGCTCCACCGTGGCGCTGCCGGGGTACAAGGTGACGCTCTGGATCGGGGCTTCGCTTGCCGCGGCGGTTGTCACCGCGGCGGTCGCCACCGCGAATGCCAGTCCGATTGGCCATGCCTGCTTGAATTCCATGATTCTCCTTCGGGATTGAACCCGTCGAGCTTAGCAAATGGCGCTGTCGGAAAAGCCGCGAAATGTAACGATGTCAATCATCATCTTATGACAACGTTGTTGTTGTACAATTTCTTTTGCGACAAGTCGCACACCTCACTCTCCGGGAGATCACACCATGTTTCGTAAATGCTTTGCCGAGTTCCTCGGCACGTTCTGGCTCGTGCTGGGCGGCTGCGGCAGCGCCGTGCTGGCCGCCAAATTCGCCGACGTCGGCATCGGCCTGGCGGGCGTCTCGCTCGCCTTCGGCCTGACCGTGCTGACGGGCGCCTACGCGTTCGGCCCCGTCTCGGGCGGCCATTTCAATCCGGCCGTCACGGTCGGCCTGTGGGCAGGCGGCCGCTTCCCCGCGCGCAATATCGTGCCGTACGTCGTCGTGCAGGTATGCGGGGCGATCGCCGCGGCAGGCGTCCTGTATGCGATCGCGAGCGGCAAGCCGGGCTTCGACCTCGCGGGCGGCTTCGCCTCGAACGGCTACGGCGAGCACTCGCCGGGCGGCTACTCGCTCGGCGCGGCCCTCGTCACCGAACTCGTGATGACGTTCATGTTCGTGCTGATCATCCTCGGCGCGACGCATACGCGTGCGCCCGTGGGCTTCGCCGGTCTCGCAATCGGGCTGGCGCTGACGCTCATCCACCTCGTCAGCATCCCCGTCACCAACACGTCCGTCAACCCCGCCCGCAGCACGGGGCAGGCGCTATTCGTCGGCGGCTGGGCGCTCGCGCAACTGTGGCTGTTCTGGCTCGCGCCGCTCGTGGGCGGCGTGTTGGCCGGCGCGGTGTACCGTGCCGTGCTGGAGCGCGACGAGGGCGAGCCGGCGGTGACGGGCCGTCCGACCCGTCAATAAACATCGGCGTTCAGCGGACGGCGCCCCGTCGCACGACGACGCCGTCCTTCATCACGAACAACGGCCGCTCGGTCACCGTGATGTCGGCGATGGGATTGCCGGGAACGGCCACCACGTCCGCCAGCTTGCCCGCTTCCAGCGTGCCGACACGGTCGATGGTGCCCAGCAGCCGGGCCGCGTTGGACGTACCGGCCAGCAGCGACTGCGCCGGGCTCAAGCCATTCTCGACCATGTAGTGGAATTCGCGCGCATTCGTGCCGTGCGCGCCGACGCCGGCGTCCGTGCCGAGCGCGATCGGCACGCCGATCTGCACGGCGTGGCGGAACGTCTGGCGCAGGTGCGCCGCGGCGGCGCGGCCCTTCTCCGCGATCACGGGCGGGAACGTGGCGATCTTTTCCTCGACGTGCGCGATGGCGGAGATCGTCGGCACGAGGTACACGCCCTTCGCCTTCATCGCGCGCAGCGTGTCGTCCTCGATGAAGCTGCCGTGCTCGATCGAGTCGACGCCGGCCGCCACCGCCATCTTCGCCGCCTTGTCGCCATGCGCATGCGCCGCGACCTTGCGACCCCACGCGTGCGACTCGCCGATCACGGCATTCATCTCGTCCTGCGACAGCTCGGGCGCATCGACGGGATCCGACAGCGACAGCACGCCGCCCGACGGCATGAACTTGATGACGTTGGCGCCGTACTTGATCTGGTAGCGCACCGCGGCGCGGCACTCTTCCGGCCCGTTGCACACGCCCTGCAGCGGCCCGGCCAGCGGCAGTTTTTGCGGCGGGATCGGGTCCTGGTCCGCATGGCCGCCGGTGGAGCCGACCGCATAGTTCGACACGAGCATGCGCGGCCCCGGCACCTTGCCCGCGTCGATGGCGTTGCGCAGGCCAAGCGCGACCCAGTCCGTCGACCCGACGTCGCGCACGGACGTGAAGCCCGCTTCCAGCGTGATGCGCGCGTAATAGGCGCCGTACAGCGCCTGCTCCGCCGGGAAGCGCATCATGTTGTCGAAGAAGTCGCCGTACCAGTTGTCGCTGCCCTGGCCGGACAGGTGCACGTGCGCGTCGATGAAGCCCGGCAGCAGGGTCGCGTCGCCCAGGTCGATGACCTCGGCGCCGGCCGGCACGTCCGCCTTGTCGGCTTGTGCGATGCGGACGATCTTGTTGCCGACGATGGTCAGCTGGGGACGCTCGACGAGCTTGCCGCTGGCGCCGTCGAACATGCGCGCGGCGCGCAGGACGACCGTGTGCGGCGTCGAGGGTGTGGCGTCGGCCGCGCAGGCATTGGCGGCCAGGAGGGCGAGGACAGCGGTGAGGATGCGGGTTCGTGTTGTCATTGTGGGCAGCTCATCGGTAGGAAAGCGCCGATGTTACGCCCAGGGACTCCCATTAACAACGTGATCGCATGCCGCACCGCGGCATATCACGCCTGCTTGCGACGGCGGCGGATGAAGGCGATGGCGCCGGCCCCCAGGCCGAAGGTCGCGATGCTGACCGGTTCCGGCACGGCGTTCAGCTGGTCGGTGCTGGCGAACGTGGCGTAGGCAGCGGCATTCGCGGCCTTGAACTGGGCCTGCATGCCGCCGTCGCAGCAGCCTTCGATGCCGTAGATCTTGAGGACGTGATTGCCGGCCGCGAGATTGAGCGCGCCCTGCAGGCTGCCGTTCCCCGCGCCGTAGCTGTTGGCCCACCACATGTCGTGCGTGTTGTAGCCGAGGGCAACGCCGTCGACGAACAGGGCGCCGCCGTAGCCGAAATCGACGCCGGTGCGGAAGTTCCACATGCCGGCCTGCGCCGCCGTGACGCCGAAATCGATCGTGGACTCGAAGGCGTAATTGCTGATCCCGCCGAAGTAATTCTTGACCGACAGGTTGTCGTACACTGCGACGGACTTGCTGCCCTTGTACGCGGCAGGATCGGCGATGGCGGCATCCACGGCCAGCTTGTATGCAGCCGCGTTCGCCTGTGCCGCGGGCGACGTGGTCGCCACCTGTACGGTAATGACGCTGGCATTGGCATTGAGGGCAACGCCAGCAAGCAGGGCAAGGGCGAGTCGGGAGCGCGCGTTCATCGCAAATTTCCTTAATTTATTTAACTTATATCAATATATCATTCCAAAAAGAACTTTGTCATTACAAAAAGGAATCTTTGTTGTTTATTTGCTACCCATCATCAATACGACGCAACACGACCGGACATCATCCATGACGCCACGCTGCCAATCGGTTGCCGCGAACTTCCTGATGGGTGCAGGCATCCTGCCCCTGGCCCTGTACATCGCGTGGGTCGCCGCCTTCCTGATCACGACGGTGCCCGGCCAGCCGCCCCGCGTCCCGATCATCGATCCGATCGGCATGGTGGGCCTCGGCATGGTCGTGTACCTCGGCTCGTTCATCGCCGCCGGGTTGGGCATCGTGTGGTCGTGGCTGTTGGCGCGCGCCTATCCGGAGCGGCGCACGCGCCGGGCGCTGGTCCTGCCCGTCATCGTCATCCTGGTGCTGGTGCTGCCGTTTGTCTTTCCGTGATCAGTCCAGTCCACCCCGCCGCGCCGCGTGCTTGCCCAGCGCCGCCAGATCGAGATCGGCATCCCCCTGCGCGACGGCATCCTGCAAGGTCGACTTCAAGGTCGCGCCGAATGCCAGCGGCAAGCCCTTGCCCTGTCCCGCCTCCACCGCGAGGCGCACGTCCTTCAGGCCCAGCGCCAGCCTGAATCCCGCCGGAGAATAGCGCTCCTCGGCGATCATCCCGCCATAGCCCTTGTACACGGGCGAGCCGGCGAACAGCGTGCTGGTGACGAGGTCGATGAAATCCGCGGCCGGTACGCCGTGGGCACGCGCCAGCGCGGCGCCCTCGCCCGTCGCTTCGATCGCGCAGGCGAGCATCAGGTTGCACGCGAGCTTGATCGCATTCGCCTGTTCCGGCTCGCTGCCGAAGCGCCACGTCTTTTGTCCCATCAGGTCGAACAGGGGCTGCACGCGCGCGATCAATTCGTCGCTGCCGCCGGCGAGGATGTTCAGCTTGCCCGCCTGCGCGACGTCCACGCGGCCCAGCACCGGCGCGGCGACGTAGCCCACGCCGCGCTCGACGTGCAGCGCCGCCATCTCGCGCGCGAACGCGACGGAGACAGTGGCCATGTTGACGTGGATGCTGCCGGGCGCCATCGCGGCCAGCACGCCTCCGTCCAGCAGCACGGCGCGCGTCGCGTCATCGTCCGCGAGCATGGTGAAGACGACGTCGGCGATGCCGCACTCGGCGGGCGTCGCGGCCGGCTTCGCGCCGAGCGCCGCCAGCGCCTGCACGGGTGCGGGGCTGCGGTTCCAGACGTGGACGGGCTGGCCGGACTTCAGCAGGTTGGCGGCCATGTGGTGGCCCATGCCGCCCAGGCCGATGAATGCGATGCTCATGCGTGTTCCTTTGTTCGAGTGTCTGCCCACCTGTGGGCCAAACGGGTATTAGACCAGCAATCCGCTGCGAACTGTGTCCCGAATGTTGTTATCGTTAACTTGATATAACTTAAATATCCATACAAAACGTAACGTGCGCGCCGATATGGCCTCCATAATCCGAAAGTTTTTTGCTCGAACAAATATCTCGCGTCCTTGCGAGACACGGTCCCGGCGCGCGCTGTCGTGAAGCTCAGGTTGTCGCCGGTAAATGATGTTCACTCATGAAGGGGTACCGATGAAAATCAGTTCTAGAAAAGAGTTTATGGGCATCCGACACATCGTCGCGACACTGTTCCTGGCGAGCACCGCCGCGCTGCCGGGTCATGGCGCGGCGCAGGTCACCGGTTTCACGCATCCAGGCACGCCGCTCACGGTGTCCGATCTCGCGACGCTCAAGTCCTACGTCGACCAGGGCCGGCAGCCATGGAAGTCCGGCTATGACCAATTGAAGGCCGATGGCAAATCGCAGTCCACCTACGTCATGGCGGGTCCATTCGCGACCGTGAGCCGCAGCCCCGACGTGAATCTCTGGCCATGGCGTAACGACATGATCGCCGTCTGGAATCTGTCGCGGATGTGGTATTTCACCGGCAACGACGCCTACGCAAAGAAAGCGCACGATATCCTGATCGCGTGGGCCACCAACCAGACGGCGTTCTCGGGCAGCGAGTCGATGCTCGACCTGGGCGACTACGCTTACCGGTTCGTGGGCGGCGCGGACATCCTGCGCGGCACCTGGTCGGGTTGGACTGCCAGCGACACGGCCACGGTCAAGGCATATTTCGCCAATGTCCTGATTCCGGCATCGAACCCTTACGGCGAAAACATGTTCGGCGCCGCCAACAAGGGCGCGCTGGCCCTGAACGCGCTCGGATTGATGGCCATCTTCAATGACGACACCGCGTTGCTGGACCGGGTCGTTGCCCAGACGCGCACCCTGGCCCACATCGGCCTGCGCAGTTCCAACGACATCGGCATGCTCGGCGATTCCCTGCGCGACCAGGGCCACGCCCATGGCCAGCTGTTGTCGCTGTCCATGCTCGCCGAAGCGCTGTGGAAACAGGGCATCGACGTCTATGCCGATCTCGACGAGCGCCTGCTGGCGGCAGGCGAATATTTTGCACGGGTGAACGAACTCGCGCCGACGCCGTTCCTCCCGTTCGGCACCACCGACGCCTACTACATCGCCGACAACACCAACCGCGGGTGGGGCGGCGGGAACATCGCGCTCAACGTGATCCATGGCGCCTACGCTGTCCGCAAGGGCAGGCCGGCCCCCTACATCGCGCAGCGGCGCCTCTGGATGCCGGTGGACAGCACCAGCTTCATGTTCATGAAGGAGGTCGACACCTCGACGGCCGCGCCCGCGCCGGCGCTCGCCATTCCCGCGACCGTCTCGATCACTTCGGGCTTGAATGATATCGATATCGGAAACAGCACCCCTGCCGGCACGTCGTCGTACGCCAACGGCACATGGACCGTGAAGGGCGCAGGCGCCGACAGCTGGGGCACGGCCGATAGTGGCCACTTCGCCTACAAGGCCCTCACCGGCGACGGCGTGATCATCGCGAAAGTCGAGACGATCCAGAACACCAGCCCGTACGCCAAGGCGGGCGTGATGATGCGCACCGGCCTGGCCCAGGGCGCGCCGCGCGCCACGATGCTCGTGACGAACCAGGTCAAGGTCGAACAGAATATGCCGAACCTTGCTGTCTACGGCGGCACGAACTATGGCAACAAGGCCCTGCCCATCGCGAACACCGTGCCCTCTTACTGGGTGAAGCTCGAGCGCATCGGCAACATGATCACTGGCTACGTGTCTCCCGACGGGACCAACTGGGCCGCGACCGACGTCGGCCGTATCGACGGCACGCTGCCCGCCACGATCTATGCCGGCCTGGCGGTCGTCTCGCATGCCAACGGCACGCTGAACACCTCCACCTTCAGCAACGTCCAGGTCACGGGCGGCAACGGTGGCGCGCCGGGCGTCATCCCGGCCGCGCCCGCCACGCTGCTGGCCGAGCCGGGCGACGGGGCCGTTCCGCTGCGCTGGCAGCAGTCCTTCGGTGCCACCAGCTACACGGTCAAGCGTTCCACGTTCAGCGGTGGCCCCTACACGACCATCGCATCGGGCGTCACGGACGGCAGCTACACGGATAATTCGGTGAGCAACGGCATGACCTACTACTACACCGTCACGGCGGCGAACACCGCCGGCACGAGCGCGAATTCTCCCGAGGACAGCGTCACGCCGGTGCATCCGCTGACGAACGTGGCCACCGGCGGCAGTGCCACCGACGGCGCGAACAACGCGGCCAACGCCGGCCTGGCCTTCGACAGGAACTCGGCGACGAAATGGCTCTACGGGGCCCCGACCGGGTGGCTGAAATACGACCTGGGCCACACGGAGACCGTCCTGCGCTACACGGTCATCAGCGCCAGCGACGTGGCGCCGCGCGATCCGAAGGACTGGCAATTCCAGGGCTCCAACGACGGCACCACGTGGACGACGCTCGACGCGCAAAGCAACCAGGTGTTCGCCAACCGTCTCCAGCCGAAAAGCTACCCGGTCGCGGGCGGAGGCGCGTATCGCTGGTACCGCATCAACATCACGGCCAATAATGGCGATACCGCCTCGACGGCGCTCTCGGAGCTCGGGCTGTTTGCCGCGAAGCCGTGAGACGCGGCAGGCGCTGGGCGTAAAAAAGGCCGGGACGCGCAGTTCCGGTTTTTTCATCGCGTAGCGCGAAAGCGCGCCGCGAGCGCGCACCGCCGAGCTTTGCTATGCTCCCCTGCATCGAACATCGTCCCGGAAAGTCCGAGCATGGGCATCGCCATCGCCGCCTGCGCGTTCCTGCTGATCGCCACGACCGTGATCCACTACGAGGTGCTGCGCCTGATGACGGCCGCGCTGCCCGCATTGCGCATCCCGCCGCGCATGCGGCTCGTGTTCGTGATCGTCGGCGCGTTCGGCGCGCACTTCATCGAAATCCTGTTGTACGGCCTCGCCTACTACCTGCTCGCGACGCGCTTCGGCATCGGCCACATGGGCGACCCTGGCCCGCTGCCGTTCACGCGCTGCCTGTATTTTTCGGCCGAGACCTACACGACGCTGGGCTACGGCGACGTGCTGCCGCACGGCGACCTGCGCCTGCTGGCGGGCATGCAGGCGCTGAACGGGATGCTGCTGATCGGGTGGACGGCGTCGTTCACGTATTTGTCGATGGAGCGGTTGTGGGATGACACGGGGCGGCGCCGGCCAAAGCGTTGATTCTGCAAATCGACGGCATCATGGGCGAGTCGCAAGACGACAAGCATAAAGACTGTCGTGCCGCCGGGACGGTGCGCTGTTACAAACCTAGCGGCGATCGTGCATCCACGACAGGGCGCCGGGCACCGCCGTCCGCTCGCCGCGCATCGCCTCCAGTAGTTCATCCCGCGGCACGCCCTTCTCCAGTCTGGCGCGCCAGCGCGTGGCCCACGCGGCGTTTTCCGGATCCCCCTTGTTGCGCGCCAGCGTATTGAACACCTGGTACGCGCCGGCGGCATCGCCCAGCCATGCATGGGCCAGCGCGGCCGCGCGCGCGAACGCGACGACGTCGTGCCCGTGGCGCCATGCGTCGATCGCCCTGCCGATGTCCTTGTCGGCCGGCGCCGTGTCCATGAGCGCGATGCGGAACAGCGCATACGACACGTCCGGCGCTTCCGGCGCCAGCAGGGCGGCTTCGGTCAGACTCGCGCGCGCCGCCGCCAGCTGGTCCTGCCGGTCGGGGCCAGCGCGGTCCGCCAGCTTCGCATGCGCGAGGCCCAGCAGATACTGCGGCTCGGGGTCGTACGGATCGTTCCCGACGGCGCGCGTCAGGTAGGCGATGGCATCGAGCGGATCGCCCCATTCGACCTGGGCACGGGCGAGCGTGATCTGGGCGAAATCGACGGCGGGCGCCTGCGCCGCCTTCTGCTGCACGCGCGCCAGCAAGGTCTTGCCGGCGGCGGGCGCGGGACACGTCTTCAGCGCGGCGTTGTCGAGCACGAACCCGGCCTCGATGCGGCTCAGGCGGGTGAATTCGATATGGGCCCGGGGCAGGTCGGGCACCTCGACCTGCAGGATTTTCATGGACGCCTGGCGGTAACGCCACATCGCGGCGTCGAGCTCTTGTCCCGACAGGCCGAAGACGTCGGCAAACGCGTCGGCGGAATCGCTGCCTTCGTTGACCCGTTCGAGATACTTCCCCATCTTGTTGCGGTTCTCCTCGGACGAGAGCATGTAGTGCACGAGGTTGAACGAGCGGGCGAGAAATTCCCATTGCCGGTAATACCCGTTCGTGCCGACCTTGAACATCCCGGGCACCGTTCGGTCGTGCAGGACGTCGTCGAACCGCAGCCGCCTGATCCGGCCCTCGTCGATCTCCTGTAGCAGGTTGTAGGAGGTGCCCGCATCGCGGCCGACCAGCATCTGGTCGTCGGTGAAGCGCATGCCGCCGAAATACGCGTCGAAGCCGGTAAGGAACCATGCGGGCGCGCGGATGCGGGTATGGCGGTACAGGAACGTATCCGCGTACACGACGAAATTCGTCATCAGCGTGTAATCGTCTTCCGGACGAAGCAGCGACGCATTGTCCAGCTTCCAGCTCTTCGCCCGGCCGAACGTGAACGCGAGCGTCCCGGATGCGCAGCGGCTGGTCAGGCTGGCGGTGGCGCCGTCGACCGCGCCGATCTCCGGCGGCAGGTCCGGCCGGGCCTGGAAGTACAGCGTGAGCTTGGGCAGCGCCTCCCGCCCGTCCAGGAATGGCTTCAGGTACAGGCGCAGCACGGCGTCGAGCCGTTCCAGGTTGTTGACCAGCTCGATGACGTCATCGGGATCGTCGTTCGAATAGACGATCAGGTGCTGGCTCTCGATGCGGAACCACGCCGACGGATCGCGAACGCCCTTGACGACGACGGTGGACGGGTCGTGCCTGCCCTTGACGACCACCTTGGGGGGCCCGTTCCCGAAGGCGTGCGCAGGCACAAGTGCGATCGCCGCGATCAGGGGAACGGCGTACTTGTGGATAGCCATGCGCGCCTTTCTATTTTTTTGGGACGGACAGCGACTGCCAACATAACAGATGTACGTCCTGCGGAAATGCGCACATTCCCACGCCCAGTCCACACACTGCAAGATGAACGACACCAAAATCTACGTTAATGTTAAATTAATGAGACACACATTCGCATACATACGTAAACTAATTGCCGTGCTGCAATATTACTGCAATAATTTAATAGTTTGATGCTCGAACGAATACCTCGCCTCGCCTCGCCTCGCCTCGCCTCGCCTCGCGGCGAGGCTGCGGGCAAGGCGACGGGGACGCCCGGGATGCCCTTGAACGTGACATTGTCGGGGCGCGCTGCCGGCGCGCCGTTTGGATGTTCATTAATGAAGGCTACCGATGAAAAGAAACTCCAGGATGTTTGCTCGAACCAGTCTGACCGCTGCGCTGCTCATGTTGAGCACCGCCATGCTCCCGGGTGACGGCGTGGCGCAGGTCACCGGCTTCACGCACCCGGGCACGCCCCTCACCGCCGCCGATCTCATGACGCTCAAGTCCTACGTCGCCCAAGGCAGGCAGCCGTGGAAGTCCGCCTACGACCAGCTGGCGAACGACGGCAAGGCCAGGCTCACCTACGTCATGGCGGGTCCGTACGCGACCGTGAGCCGCGCCCCCGACGTGAATCTCTGGCCATGGCGCAACGACATGGTCGCGATCTGGAACCTGTCGCGGATGTGGTATTTCACCGGCAACAAGGACTACGCGAAGAAGGCGCACGACATCCTGATGCAGTGGGCCACCGTCCAGACCGAGTTCGCGGGCCGCGAATCGATGCTCGACCTGGGCGACTATGCCTACATGTTCGTGGGCGGCGCGGATATCCTGCGCGGCACCTGGCCGGACTGGACGGACGCCGACACGGCCACGGTGAAAACCTATTTCGCCAATGTCCTGATTCCGGCATCGAACCCGTATGGCGAGAACATGTTCGGCGCCGCCAACAAGGGCGCGCTGGCCCTCAACGCGCTCGGGCTGATGGCCATCTTCAACGACGACACCGCGTTGCTGAACCGGGTCGTCGCCCAGACCCGCACGCTCGCCCACATCGGCCTGCGCAGTTCCAACGACATCGGCATGCTCGGCGACTCCCTGCGCGACCAGGGGCACGCCCACGGACAGCTCAAATCGCTGGTCATGCTCGCCGAAGCGCTGTGGAAGCAAGGCATCGACGTCTATGCCGATTTCGACAACCGCCTGCTGGCGGCGGGTGAATATTTCGCGCGGGTGAACGAGCTCGAGCCCACGCCCTTCCTCCCGTTCGGCACCACCGACGCCTACTACACCGCCGACAACACGAACCGTGGGTGGAATGGCTGGGGAGGCGGGAACATCGTGCTCAACCAGATTTACAACGCCTACGTCAACCGCAAGGGCATGCAGGCACCGTTCATCGCCCAACGGCGCCAGTGGATGCCGGTGGACAGCGGCAGCTTCGTGTTCCTGAAGGACGTCGACACGTCGACGGCGACGCCCCCGCCGGCGCTCGCCATTCCCGCCACGAGCCCGATCACCTCGGGCTTTGCCGATGCGGACATCGGCGGTGCCGCCCCGGCCGGCTCGGCCACGTACGCCGACGGCACATGGACCGTGAAAGGCGGCGGTGCCGAGATCTGGGGCACGAGCGACAGCTGTCACTTCGCCTACCGGGCTCTCACCGGCGACGGCGCCATCATCGCGAAAGTGGAGTCGCTCCAAGACACCAGTCCGTCCGCGAAAGCAGGCGTCATGATGCGCACGAGCCTTGCGCAGGGCGCCCCGCGCGCCTGGATGGCCGTCACCAACCGGATCCAGGCCGAACAGAACATGCAGAATCTCGCTGTCTACGGCGGCAATAACTACGGAAACAAGGTGCTCCCCATTGCAAGCTCCACCGCCTCATACTGGGTGAAACTCGAGCGCATCGGCAACATGATCACCGGCTACGTGTCGCCCGACGGGACCAACTGGGCCGCCACCGACGTCGGCCGCATCGACGGCCCGCTGCCCGACACGATCTATGCCGGCCTGGTGGTCGCCTCGGTCGCCAACGGCAGGCTGAATACCTCCACCTTCAGCAACGTGCAAATCACGGGCGGCGACGATGGCGCGCCGGCCGCCATCCCCGCCGCGCCCGCGACGCTGCTGGCCGAGCCGGGCGACGGCGCCGTCCCGCTGCGCTGGCAGCAGTCGTTCGGCGCCACCGGCTACGCGGTGCTGCGCGCCACGTCCAGCGGCGGCCCCTACACGACCATCGCGGCCAACGTCGCGGGCGCCAGCTACATCGACACGTCGGTGGCCAACGGCACGACCTACTACTACGCCGTCGCGGCGACGAACGCGGCCGGCACGAGCGCGAATTCTCCCGAGGACAGCGCCACGCCGGTCCATGCGCTGGTGAACGTCGCCACCGGCGGCACGCCCAACGACAGCAGGAACAACGCGGCCAATGCCGGCAACGCCTTCGACCGGAACTCGGGGACGGAATGGTTCTACTCGGGCGTGATGGGCTGGCTGCAGTACGACCTCGGCCACGCGGAGACCGTCCAGCGCTACACGGTCGTCAGCGCCTTCGACAAGATCGGGCGCGATCCGAAGGACTGGCAGTTCCAGGGCTCGAACGACGGCGTCACCTGGACGACGCTCGACACGCAAGCCGGCCAGGCGTTCGCCAACCGCTTCCAGCAGAACAGCTATACGGTCGCGAGTCCGGGCGCGTATCGCTGGTACCGGCTCAATATCACGTCCAATAACGGCGACGCCGGCTTTACGGATCTTGGCGAATTCGGGCTGTACGCGGCAAGGCCGTAAGACGCAGGCCACCATGCCCGGTCGACGTCGGGAGTACGCGACGTCGCCGGGCCAGGACGCAATACCGATACATCAACTATTCCATGTGACGACGCTGTCCATGCGCCGCGCTGCCCGCATCATTTCCAGCAGCGGAAACAAATGCGCCGAGAAATCGACCGCTTCCTGCACTTGCGGAAAATGATTCACGCCCTCTGCGGCGTGATGCAATTCAATGTCCTGCGCCAAGGCGAGTGTCGCCGCATGGTGCTTGCCTTCCGCCGTCGTCGCTTCCAGTACGCCGATCACGTTGTCCAGCTCGCCGACAGAAAAATAGCCGATGGCCGTGCACTTGCCGAACGGCGCGAGCGCCTTTTGCGCGTGACGGTCGAGCATCAAGACATCGGCAGCGGCTTTCGATTTGAATGTTACAAGCATTGCATATCCTCTTCAAAACCTGGTAACAAGGCCAGTCTAATGGATTGCTTGCAAAAAATTCGTAAAAATTGGGCCGTCACCTTTGTGGACTTGCTGCTTCCGTCGTTTGACAAAATCCGAAGGCAAACATACTAAAAATTCATGCTCAATTGTGAAATTGTATGACGTTTTCAAAAAACTTACGAAATACAATTTGTTTTCGGCTATGCGAATGCCGAACAGGCTCTTTTCATAGCTGGGTCGCGGCCGGATGCATATTGCATGACCTGCGGCGATTTACTCCACGATGGCAAACCCGCCATCGCCATTTCGAAAATTCTTGGAGGTTTTTCTAAATGAATTTTTTGTCGACTCACTCTAAAAAATATATCGCCGCTGCAGTCACGGCATTCGCGGCAATTGCAATCCCGGCCCAGGCCACGGACTGCAACACCGTTTGCCAGAATGCTGCGGGCCAGGCAGGGTATAACGCGGCAAAGCTGGCGGAAAAGGATGCGTTGGCATACTGCACTGCCCATTATTACGGCCAGGACGTTAACAACTGCATGAACGGCAAGGTTCCACAGATTCAGGCTGCATACGATCAGGCGTATCAGCAGACGATGACGTCGTGTATGGGTTCCTGCCACTGATCCGTCGCGCTGTCCGTTAACCCTTCTTTCCTGCTTCTGCCGGCTACCTGAGAAATCGAAGGTACCGCAATCATCGATAAAAAAGCCGGGACACATGGTCCCGGTTTCCTCTACACCCTCGTCACGCCTCAATCAGCGCTTGCGTGCCGACGAGCGGCCCACGGGCACTCCACATGCATATCAATCAATTAGCAAAATACATTGCTATGACATAGCAATTTTTGTGCTACTCTGATTTCACTTCACTGCTCATACCAGGAAGTCATCGACTCCAACTCACTGCCAAAGGAAAAACATGAAAAAGAAGTGGATCGTCGTACCGTGCTTGCTGCTGCTCGCCACGTTCGGCGCCTGTGCCGCCACGCCCGAGCCGCCGCCCAAGGTTGCCGTCGACAGCGCGATGCGCGTGCAAGCGATCGATGCGCTCGTGGCAAAGCTGAACGATCACTACGTCTTTCCCGACAAGGCCAGGCAAGTCGGGACGGTCCTGCGCCAGCGCCAGCGCGACGGCAAGTACGATGGGATCACGGATGGCGAACAACTGGCAAAACAGCTCACGGCCGACCTTGCCGACGTCCTTCATGACAAGCACTTGTTCGTGGGATTCGACCCCGGTCTGGTGCCGCCCGACCGTGAAGTCGGACCGCGCCCCACGTCGCTGGCCGAGTGGGAACGCATCGCGCCCCCTGACGTGCGCCAGCGTATCCTCGCGTCCAGCCTTGGCGTGGAAAAAGTCGATCACCTGAACCCCAGAATCGGCTATCTGGAAATTTCCGGCTTCCCACCGCCGTTCCTGGTGGTCGCAAAATATGCGGCAGCGATGGACAAGCTCGCCGACACCGATGGCCTCATCGTCGACCTGCGCAACAACCACGGCGGCACGCCAGACGGGGTGGCTTTGCTGGTCAGCTATTTCGTCGATGGGCGTACGCGGCTCAACGACATCTGGGACCGCGATACCGGCATCGCCACGCAGCATTGGACGGTCGACCAGCTGGACGGCAAGCGCTATGGCGGCAAGAAGCCGGTCCTGATCCTGACGGGCCCCGGCACGATGTCGGCCGGCGAAGACTTCGTCTACACGATGCAGGCACTGAAACGCGCCACGGTGATCGGCGAGCGGACCTGGGGCGGCGCCCACCCCACGCGTCCCTTCCGCCTTGCGGACCATTTTTTCGTCGCGATACCCAATGCACGCACCATCAGTCCCATCACCCATACCAACTGGGAGGGCGTGGGCGTCGCACCGGATGTCGCAGCGACGCCGGACCAGGCGCTTGCGGTGGCGAAGGACATGCTGCAACGCCGGCTCCAGGAATAAAAAAACCGGGACACATGGTCCCGGCTTGTTACGACGTGCGGCGCCTGGATCAGCGCTTGCGCGGCGGCAGGTCGGTGCAGACGCCTTCGTAGGCTTCTGCCGCCATGCCGATCGACTCGCCGAGCGTCGGGTGCGGGTGGATCGTCTTGCCGATGTCCACGCCGTCCGCGCCCATCTCGATGGCCAGCGCGACTTCGCCGATCATGTCGCCGGCGCTCGTGCCGACGATCGTGCCGCCGATGATGCGATGGGTCTCGGCGTCGAACAGCAGCTTCGTGAAGCCTTCCGAGCGGCCGTTGGCGACGGCGCGGCCCGATGCGGCCCACGGGAAGTGGCCCTTCTCGACCTTGATGCCCTTGGCTTTCGCTTCGTCTTCGGTCAGGCCGACCCATGCCACTTCCGGATCGGTGTACGCGACCGACGGGATCACCTTCGCATCGAAGTAGGCCTTCTCGCCATGCGCGGCTTCCGCGGCGACGTGGGCTTCATGCACGGCCTTGTGCGCCAGCATCGGCTGGCCCACCAGGTCGCCGATGGCGAAGATGTGCGGGACATTCGTGCGCATCTGGCCGTCGACCGGGATGAAGCCACGGTCGGTGACCGACACGCCCGCTGCTTCCGCGCCGATCTTCTTGCCGTTCGGGCTGCGGCCCACGGCCACCAGCACGAGGTCGTAGACCTGCGCTTCCGGTGCCGGCTGGCCTGCCTCGGCGGCTTCGAACGTGACCTTGATCCCTTCCGGCAGCGCTTCCACGCCGACGGTCTTGGTCTTCAACATGATGTTGTCGAAGCGCGACGCGTTGAACTTCTGCCAGACCTTGACGGCCTCGCGGTCCGCGCCCTGCATCAGGCCATCCATCATCTCGACGACGTCGATGCGCGCACCCAAGGTCGAGTACACGGTCGCCATTTCGAGGCCGATGATGCCGCCGCCGATGACGAGCATGCGCTTCGGCACCTGGCGCAGTTCCAGCGCGCCGGTGGAGTCGACGATGCGCGGATCTTCCGGCACGAACGGCAGCTTCACGACGGCCGAACCGGCCGCAATGATCGCCTTCTGGAACGCGACGACCTTCTTGGCGCCATCGGGTCCGGTCACTTCGATGTGGTTCGGGCTCAGGAATTGTCCGACGCCCTGCACGACGTTGACCTTGCGCGCCTTGGCCATGCCGGCCAGGCCGCCCGTCATCGTCTTGATGACCTTGTCCTTGTACGCGCGCAGCTTGTCGATGTCGACGTCCGGCTTGGCGAACGACACGCCGAGATCGGCCATGTGCGCCGTCTCGTCCATGATGTGCGCCACGTGCAGCAGCGCCTTGGACGGGATGCAGCCCACGTTCAGGCACACGCCGCCCAGGGTCGCGTACTTCTCGACGAGGACGGTGTTCATGCCCAGGTCGGCCGAACGGAACGCGGCCGAGTAGCCGCCGGGACCGGCGCCCAGCACCATCATCTCGCATTCGATGTCGACCGGGCCGCTGTAGCTGGCCGCGTTCGGGATCGGTGCGGCCGGTGCCGACGGGGTCGGGTGCGCCGGTGCGTACGAATCGGCCGGCTTGTTCGCCGGTGCCTGTTCGGCCGCAGCGGGTGCAGCGGCAGGTGCCGGTG
>Ga0308166_1001684_pt1 | contig 22632 bp, 19 predicted proteins | sample PhyCR2_2_FD_202137 | JGI IMG/M metagenome (GOLD analysis project Ga0308166, IMG submission 202137) | Phyllosphere microbial communities from UC Gill Tract Community Farm, Albany, California, United States - DLSLCC.R2 | ecosystem: Host-associated > Plants > Phyllosphere > Unclassified | place... | reverse complement strand
ACGTGCGCGAGCGCCAGGTCGGCTTCGTGTTCCAGCACTACGCGCTGTTCAAGCACATGACCGTGTTCGAGAACGTCGCGTTCGGCCTGCGCGTCAAGCCGCGCCGCGAACGCCCGTCGGAGCAGCAAATCCGCGAGAAAGTGAAAAAGCTCTTGGAACTCGTGCAGCTGGACTGGATCGCCGACCGCTATCCGCCGCAGCTGTCGGGCGGCCAGCGCCAGCGCATCGCCCTCGCGCGCGCGCTCGCCGTCGAGCCGCGCGTGCTGCTGCTGGACGAGCCGTTCGGCGCCCTCGACGCCAAGGTGCGCAAGGAACTGCGCCGCTGGCTGCGCCAGCTGCACGACGAACTGCACGTGACGTCGATCTTCGTCACCCACGACCAGGAAGAGGCGCTGGAAGTGGCCGACCAGATCGTCCTGATGAACCAGGGCCAGGTCGAACAGCTCGGCACCCCGGACGCCGTCTACAACCACCCGGCCTCGCCGTTCGTGTACGGCTTCCTCGGCAACGTCAACCTGTTCCACGGCCGCGTGAACGACGGCGTGCTGGCCAGCGGCGACGCCACCTTCCACGCGCCGCAGTACGCGGACGTGAAGAACGGCGCCGGCATCGCCTACGTCCGCCCGCACGACCTCGACGTCGAACGCTGGGTGGCGGGCGGGGAGGGCGTTCCGGTGAAACTGCGGCGCGCCCATGCGATCGGCCCGCTGGCGCAGCTCGACCTCGAGCGCGCCGACAACGCCCAGCTCATCGAGGCCGTCATTCCGAACGAGCGCTACCGCGAGCTGGCCCTGCGCGAAGGCGAGACCTTGCTGGTGAAACCCAAGCGCATGCACGTATTCGTCGATCAGGGAGAGGGCATATGAATTTCCAGCAGTTGCGTTCGGTGCGCGAAGCGGCGCGCCGCAATTTCAATCTGACCGATGTGGCCAACGCCCTGTTCACGTCGCAGCCGGGCGTGTCGCGCCAGATCCGCGAACTGGAGGACGAGCTGGGCGTCGTCATCTTCGAGCGCAACGGCAAGCGCCTGACCGGCCTCACGGACCCGGGCAAGGGCATCCTCAAGATCATCGAGCGCCTGCTGGTCGAAGCGGAAAACCTGCAGCAGGCCAGCAGCGAATACGCGGCGCAGGACAGCGGTACCCTGACCGTCGCCGTCACCCACACGCAGGCGCGCTATGCGCTGCCGCAGGTCGTGCAGGCCTTCCGCACCGCGTTCCCGGGCGTGCGCATCGCCCTGCAGCAGAGCGCGCCGGACCACATCGCCGAATGGGTGCTGTCGGGTCGCGCCGACATCGGCATCGCGACCGAGGGCCTGTCCACGTTCCCCGACCTCGTCTCGTTCCCGTGCTACCGCTGGAGCCACCTCGTCGTGGTGCCGGACGGCCATCCGCTGCTGTCGCACACGCCGATCAAATTGGCCGACCTGGCCGAATTCCCCTTGATCACGTACGACGTCGGCTTCACCGGCCGCAGCCACATCGACGCGGCCTTCGCCGCCGCCGGCGTGAGCCCGGACATCATGCTGACGGCGATGGATTCGGACGTTATCAAGCAGTACGTGTCGCTGGGGATGGGGGTCGGGATCGTCGCGTCGATGGCATTCGACCACGGCCGCGACCGCGGGCTGCGCGCGATCGAATCGTCGCACCTGTTCGCGCCGAACGTGACGCGGCTGGCGGTCCGGCGCGGGGCGTATCTGCGGGCCTATGCGTACGACTTCATCGAACGTTTTGCGCAGGGGTTCACGCGGGCGGATATCGAGAAGGCGCTGCATCCGGCGGCGGAGTAACGCCCACCCGCCGCGCCTGCCGCCGTCATCGCTGCGAAGGCAGGGACCCAATTTTGCGTGGGAACGACGGTTTCAGGCCAACGCTCCGGTTCTCGTCGGTGGACGCTTACTGGCCCGGATTCGTGATGCGCGCATGGATCGCATCGATCTGCGCCATCACCTCGGCGGAGAGAACGACGCTCTCCGCATCGATATTCTCCTTCAGCTGCGCCAGCGTCGTCGCCCCGATGATGGTCGACGCCACGCACCAGCGCCCATAGCACCACGCCAGCGCCATCGTCGCCGGCGTCATGCCATGCGCGCGGGCGAGGGCGGCGTACTCGCGCACGGCGTCGAACACGGCCGGGCGCAGGTAGCGCGGGCTCCACGTCGGCGGGAAGATCGTCAGGCGGCCGCGCGCCTGCGGGTCGTCGACGTATTTGGCGCTTAGCTGGCCGAACGCGAGCGGACTGTACGCGAGCAGGCTCACTTCCTCGCGGTAGCAGGTTTCGTCCAGCAGGGTCGTCTCGAACGCGCGCGCCGTCAGGTTGTACAAGTTCTGGATGGTGGCGATGCGCGGCAGGCCCTTCGTCTCGGACTGCTTGATGAATTCGCACACGCCCCACGGGCTTTCGTTCGATACGCCGACGTGGCGGATCTTGCCTTCCTTGACGAGCTCGTCGAGCGCGGCCAGCGTTTCCCCGATCGGCACGCTGGGCCGTTCCTTGGCCGGATCGAACTGGTTCGCGCCGAAGATCGGCACGTTGCGGCTCGGCCAGTGCAGCTGGTACAGATCGACGTAATCCGTCTGCAGGCGGCGCAGGCTGTCGTCCAGGGCGGCGCGCAGGTTGGCGGCGTCGAGGTTCTGGCGGCCGCCGCGGATCCACGTCTGGTTCGGGTTCGGGCCGGCGGCCTTGGTCGCGAGCACGACCTGGTCGCGCTTGCCGCTCGTCCTGAGCCACGTGCCGATGAAGCGCTCGGTCGAGCCCTGCGTGCCGGCGCTGGGCGGCACCGGGTAGAATTCGTATGGCGGAAAAATAGGCTTACTAAGGCGGTGTATGACTGACTGCGCGCCCCTATCTACGGGGTCTGGGGGCCCGTCGCGTACCTCTCAAAGCATACAAAACTAAATTGACCAGTATTTTTATGGTACAAAAACGCGCTGTCCTGTCCAATTTCTGACATTTTGCGACCTCGTCCTGAACAATGCCGGACCGGACCGATTGCGATTCAACGCCAGCCCCTTAGCATCCTTGGCCGCGGAGCGTGTCAGGTGTCTGGCCCTGCTCGGTGCAGGGATGCCGTCGATTCGGCGTAACGCTGGTCATTGGATGCTGCGCGGCGTAACATGCCTGTCTAAAAATGCGACTGCCCGGGTCATGCCGAGCTGGGTCATGTATGCTCATTTATTGCATTTTAGAAACAAAAATTGAGCGATATGTTCGCCTCGGTTCTATCATACTCAATGAGTACATATAGTGAAGCTTGGAATGACTACCAAACCGATCCCCCAGCAGGAGTTTCTGCGTGATGCGATGGCCGCTCTCGATATGACGCGGGAGCAGTTCGCGGATCGCATCGGGACTTCACGGCGCCGGCTCGATAACTGGCTTTTACCCTCGGATTCTAAGGGCTTCCGCGAGATGGATGAGATGGCCTGGAAGTTCATCCGCGAAATTCTGGGCAACATACCTAAACCCATTGACCATACTCATTGAGTATATATATAATGATGGGTATGGAGCAGGGCATCTCGCGCTGCCGGTTGAAGGAAAACACGTGAGCGAATTTCGATTTTCACACGACAGTGAACGACGCACGGTCTACAAGATTCCCTCTGAGCTGACCATTACTGAGCAAAAAGATGGCCGGGGTAAGCGGACTGGATGGCATGTCACTACGCAAATTGAAATAACCCGCGCTGACAATGTGCTGACGGTCCGCTGGAAGTATCCAGTGCGGTCGCACCCGGTTGAACACTATGACGCCCGGTACGAGCAATTTCAACTCCCATCGTTTTTCTGGGCGCATAACGAACCGCCGGGAGAATCAATCTCAGAAGCTCAATACGAAAGTCTGAGAGAGCAATACGACAGCTTGGCAAGACAGAACAAAGTCTAGGAAACATATGCAAATCGAATACCTAAAAGCGGCGGGAGTAATCCTGAGCCTAGCCGGGACCATCGTCTTGGCCTTCCGTGTCACGAAGATGCTAGAAATATTGACCATGGCTGCGAAAATGGTCGATACGAACATGCAGGTTGAGGCAGCGCGTGCGTCGGGTCGCCGTGATGTGCCGAACATTCGCATGTACGGAGTAACGACCCATATCAAAGGGGTAGAGCGGTTAGGAACGAAGCTACTTGTAGTTGGCTTCGGTCTCCAAATTGTTGGCGGTGCCTGCACAGCACTCTCTTTCTTCCTGTGATAGGTGTTCGAGGAAAAGTTACGTCCGAATCCCCACCGCCCAACCGGTCAGACACTGACTAAGGAACGAAGATGAGTAATGTTGACGCTGGATCCGCTATCGAAGGTTTTGTGCTGCAAGCCTACGGCCGAATGTTTGAAAATAAAATCGACCGCCATCATCCGCTCGTAACATGGGCCGATGCCAGCGCATCAGGCCGCGACGAGAATTTTGAGGATACGAAAGCTAAGGTCCTCACGACATTGGCCGGCCTCCAGCACACGTTGCACTACGATAAATCCGCAAACAACGTCAAAGTATTGAATGACTTGGGAGATTTCGAAGCGCAACTCCGCGAAAGTCAAAGCTTGACGGAAGTAGGAAACGTGATTCGGGAAGCTAACGTGCTTTTGGATCGTGCGGTTAAGCGCGAGAACATCTGACCGACGCGCCGACGGAAAAGAATGAGAACTGATCAACGTAGCGGTGTAGTTGTGACCGAAACATCTGAGGCGGAATTGCTGCTCCAGGAACGGATACGACAAGCGCAGCAGGAAGCGGTTTCGGAAGTGCTGTTGCCTGTTCCCAGTCCCGATCTTGTGCAGCAGGTCGTCGAAGATGCTGATGGATTTGCTGAGGCCTTAACTGCCAAACACCGTGATTCCGCTTCCCCTCCGGTCGCCTGTTCCATCGGCTGCTCGCATTGCTGTTATCAGCTTGTGTCTGTGTCCGCGCCTGAGGTTTTCCGTATTGTCCGTTACGTCCGATCCTCTATGCCGAGCGAAAAAATGGAAGAGCTCATTGGGCGTGTGCGCGGCCTCGACAAAGCAACTCGTGGCACGACCTCGAAAGCACGGATCAATATAAAAAAGCCGTGCGCCTTTTTAGAGTCGGATGGATGCTGCTCGATTTACCCCGTGAGGCCGCTTGCCTGTTCGGAGTTTACATCATACAACGTTCAGGACTGCAAGCGAGGCAAAAGGATCGGCTTCAAACCATTCGGGATAATTCATGAGAAGGCTCGAATGATTGCGTTCAACGCAGTACGGCAGGGACTTCAAGATGGTCTGGCGGTTGCCATCCCTGATGCGGACACAAAGTGGCTAGAGCTTACCGCAGCAATCACCGCTGCGTTAGACCACCCTAACCCCGAACAGGCATGGCTGAGAGGTGAAAACATCTTCTCCAAAGCTCACCTCAACCAATCTGGCAACCGCTAGGAAAACCGCGCCGCAGCGCGCGCTACCGGCCGGATGCTGGCACACGGGAAGGTACAGAGGACCAATTTGCCAAGGACCCGCGCTCGTGCGCGAATGCGCCGGCGCCCCCGCTTAACCTCGGAGAACAGTATTACGGAAAAGAAGCAGCTTGGCGTCAGCGACCTGGCGTTCGGCCAGCTCTCGGGGAAACATCTCGACAATCCGAATGCGCGCGGACGATTGACGATTTTCCCACCGACCTGAAGTCCGCGTTATCTGCGGTCGTCGGTGCCGGCCGCGGTCAAGGAGTATGCGGAGCTAGCGAGGGCCAACGAATTAACCCCGACGCAGATGGCGTTGGCGTTTGTGTATTCGCGCGGGTTCACGGCATCCACAATCATCGGCGCGACCACGCTGGAGCAGTTGAAAGAAAACATCGACGCCGATGTGATCACGCTACAGGACGAGGTGGTGGCCGCGATCGACGCAATCCACGCGCGGATTCCGAACCCGGGGGCGTAACGCATCTTTTAGTCCAGCCAACCGACGTCGTTCCCGCGAAGGGGGGAGCCTATACTGAGTCACCACACGCTCAGCATGGATCCCTGCAAAGGGGAGCGGTGCCACGCCGTCACCTGGCCAGCGTATCCTGTCTCGCCGCTCTCGACCAAATCAATCGGCCTGCCGGCCACTTCCATCTGGACTTCCACCTCGGGATGGCGTTCAGCTATATAAATTGCTTTTCAGGTATCATGCGACATTGACATTTATCGGTCGTAGATTGGAGAGCATATGCCGGCAGTCTTCGTTCACGTGTCCGACATCCATTTCGGCCAAGAAAAGGATGATCGGGTTCATATACATGCTGACGTAAAACAGCAGTTGATTGCCGATGCCCAGGAAGTCGTCTCGAATTTAACTGGCGGGATCGCTCATGGCATATTAGTCACCGGCGATATCGCCCAGTCAGGAAAGTGGGCGGAATACGAAGATGCTGGCAAGTGGTTGGACGAACTGGCGGCAAGTATCGGCGTGGAGATCCATCAAGTTCAGATGGTGCCGGGGAACCACGATCTCGACCGATCGAAACTCTCGTTCTCCGGGCAGCAGATTCTCGATCACATTCGTGCGGGTGGCACCAAAGAGTATGAGGATATTCTGAATAATCCGACGGATCGGGCCGCGCTCTTCTCCCGGTTCAAGGACTATGGCCGCTTTAGTTTTGGCTACAACTGTCCTCTTAATGACGAGGGCGCCTTTGCTTCGGAGATGGTAGTGAACCTCGCACCTGGGCGAGCGATCCGCTTCATCAGACTCAATTCCTCTCTTCTTTGCCATGGCCCAGAGCGAGATGAACACCCGGAACTGATGATAGGTGCACGCCAGTTCACCATCCCCCGTACAAACGGAGTGGAAAACATTGTCCTCGTTCACCACCCCCTAAATTGGTACAAGGATCGGGATCAAGTGCGAGATTACATCCGAAGTCGGGTTCGGGTGTTCATATCGGGCCATGAACACAACCCAAAGGTGTCAGTCGACAACGTTGAACCAGGCTGCGATGTGATGATGCTATCTGCCGGCGCAACTGTCCCTTTCAAGTCCGACAGCGTGTTCACCTTCACCTACAATATAATTGAATTCGACTGGGATGAAGAAATCGACGGGTTGTCGGTTACGATGCATCCCAGAGCGTGGAATGCGCAGCGCACGTGTTTCGAAGCTGATCACAACCGTCTGGGCGGGAAAGACCCGAACTTCCGGTTGGCGTGTCCGTTTTTTCGCAAGGCGAACCGTCCGTACACGTCTGATGCCCCAAAACTTACAGATGTTTTTGTTGCCGAAGAGAGCACATCTGCGGTAGAACCGACCATCGAAATGGTCCCGATGGTGTCCTTGGAAGTGGAGGTACAGCCCATGCCACCGAAGGAAGAAGGTTATGAGACCGCCCGGCTCCGCTTCTTTCGCGACCTGCTCGAAGGGGACCGCCTACGTATCCTCATGGAACTGGATGCACTCCCAGAGAAGTTCGATGAGCGGATGTCGCAAGGACTGGAACGCAGGCTATTTGACATGCTTGTCCGCAATGGCAAACTGGGGGAGATTGAGAAGATGATCGATCAATTAATTGGCAAGGGAAGGGCGGGGCATGGTAATGGATAAAATTGCGACTCACATGCGGATTTCCGGCGTCTCCGTAAGTGATAGCGATGTGGAATCTCGGCGCGCTGCGGCAAATAATCTCGCAACGACTTGGGGCAAAGAGAGAACCGTTGCGAACATCGTTTCGAAGGCAGTAGATGTTGCCGCTGCTCTCGGCGGTGACGGCACGCCTTCTCCGGCGTTGGGTGATGAAATTCAGGCGGCTATCCAGAAGAAATCACCTTCATTTCTTTATGAAGAACGTCCGCTCGACGTTAGCGTCTGTGCTGGCATGGCAATGGTTTCCATCCTTGATGCAAAGCCGAGTACTACTGGGTGGTCGATTCCCGATGTCTATGCTACTGCGCTTTGGTCTGCACTTGCATATCAACCAGTACTAGCGACCGAACGACGCGAAAATCTTCGTCGTGAAGTTCTTAATGCCGCTGCCGATTGGAGCGTGACGGTGGCCGAGAAGTCAAGGGAACGAATGAATGTCCCCGACCCGGACGACTTGGAGATCACCATCGATCCCGCGAGTAAGGCAACTAGTAATTTCGGAGAAGCGATAGCTGAAACAGTTGATGCTCTGCGTACCAACGCGGCACTGGATCGCGAGGAGCTGAATTTCCTGTGGTGGGCACAGCTCGGCCGGAGTCGGCTGCTCAAGAGGCAACTATCCGCAATCGCCGAGCCGACGCGGATTGTCGCCGCCGGTATCGAAGCGGCAAGGATGCTTCGACGCTTTCCCGCCGAGGTGCATCGCGAAATCGTTCTCCGCACGTTGGACCAAGATCCAGAACTCGATCTAACAGAAATGCTTGAAGCCATTGGTGACGATCGAGCAGAACTCAGCACTGGCTTCATTAAAACCAACGTCACTGCCTATCCGACGGTTTTCCCTTTCCTTTATGCGTTAGCTACCGGTGAGGTGAACGCGGCGGATGCGCCTCTCAAGAGGCGTGTTTCGGAGTGGGGCGAGCGCGCCCTCCTAGAAGCTGGGTTCGCTAGAATGATATCGCAGGGTGCTGGCAAACTATGAGTGGATCGTGTACATACGAGGGGTGCACCGTCGACGAGACTGGGATATGTGCTCTTGCGCGTGAACCGTCAACCTGTGGCAACCGGGTTGCCAACGCGGCGGGCGGGGGGGCGTCGATAGATGCCTCTGCCGATGAGGACGTAGCAGCACAGTTTGGTGACCGGTTGGGTGCACCTGTACTCGATCAGCCCGTACGCAACAGTGCGTTCCCATCTAGCCGAACGCTCGGGCTGGAGGATTTGAATGCCATGATGGGCACCAGATACGTTAACGTGGTCGGTATCCTAGGCGATCCAGAGTCCGGCAAAACAGCATGTCTGGCCAGCCTATACCTGCTTATTTCGCATGCCAAGCTTAAGGGCTGGTCCTTCGCGGACAGCAGAAGCTTGGCGGCTTTTGAGGAGATCGCGCGCGGCGCCCGCGACTGGAACGATGGAACGGCACCGGAACAGATGACGGTCCACACCGAATTGGCGGACGATCGTCGCCCGGGATTCCTTCACCTGCGGCTTGTCAGGCGTTCTGATGGGCGGCGTGTCGATCTCGCGCTTCCCGATGTGCCGGGAGAATGGACGCAGGCTCTTGTCAACACGGCTCAGTCAGACAGGCTGGACTTTATGAAGTCAGCCGAGGCGATCTGGATTGTGCTTGATGGTCGCACGCTTGCCAACATCGAGCGGCGTCAGGGACTGATAGCCCGTGTGGGACAGCTCGCGGGGCGCCTGAACACCATGCTGGACGGACGTACGCCACGATTGATGGTTGTGGTAACTCATCGCGATTTGCATATTCTTGGCGAAACTGTGGCCAATCGTTTGCAGACGGAACTCGGCCGGCGCGGCATGACCGCTAAGATAGTAGGCGTCGCGCCGTTCTCCGACGATCAAGATAACGTGGCTGCGGGATTCGGCATAGCCGAGCTGATCGACCTGACCGTCGGGGAGGCGGCCGAGCGACCAATTTTCTGGCCGTCGACCGAACCAGTCGAGGGCGATCGCGCTTATCTGAGCTATAGGAGGAACCGATGAGCCGCTCGATCATATTACTTGGCGGCCCAGACTCTGGGAAGACCAACTATATCGGTCGTTTGTGGCGAGCGCTAGACCATGGGACAGGCGCATTGCATGCCGCAGAGCAGCCCGAGGACATCAAGTTCGTGCTCGAGGTTACCGATCACCTTTTCCAAGGCGGCTTTGCACCGCGCTCGGAACATAGCGATGCACGTCGAGACTTCGAGGTCGTCGTTGCCGCAACGAGGGACGGGGCGCGCTCCAGGGTGGTCGTCCCGGACATCTCTGGTGAACTCTGGCGCAATGCCGTTATCGATAGCGAGATCGACCCGGACTGGATGAATGAACTGCAGCAGGCGGACGCTGCGTTGCTGTTCGTACGAGTTGACTCCGACCAAGATGTTCGACCACTTGACTGGGTGACGTCACGCAAGATGTTAGAGAAGCTCGGTGGGGAAGAGGATCAGGGACTTCCAACCCAAGTGATGCTGTGTGAGCTGATCCGCTTTCTCGAGGGCTCGCTCTCTACCCGAGAGGACGGTGCGATTCCGCGCCTCTCGGTCGTAGTCACTGCATGGGATAGGGTCGATGCAGACAAGTTTAAGCAGGGGCCAGAGGCTTATCTCGAACGTGAATACCCCCTCGTTGCTGGCCGGTTGGCTGATTTGGTCAATCTCGATGTTCAAATATTTGGCCTCAGCGTGGTAGGCGGTGACTTGAAGGACGATCCCGATTATCGGGATGCGTTTCTTGAGGCGGGTTTAGACGGCCAGGGATGGGTCGTTGTGCGTGACGGCGATGGCTGGCGGAAGGATCCCGATGTCACCCTCCCTATTGCTTGGGCAGTGGGACTTTGAGGCCGTGATTACTGCCGAAGTCCAGGTTCATGGCTATCGTAAGGGACACCAGCTGCTTGCATCGTCCGTCGTGCTGTCCAAGGATGATCAGGCGGTCGTGGATCGCTTGTCGGACGTGGCCGGCCCGCTACGCCCGAAGGAAGAGTTCACGCCCTATCTGTCGGCCTATCCGCTGCCGAGCGCGACCTATTACGTAATTGCTAGGACATGGCAGGACCTGACGGTTTCTCGGGCTGGCTGTGTACGGACCAAGAGCGTGCTGATCGATGCGAAAGTCTGGGCCCTTAGTCCCCCACTCATCCCTATTCTTCGTTTGCTCAGTTCTGCCGAACTGCCGACCGAGACGGATGCGGTGCGCGTCGAACTGCAGGACGAGCTTGAAGAACGGCTTCCTCGCGCTCCCACCTTTAGTGCAAGCGAGCTGCTTGAGGCTCTATTTCTCGAGGATGTTAAGCCGGTGGCGGTATTCGACGCTCCTGATCCCGAGCGGATCGCCTTACGCCTCCTCGCCGCGCTATGGCCTAACATCCGGCGGCGTTTTGCACTCTCGACGTTCGCCCTGTCGCCCAGAAAGATAGGGGGGCGCGACCTCGACCTCGTATTTGCGCCGTCGAACGCCAAGAGCAAATTTTCCGATTGGCCGGGGCGTCGTGTGGACGGTCGCTCGTCGCAGATTGATCGGCATAGGTGGACGGGGGCAATTGTACGTCGCGTCTTCGAGGAACCTGTGCCGAGGTTGCTGTCCAATAGCGAGATTGATCTGCTGGGTGACCGTGACGCGGACAGTGCGGCCGCCCTCCGCATAGCGCTGTTGTGGGACGAGCTTTTGGACAAACTGGACCGGACGCCGACTGCCGCCTTAGGGCTGCTGGACATTGCCAATTCAGGGATGATCAGTCATGCAGTGGCAATGAAGTCGCTGGAACCTCGGCTGGCCGAGGCAACACGGAAGGCCGCGAGCAGTCTCGCCCCCAAAGACGCCTGGGACTTCGTCGGCGCGATCGCGAGGAAGATGCAGGGACATGACATGCCGGCAGGCAGGATAGCGGTCGAGCAGGTGGTGATGCATCTCGCCGAGCGCGCCCCAGATGGCGCGGTCGGCCTATTACGGCAACCCGATCCCCAAGGTGCAATTGACAACTTAGTCCCTAGCATTGCATTGGGTCTCGGCAACGGAGATGTACCGCGCGTCGAACAGGTGCTTGTCGAGGCTCCGGCAGACATCATCGCGCGCCTTGTTTCGCAAGGTGGCACACTGACTGGTCGGGTGGCTGCGAATGATGAACTCATCGAAAAGATGGGGGGCGTTCTGGTTGAGGTCGACCGAGAGCTCGCGCAGCGGGCCGGGATGATGCTTCTGCCCTTTCTGGTTGAGGATCGGCAGCTTCCGGCTGCCATACCTATCTTCGACCGCCTCAATCCTCAGGAGGTTGCTGCGAAACTGCGTTGGCTGGGGGATACCAACGGCTTCCAAGCCAAACAGCTTAGCATCTTGCTCATCGACCGAGGACGCGAGGTCGGCGGGCTGCAAGCCGTCCGCGATGTCCTGATCTTGTCAGCTGCCTCGCTACGACGGGATGCATTGCTCGCGCGGACGATTCAACCCGTCGGGGAGGACTTGCTCTGGCTTCTGGACGAGAATCGTCTGCCCGCAGCAACGTCAAGCGCGCTGCTCGTTAATGTCCTGCGGCGTGCCGACGATAGGCAGTTTGCGGCGCTGCTCTCGGACCGAGCGATTGGCGAACGCGTGGCTGCGCGCGTACCGGACGATGCCATCGACATGCTTACGAGGGCAGTGGCGCAGGACAGCCTACCCATGTCAGTGTATGTCCGTATCATCCGATCAGCGATTCCTAAGGTCGACGACGCCGAGAAGTTTGCGATCGCCAACCGTGCGATAGGAAAGTGCCTGCGGAACCGATTGGATGGTGACGACACCGCAGTTCTGGGCATGCTGCTTGGAATTCTCGGGGCACAACTTAACGGCGGATGGGTCATCAGGACAGGGTTGGAGCGCGACATCGGCCCTGAAGTTGCGACCCAGAACCTTATCGCCTTTGAGAAAGCGCCGTCGGCTGCCCGCGAACGTATCGTTGAGGCAGTAGACGAAATCGCACGTGTTCTGCAGGGGCGACGTGCCATTGATCTGGACGAAGCAGCCTACAATGCCTGCGCCAGGCTCATGTTTGATGCTGAGAAGACACCACACAAGGCGTTGCTCGATGCAGCTCGCTGGTTCATGCCATCGCTGCTTCGTGCTCACCACAAGCCCGTCGCGCTGATGATTGCGGCCTTGTTTCCTGTGATCTATCGTGAATTGGCGAGGGCCGACGATGTGCCCGACCTCCTGAAATTTGTTCCCTTCCTTGATTGGGATCGCTGCAAGACGGCGCGTCGTGAGTTAGTTGATGCATTTATGTCCTCATCATGGAAGCCAGGTGATTTGGCTCTCACCGCATGTCGATGCGGAGACGTCGCCAAGATTCTCAAGAGGGTGCTTTGGTCTTACGGCGGTGAAGAATATCTCAAACGGATCGAAATTGACCTATACCATCTCGACGCTGAAAGCCAGCGTTTGGTCAAGCTTACGATTGCCGAAATTCGGTCAACCAAATCTGGTAAGTTTGACTTCTGAAGAACTGCTTTTATAGGTCGAGCCCAAGGATTTCAGAAAACCTCAGTGTAAACGGCTCGCACAACAGGTGATATTGCGGCATCCGTACGAGTCGTTATTGTTCGTGCCGTACGCACGCCGCGCCGACCTTGCTGGAGGCAAGCACGTCGGCCTGGCTTACAAATGCATGGGCGATGCCGGCAACGTAATCCGCCAGCAGCAGTAAACGGTCCTGCTGCTCCGTCTTCAGTTGCACGTCCACGAAGTTTCTCCTGATGCCGACCGATTCGGACAATTGTTGTTCGATATTTATTCGCTCCCAAATGCTCTTGAAAACCGCGATATTGTCTGCCCGTCGATTTCGTTGTCTAGTATGAGAGTTTCCTGTGTCGACAAGCCTTGCCGCCGGGCCGACGGAGGTACTACGTTGCCGTTTTTGATCGCCATTGCACACGCTAGGGTCGTTGACGTCCCGAACATGAGGCATTTAATCTGATAGGCTGCCGCCACGGAAGAAGTAAGGCAATGATCAGGTGCCTGGCGGGGGGGCGTCGCTACCGCCAGGTTTCGAATCTATAGTTAGAGCGTCTGAAAGACGTTTGGCGTATCGTCAACAGATGGACGATAGCGCGAGTAAGGGTTTCCGCAGAAATCTTTCTTGAGTATTTTGTTGCACCAAAACCGGTGCGCTGGAGGCGCACGGTGGCGCTTGGCCTCACGCATGTCAGTCCAAGATGTCTACAGGGAGCCGTATTTCAGCTGAGATTCCGACTCCATTTGCGCTAGCCAGCCGCCATGGCTGGCGCAAGTGCCGGCGCTTACTGGCCGGGGTTGGTATACCGTGCATGGATCGCATCGATCGCCGCCGCCACCTCGTCGGACAAGGTCAGGCTCTCGGCGTCGATGTTTTCCTTCAGCTGCTTGAGCGTGGTCGCGCCGATGATGGTCGAGGCCACAAACCACCGCGAGTAGCACCAGGCCAGCGCCATCTGTGTCGGCGTTAAACCATTCGCGCGAGCCAGCACTGCGTACTCCTTTGTCGCCTCGATCGCGGCCGGCCTCAGGTAGCGCGGGCTCCAGGTCGGCGGGAAGATGGTCAGACGGCCATGCGCCTTGGGGTTGTCGATGTACTTCGCCGACAGCTGGCCGAAGGCGAGCGGGCTGTAGGCCAGCAGGCTCACGTTCTCGCGGAAGCAGGTTTCGTCCAGTAGCGTGGTTTCAAACGCGCGAGCGGTTAGGTTGTACAGGTTCTGGATCGTGGCGATGCGCGGCAGGCTTTTCATTTCTGCCTGCTTGATCCACTCGCTCACGCCCCACGAGCTTTCGTTCGATACGCCGATGTAGCGAATCTTGCCAGCCTTGACCATCTCGTCCAGCGCGGCGAGCGTCTCTTCGATCGCGACGTGTTCGCGTTCTGCCTGCGGATTGAAGCTGTTGGAGCCGAAGATCGGCACGTTGCGGCTCGGCCAGTGGATCTGGTACAGGTCGATGTAGTCGGTCTGCAGGCGACGCAGGCTGTCTTCGACCGCTGCGCGGACGTTGATGACGTCGAGATTATGCTGCGGGCCGCGGATCCAGCTTTGGTTCGGGTTAGGACCGGCAATCTTCGACGCCAGGACGATCTCGCTGCGCTTGCCGCTCTTCTTGAGCCAGGTACCGATGAAGCGCTCGGTCGAGCCTTGCGTCTCGGCGCGCGGCATCACGGGATACATTTCCGCAGAGTCAATAAAATTAACTCCGCGCTCGAGTCCGTAGTCGAGCTGGCTGTGGGCTTCGGCTTCGGTGTTCTGTTCGCCAAACGTCATGGTGCCGAGGCACGCCTTCGAGACCGACAGGTCGCTGGCGCCAAGCTGCTTCTTTTCCATAATGCTGTTCTCCGGGGTAAGCCTTGAGGGCGGCGAGGTATTCGCACACTGCCGCCGCTCTTTGTAAATCTGTCCGCTGTGCAACTACGACGTGTAGGCATCGCCGCGATCTTGGTGTTCGATAGTTGGGATACAGGCGTGCCCGATGTGCTGCCAGCCTCAGTCGAAAAGGGCCAGATAGATGCGCGGCAGCCATTCACAGATGCCGGCCAGATTGTATCGGGCCAACCCCCCAAGCTTTGCCGCTCGCTCGGCCGATTGACAACCTAAAAAAATAATGGAACACTATTTATGTGTTTCAGAAGAGGTACACAATGGATGGTATTCGATATCTTGAATCAGGCGCGCTAATGTCCAGGCTGCGGAAAGCTAAAGGGTGGACGCAGCAGGAATTTGCGGCTCGCGCGGGTGTGACTCAGCAGACTGCGAGCCGCTGGGAACAAGGGTTGTCGCGGCCTAGGTCTAAGGAGCTGCCAGGGATTGCTGCTCTGTTGGATGGACAGTTAGACGAAATGGAGGCAGCAGCCGGCTATTCATTGCCTAAAGACAGCCATTCCCCAAGCGCGCCGACCTATGACGTGCCGCTGCCTTTACAAGCGTTGCGGCCGGACAGCTTCGAGAATTTCTGTGCGGATCTCCTTGCTCGCTATTACCGCAGTCGAGCCGGCGTTGTGAACCGCTTTGGAGGTACTGGAAGCAAACAGTTTGGTATTGATATCGAAGTGCGCGGGGAGTCTTTCGCGCATACCTTCCAGTGCAAGCGAGTGCAGGAATTCGGCGAGCAGAAAGTTCATGCTGCCGTGGCAGCGCACAAATATACGTCTGACCTTAAGGTCTTGTTGTTATCCAACGTTGCGAGCCCTAAGGCTAGAATGGCTATTACGCAGCACTCGGGTTGGCAACTATGGGATCAGGTGGACATCTCTGCGAAATTCAGGGAACTGCCGATGGTCGACCGCCGGGACCTAGTGGACACTTATTTCCGCGGTCAACGCCAAGCTCTTCTTGGTGAGCCTGAGTCGGGACCGTTTCAGAAGCCAGAGGACTTTTTCAAAGGTTTCATCGACCCAGGTCGCTACTTCAACCATAGCTGGTCACTCGTAGGGCGGGCAGAAGAACTCGAGCAACTAACCACAAATCTTCTCGACGACAACGTTTTGGCCACAATGTTGTTAGGCCCCCCCGGCAATGGCAAGACTCGACTCTTACGCGAAGTGGTCGAAAGGGTACATCAGCAGCGGCCGCAGCTCGCCATCTTATTTGTCTCGCCAACGGAAGATGTCAAGGCTCAGCATTTGTACGAGCTTGGCCAAGGTGCAAAGTTGTTGGTGGTCGATGATGCGCATGAACGCGATGATATCGCTCAACTTATGCGGTATGCGTCCGTGCCTGAGAACAATGCAAGGCTACTGTTGTCGTTGCGCTCCTATGGCCGCGCGCTAATGCGTAGCCAGGCGTCCCTTGTCGCCATGGATAGTCCTCAAGTGGCCGAGGTGGAGTTGGGACCTCGCACGAAGCAGGATGCGCAGGCTCTCGCTACACAAGTGCTGCAGGTTACTGGTGGCCCGTTAGCTGCGGCGGAGAGAATCGCCGAGATGACCTACACCACCCCTCTCGTAACCATATTGGCCGCACAGATTGTATCCAAGGAAGGGATTCCACCGCCGCTCGTAGGAAACAGCGAGACTTTTCAGGAGCACGTACTTGCCAGGCTTGAAAAAATCATCGCCGGCCATATCGTTACCGGCCAAGATGTTCCCAAGTTACAGGCGGTCTTGCGGACGGTGGCCCTACTGCAGCCGGTGGTGTTCGATGATCCTGGTTTCCTAAACATCCTGCGCGATGTCGAAAGCTTGGAGGATGAGGACGTTCAGCGTTTATTGCGTCTCCTAAGCGAGGGAGGAATTCTTTACAAGCGTGGCCTTCGTCACCGCCTCGCCCCAGATCTGCTGGCTGATTCGATCATTCAGCGCAATTTCATCAGTGCCAGTGGTGCTGTAACGCCAAAGGTTGAACGGATATTCGATCTCGCCGACACGGAATATCTGAAGCACCTGCTCGTTAACCTAGGACGTCTCGACTGGCGTTTACGTAATGGGGAGACCGAGGGAAGTACGCTGCTGGGTAGCATTGCTCCAAAGCTCCGCTGGCATAATAAATACCATAATCCTCATATTCAAGCTGTCGAGGCCGTTGCATACTATCAGCCTCGGCTCGCATTAAATTTCGCCGAGCGGCTAATAGGGCAGGGCTACGGCGACGTGTCCAGCGTTTGCGGGATGGTTCGTAACGCAGCCTTCAATCTTGAGCTTTTGGAAGAGGCATGCGCGTTGCTATGGCGAGCAGGAAAAGCCGATGCACGTGCCTTGAACTCCCACCCTAGCCATGGCATTAGAATCTTAAAGGAGCTTGCGGAGTTTGCGCCGAATAAGCCAGTGAACTGTGTCGAGCGGGTCGTTGCGTTCGCCATTGATCTTTTGGACCGGCCTGCCGCCCTGCGTGGGCTCTACACGCCTTTTAACATTTTGGAAGGCGCGCTACGAACCGACATGGAAGAGGTGACGTCAAGCAATAGTCGAACCATTATCTTCACCAGGTACCGGCTGGATTTTGAACTTGCCAAAACTGTGCGTGCTCGTGTGGTTGACGTCATCGTAGAATCGTTGCAAAGCGGTCCTCCACGTAAGGCATTTCTAGCCGCTGGGCTGCTTTCGGAAGCGCTTCGAGGCCCGATGCACGGCGGGGACGATATCCAGAGTTGGAACGCTGCGCATGCCGCCTTGCTCACGCGAGTGCGCTCGGCGCTTGATAGTCCGCATGTTCATCCAGCAGTGTTGGTTAAGGCCGCGATGTCAGTAAGTTGGCATGCCTTCTATAATCGCGAATCTGAGTGTGGATTTCTGGCGCAAGCGATTATTGCACTGTTGGATCGCGACCTGCCAACCCGGTTCGTAAGATTGGTTGGAGATGGCTGGGGAAGCGAAACGTGGGATGATGATGAATTGTGCCAGCGCAAGGCTCACGAAGCAGATATCGTCAGAATGATGGCCGACCTTACGTATGAGTTTCCAGACCCCGAACTCCTCTACAAGTTTCTTGCTGAATGGCTCCTCAAAGTCGATGAAGTTGCTGGAAAAGGATGGGGCACACCTCATATTTTTGTCAATCGACTACTCCACCATCGCCCCGAGTTGGCCAAGGAAGTCCTAGGTAAGCAGGCTAACGGTGATTCACCGTTGAGCTGGTTTGCGGGTGCAGCTCTTGCCGTATTAATGGGCGGCGAGGGGCGCCACACCCTTATTTCTGAGTTGCTGAAAGAGGATTCCGTGCGCGTTTGGGATTTGATCTCGGAGGCCTACGCGCGTCAGCCTGCTGATCTCATCACCGATGCCGACATACCGATCATCCGCCGCATTTTCCTGTCGCGTGAGCCATCTGTCTTGCATAACGCGGCTAATTTAGCTCTACAAATTGCTCGGCGGGACCCCGCGCTAGCGGTGGAGCTGATATCTACTACAGACCTAGCCGTTAGTAAGAACGCTACCCAAGATTTTTTCATGTGGCTTGCACATGGCGACACGATTCCGACGGAAGTCATTACACTTGAACAGTGGAAGATTTTGGTGAACGCGTGCTCGCAAATGTCGGAGCTTGATGACTACTGGGTACAGGCTTTCTTGAAGAAAGCTGTTTCGACAGTCCCGGCAGATGTCATCGAAATGATGAAGACGAGGTTGCAAAACGGTGCACGTCGTTTTGGTTACAGAGGACTCCGCGGAGACCGTAAGGGAACCGGCTTAGCGCTCTTGTCTCACCCTGATGGTTTGCGGTTACTTCAAGGGTTTCTTGCTTGGGCAACAGACATTCCCGCGGATGATGAACTGGAACTCGATATTGGTGCTTGCGTAGCGGATCTGTGCGGTAAGTACCCGTCAGAAATGCTTGGCTTGTTGCTCAACTTGATGAGGGGTGGAGAGCAGGCGCACGTAAACGTTGTGGCGAGTGTACTTCATAGCGCTCAGCAGGAGTTCGTTGTTGAAGAGACGCCTTTTATTTTGGAGCTCTTGGATCAGGCAGAACTGATTAGCGACCAAGCCGTGAGGGACATATCGTCCGCTTTATGGTCAGCTTCTGTGTCGGGAGGGCGAAGCGGTGTAGTTGGTGAGCCTTTCAAGGAAGATGTAACTCTTCGTACGCACGCAGAGCAGGTCCTCAGCGGGTTAAGTAAATTGGATCCGGCATATCGGCTCTACGCAGATCTTCTTCAGTATGCGAAGGAAAACATTGACCGGCAGGCCCGCCACAAGCAAGCCATGGATGAAGAGGATGCATGACGCCACCAGTCAGTACGTTAACAGCCGTTCGCAGCCGCTGAACTGAGCTGGTCTACATGAAAATTTACCTTGTCTACTGTCTGCCGATAAAGTCGTGACGCGAGGATAAGGGGCACTGGCGACCTGCCAGGTTCTACTAAAAGGTAAATTGTGAGAAACCAAAAAGTTGCAATCAGGTGGACTTGGGAAGATGGCCGGATCTAGGCCAACTGCGACGGCCGCCGCGTCGCGACTCGGTTGGCCGAGCCGCAGTTTGCGTGCTTTTTCGAGCTGCTGAGCGTGGCGCCGGCGCTGGGCGCGCTGCTCCTGTCGGGGGTGGCTGGGTCTGGTGTAACGCTGGGGTAAGTGTAGTGTGGTCGTCGCCGACTCGATCGAGTCGGCGACGCTGCAGCGGTTCCTCGACGTTATTACTGACCTAATAGGCGCGGAATCCGGCGCCTATTAGTTAGCAACCTCACGCACCAGTACATCCCTAACTTTGACACTGCATCTATCGATGAGCAGCGCAAATTGCTCAAACTGTATGGCATGGAAAACGTTCATACGCTAACCGATGTGCAGGTCAACCGTGCCTTTAAGCGACGTATCAGGCGCGAGACTTCTGAACTCGAGCAAGACATCCAAGGCGGCTCTCGCGGTTGAGCGCTAGGGATGTTCAGCGCCCTCGATTCACGCTCCTTGTTGAGTGTAAGGCTGCAAGAGCTGATACGGCGCAATACCAAACGCGACAGCAATTTTTTCAAGATTGTCGATCGAAATATTTCGAGCTTGGCGTTCGACATGAGCTATGAACGTTCTGTGAAGCCCTGTTTCAAATCCTAAAAGCTCTTGCGACCATTTTTTCTCGGTTCGTAAGCGGACAAGGTTCTCAGCCAAGATTGCACGCGCAGACTTGGCAGGCGGTAATTTAAGCGATGATTTTTCGGGAGACATTACTGCAAGTCTCCGCAAATGCCGTTTTTGCGTCAGCTGCGTTTAAGTCACAATATGGCTTCTTGAGACGATGTCGTTGGCATATGCCGCTAACCAATTTAGTCGGACGCTTTCAATGGCGGCTTCGGTTCTTCCGCGACCCCAAGACCGCAGCCAGGGCCAGACAAACCACACTCGTCAGAACAATCGACGAATCGACGTTAACCCGGAGACGCAGATCGCTCCCCATTGTATCTGTCGTCGCTACGCCCTTATTTTTGCTCACCTCTTCCTTCCACGCCAATAAGGTTTCCACCGCAAGCCTCAGTTCCTTCTCTTTTCGAATTCGATCATTTTTTTCCTGCTCGTTCTTATCCGCCTCTTCTTTCCTCTTCTTGTTTCGCTCGAACAGAGCAATCGATACTTTGGTGGAGACGGCGATCGCAGCGGCCCACAGCGATATTATCGGAAAAAGCTTGAGCTGCTTGCTGAGCAGTTTTTCACTTCGATCGAGCGTATTCAGATCAGAAACCAATCGATCGATTTTTCCAGCAATCGCTTGATATTGGACTTTCTTTTTCGCGTTCTCTAACACCGCAATGAAGGTTCTGATCTCGTTGCCCGCCGACTCCTCATTTTTCGTGTCAAGCTCGCGCTTCACATCATTGAAGTGCATGAGCAGGCTGTTGCATTCGTCAGACGCGCTGCGTTCCAGTTTTTCATTGGTGCAACCGAACAACGACCGACCTTGTGTTCGCAATTCTTGCAATACCTCTGCTCTATCACGCCCAAATTGGTGATCGAGAGCGGTTCCCAGTTGCAAAAACTGGCTACCGATGGACAACAAGGTAATGGCTGCAAAAACTTCCGCGAATAACTTTAAGTCAGGCGATTTGGCGAGGCCGTAAACTAAACGATAATACTGCAGCATTACGTTGGCGACGACGTACGCCATTACGACTAAAAAGAAATTCAGCAGATCAGGCGTGGCCTGTCCCGCCATGACATCGTCATTGAAATGGTGAAAAGTCAGTACGCCCAACGCGAGGGATAGCGCGAGGAGCATAACCCAATGCCATATGGTCTTGTTTGGCCCGCCAATTTCAAGTGCCTTGAGAAGAAACGGAATTTCTCTATTTTGGGGTGCGTCCATGCGTATCGATGCCTAGTTGAATAAAAATAATTATAATTTATTTTTACAACAAAAATTTCAAGAATTTGCTAGACGAACGAATAGTTTCGCAAAAGGAGAGCTTGTCTAGTAAAAAAATGAAAACAAAAAGTCCGGCGGCGGACGAGACAATCTGCCGCCACGGAAGAAGTAAGGCAATGATCAGGTACCTAGCGCAGTGCCACGTGACTGCCGTCAGGTTACGAACCTATCTTAGGGCGCAAGGCCAGAAGTGCAGTGCGTATTGTCGGCGCTGTTATTCAATACGGACTGCGGATCGTCGGGGACCATGTCCTGAAATCGTTCTCGAGTATTTTGTGGCGCGGGACCGGTGCGCTGGAGGCGCACGGTGGAGATTGGCCTCACGCATGCTATTCAGTCCAAGGCGTCTACAGGGAGTCCTATCCCAAGCGGCCTTCCGACTGCATCTACGCTAGTCTCCTTGAGAGACCGACCTTTCTCCGATCAGCTGCCTTTTCCCGTTTGATAGCCTTCTCCAAGGCCGCGCGTTCTCCACAAATAATAACCTCCACCTGGGACCTGGTGATCGCCGTGTAGATCAGGCTGCGATCGATCAATGAAGTTGATGCCGCGTTCGAGTGCATAGTCGAGCTGGCTGTGCGCATCGCTTTCCGTGTTCTGCTGGCCGAACGTCATCGTGCCGAGACAGACGCGCGAGACCGTCAGGTCCGTCCTGCCGAGCTTGTGCATCTTCATGGGCATTCCCTTCTCAACGTGGCGTCTGGCGCAGCGCGTCGGCGCATTCGCGCACGAGCGCCGGGCCGCGGTAGATCAGGCCGCTGTACAGCTGCACGAGCTGGGCACCGGCGTCGATCTTGGCGCGCGCGTCGCGGCCGCTCATGATGCCGCCCACGCCGATGATCGGCACGGCATCGCCGACTTCGGCCTTCAGCGCGCGGATCACGATGGTCGACAGCTCGAACACGGGCGCGCCCGACAGGCCGCCCTGTTCGCCCGCGTGGCGCATGCCTTCCACGTCGCGGCGGGCCAGCGTCGTGTTGGTGGCGATGACGCCGTCGATGCGGTGGCGAGTCAGCGCGCCGCCGATGTTGCGGATCTGGTCGCCGTCGACATCCGGCGCGATCTTCAGCGCCAGCGGCACGTAGCGGCCGTGCTGGTCGGCCAGGCGCGACTGTTCTTCCTTGAGCTGGGCCAGCAGGGCGTCGAGTTCCGACGCGCCCTGCAGCTGGCGCAGGTTCTTCGTGTTCGGCGACGAGATGTTTACCGTGACGTAGCTGGCGTACGGGTAGACCTTGCGCAGGCAGGCGACGTAGTCGTCGGCCGCGC